>Ga0214250_1000360_pt1 | contig 14988 bp, 19 predicted proteins | sample TroBogypolimnion_35_FD_153088 | JGI IMG/M metagenome (GOLD analysis project Ga0214250, IMG submission 153088) | Freshwater microbial communities from Trout Bog Lake, WI - 29JUN2009 hypolimnion | ecosystem: Environmental > Aquatic > Freshwater > Lake > Hypolimnion/Profundal zone | place: Trout...
CCATCTTGAAAAAATCTAATGATTGACACAACATATCGATGGCTAGTGGGTTATCAGGTGTGACATCAAACAATTGACTGTTGATGTCGTTATTCACACCACACGTGGTCGTATTTTTATTTAGAATATCGGCCACGATTGAAACGTAAACGTCTTGAATTTTGTCAACAAGTTCAAAGTATAGGGATATACCTGGGTATAATTTGTCTTTGCCCTCTGGAAACATGGACCAACCATTGCGCAAATAACTGACGATGATCATATCCGATGCCCGTTTGTCCTCCTGGGCGAATATCAGTTTGTTAGGCGAGTCTTGTGGTTTGGAATCTGTTGATGAGGTTTCTTGTGTAAAATCGACTTGTTCAGGAGATTCTGTGAGCGGTATGTCAATGTCATTCAATTCCTTTCTCGATATTGTTAGCAAGTCATTGTAGGCTTTCTCTTTTGTTTCCTCAGGTTTTTCATCAATGTCACGGCTTAATACGTTTGATGTTTCCTTTTTGTAATTTTCTATTATTTTGTTTGTTATATTTGCCAACTTGGGATATAATGTAACCCGACTTTGAAGTAGGCGAGCTTTATTAAAAAGATCAACAGATTCACTATTTGTTATTGGTATTTGTATAGGGTTAGGGTTCAGAACCCCTTGACTCACTATTTTGTTGTTTAGTTTTACATTTTTTTTACTGTCAATTTCCTTTTGGGCAAGTTTGACTCTATTTTTTTGTCTCTCAATAATATTTTGCAATTCGAGTTCGCGGTTGAAATAAAGTTTGCTGACAGTCTTGAAGATCTCGAGTGGGCCCTTGATGACTTGCATAAACTTGTTCTTGATAGAGTGAATATACGTGTAGATGTCTTGGTTGGCCACATTGGAGTTTCGGTTGGTGCGATCTATAATGTCGGCGAAAATGAACAGGTAGACTATGCATTTATTCTTAATTTCATCTGTAGATTTCGAAGAGTTGGTGAGCATGCACAAGAGATAGTGGATGATCTCGAGCAAGTCTTGTTGGATGCGGGTGACGCCGCGATCACTTCCTTCGCTTACACTTCTTTTTAATCCTCGCTTTTGTTGTTCTGTTTGTGTTTGTGGGTCAATGTCATTGTCTGTTGTGATTGTTTTGAACAAGGTGTCATTTTCATAGGCTTGCACAAAATAATGGATGCCGTGAAGAGATTTCGTGACACTTTGTTTTTTTTTATTAATGTTTTGGGTGATGGTGAGATGGATGATTTGGACATCAGCTAGTGTCGCTATTATGGGGGTGTCTTGTTTATGATTGAATGTTTTAAGATCACCTGTCATAGAGGTGTTGTCAAGGTAGTCGAACGAGATGCCGTATTCGAATTCGTTTGGTTTGATTATGATGTCACTCTCAATGAGATTGAAATACTTGTTGCCTTCGGGCTTCATAGGGATGTTGACTGCGCGATTGGCGAAAAGGAGACGACCGTCCTTGACCCGTGCGCCAGAGCTGCTGCGTGTGAAGCGATGTGACATGATGATGAGGTGTTTATTATATGATGGTTTTGTTTTTGTGGATTTTGTATGATGAGATGATAGAGATAGTGATGGAGTTGGATATTTGTTCACATATTCACAAGCGTGTATTTCAAATATGCGATTCATTACATGACTTTGTGCATGATAGTCGAGGTGATGTGGATCAGATCGAGGTTAGGAATGTTTTCAATGATGCCATGAAAGGGGCGGATCTGAGAAGAAATGGACTCACAGAATTGGGTTTCTATACTGAAAATCTCTTGACTTTTATCCATAATAAAACAAATGACTTGCAATTGGCTCTCGATACTGTATATATTCTAGATGTCAATGGGCCAAGCGAAAAAGATCAAAAATTTGAAGTTGATCTTTTGGTCAAGGCAAACGAGTTGATGGTCGCAGATGGCAATACGAAAGATCCAGAGGCTTACATTCTCAAAGCCTTGGACATGGAATTTGTTCCTCCTGCTCCCGTCTCTACTATATATCAGTCTCCTTCATATGTTGAGCGGATATCTGTATTTCATAAACTTTTGGGGGAAATTGAGGAGGCAAAAAAATGTGTGATTTACATTTTACATTTAAACGTGGATGAAGGTGATGTATTGCCAAGTGATGAAGATAAATATATATCCCAAAAAGGGGGTATCAAGAACTACTACTTTCCGAAAATCCCCAGCGAATTTGTTTGGGAGCTAGTCACTATTACAGAATGCCGTGGTGTGAAATTCGACAAGCGTGACTGTACGTTATATTTGGATGTGACCTATGGTGGCGAGAGGAAGCGTTTGTATGAAGACATGAAGTTGGCAGACGACGAGTATGTTCGAGAGGGTATATGGTTTGATGGTGCCGATCCGAGTGGGGGTGCTTTCAGGATAGAACAACACGAGGGACATACCAGGATTGAACCATATATAGGCAGTAATCGTGGTGGGTTTGTACGTTTGAAGAGTATTTGGAAAACCATCCACACCAAGTTTGTCGACCCAGACAAACGCATCACTACGAATTTTCACGATACGATATATCTCAATTTACAGACTTGTGTATATGATCGAGTTGCAAAAACGCTCTCCGTACCTGATTGGTATGATCAAACTGAATATGGTTACAAACACAAATACGACTATATTCCTTTTGATAAAATTAACAAGGAGGGAGCCGCTAATCGAACAAAATTTGTACTATCACCTGATAACAAATATTTTTCTATTATTTCTAGCGGTGTAAAGAATAAAGAGTGTACCTATATGAAACAAACACTTGGTCCATTGGTCCTAGATATCAAGATGTTTGGCGTCAACTCGCCAGGTGGGTGGCTCATAGATGGCGAGAATTTTGATGCCGAGTCCAAGATGGACAACTCGTTCAACGAAAGAGCCATTCGAATTCTTGAGAGGATCGCGGGTGTGAATGACGAATCATCATTTTTTTGCCATAAACATGTATTCCGTGACAAGAATATTAACAAGATTGCACGTGTTGCTTTTGATGAGGTAGCAATGAAACAGAGCTTGGCAGAGGTCCTTACACACAAGGTGATGAAATTCTGTATCCCGACTCGATATGTTGCCGGATACATTAAAATAATCAAGGACAAGTTGTTCTCGGATCATCTCATGGTTGTAGATACTGATTACAAGGTGATATCGGATGCATTCACCAAGATACTTACATTTGCAAATTTATGGGATTCTTCGACTGCCTCAGATAGTATTTTGGCGAGATATGACAAAGGCAATGTAGAAATTCATGATGTTTCTACCTTGCCTATGTCATCTGATAGTAGTAAATTGCATATTGTCAAGACCGAGTTGGATCGAGATGACCTCCAGTATGTGTTCTTTGGAGAGGATATTGCGTTCACCTGTGACGTGGACCCTGAGACCAAAGACTCGATATTAATTGATACAAGTATTGTGAATGTGGCTGGTGGGTATAGGAGTTTCATACCTATCAAGGGGACACAATCCGTTCCAGCAAATGATTATAACAATGAGTATATATTAAGAACCGTGGCCTTGTTAAAGAATGCGTTGCTTGATAGGAGCCGAATCGAAAGCTCTCTAGGGAAAAGAAAAATGCAAATTATCCAAGAAGACGATGCGGGTGTGGCGAGTGTGGATCGCGTATTGCGCACACGCCACCCTAGGCGATATAATTATATAAAAAAAGGATCCAAGAATAATAATTGGAAGAAAATATATCCATCTCTTGGCCCGTGGAAAACAATGCATGGTGATGATCACCTTGATGACAAACACAGGGAGCGATTTATTTTGAGTGTAAAGAACTCTGGGGATGCGTTTCAGGTTTTGAGTGCAGAGGCTTTGCAAAAGAAAAGTCATCGTAAAGTAATATTGTTGACTCTTGACGAGTTGTGTTTTTACAATGCCAAGTCGCGAAAGATACCTGCGATCTTGTACAAGTCGGGGGCGAATATGATGAATTTGACTGTTTATAACCCACATGGTGTTGAGCCGATGGGAGGAGGTGGGGGTATTGTTGATATTAAACCAATCATTCTAGACAATACGGTGAGCATAGGGAATGTTGAATTATTCATAGCGCATTTACAGGAAAAGCGCCGGGGTGTCAATGGAATAGATGCATCTGCATTCGAAACATATGCTGAATATTTGACGAGGAATGGAACAGCACCTGATTTTGATATTTGTTCCTTGGTTGATTATGCTCTTGAAAAGATACAAGAGTTGTATATTGATTATCAACAGTTGTTTGGGCTTTTTGATAAGAGTCCGCGCAGAAAAACTTTCAACATGTTGAAATATTGTTGGCTGTATCAGATCATTAAAAAAAATGATGTTCAATATTTGAAACATGGCATGAGTGTTGGGGAGTTGCAACTTTACTTTTGTGAATTAAACAAGTCGGATACCGAAGTTGGCAAGCTGCCGGATGCTGAGTTTAACGTATCAATATTGAACGATCCCGAGTTCTACATGTCAAGTCAAGATGCGTGTTTGGAATATTTCTTTACAAAATATCCTGAAGAGTTTTTGAAATGTGTGGGAATAAAAAATATAGAACAACTTTTCGTTTCAAAACAGGATGATGAGTTCTTTGCGAGTTATAGAAAATTATATACAAACCGAAATTCTGATCCTGGTACTGGTCCTGTAAGAGGTGGCTATCGATATATAAATAAAAATACTCAAAGGAAATTGTCTAAATATTTGCTCACTAGGTTTATGTTTCAAAGACGCAAAATTAAAAAAGCAATAATAAAATAATTGGTGGTGCATACACATAGGATTATGCGGAGCGCTTTTCTATCATAGCGGCATGAGTTTTGGCTATATGATCATAATGGGCGGTGGCCCCCGGAATTGGTGTGTATACAATATGATTTTGCAAAGCAAGATTCTATCATAGCTGCACGACAATATGGGGCAATGCCATGCAATTTGGCCCCCCGGAATGCGTGTGTATACGATAAAGGTGAGCGAAGCAATATTCTATCATAGTTGCACGACAATGTGGGGCATATATTTTACAAGTTGGCAAGTTGGGAGTGATGCGTGAAAGTTGGGATTGGATGACACGAAAGTTGAGAGAGTTGTCGTGAAACTTGAGAGTGATGTTGTGAAAGTTGTCGTGGACATTGGATTGGATGTCGTGGAACTTGAGAGTGATGTTGCGAAAGTTAAGAGAGTTGCTGTGGAACTTGGGATAGATGTCATGGAACTTAGATTGCATGTCGTGGAACTTGGATTGGATGTTGGGTGAGATGTTCTGAAAGTTGGTTGGAGATGGTGCAAATAGAAAATAATTTTGAAATGATGTTGCAGAAACTACAAGGGCTTTGTCCTTTTGATCGAGTGATTCAGGATAGTGGTAGCCAATTTTGGCTTTTGCGTTTTGATTGTGTCAGCATCCAAGTTCTTGATTGAAATGATCCAATCCTTTGCTCCCTTGATGTCAGGTTGAGTTATATTGTCATTGTAAACACGGGAGAGAATTCTGACAGCGACTTCGACAATCCACTTTTCGATGACATCACTCTTTAACCCAACCATCCACGACCCATTGAAATATTCAAAGTAGTCCCTGTTCTTACTGCGAATCGTGTAGTTTTGTAGGAAGTTCTTGTCAAAGTGGACACTTATCATGAGCAACGGTAAATCCTTTTCCTTCAAACACTTATACAATATTGTATTCGATATGTGTTGATACGACTCACAACCAAAATGTGTAGGTGGCTTAGTATCAATATATGACTTGTGTTTTTGTGTAAGTTTCAATGTCTCTTGTTTCAATGTGACGTGCTCCCTCTCCAATTTGTGGTACAAGGAATAGAGCTCAGCGACTTGATCATGTATTGTCTTTTTCTTTTCCACGTCAGCGATGAGTTGTTCACGATCAATGTCTTGATTGCGCACAATACAGGGTTTTTGGGTGTTCAAGTGCTTGATCATGTGCGTCTTGTGTGTGGTCTCGTAAAAGCAACGAAGGCAACTGAACTTTTTACTGTTTTCAAAAAGAGGCTTGTCCTCCACTGCTGGATTTGGAATGTCAACTTGTGTTGGAATGTCAACTTGTGTTGGAATGTCAACTTGTGTTGGAATGTCAACTTGTGTTGGAATGTCAACGTCGATTTCTGTTGGTGTGTCCAACACAAAAGGTACTTCCACGTGAATAGACACATCCTCGTCGTGTGGTTTGTCCACTTGTACAGAAACATCCACCTTGCGCGGTTTGTCTACATTTATGGTAGTGACTTTAGAATTGTCGCGAATATATGATGTAATTTGTGACATCATTTCATCCACGTTGCCTTCAAAATATTCATTACCAATGTCTTTCCTCCTTTTAAAATCTTGTTTGAATTTGTTTATGAGATATCGTTCATACTCTTCAGCATTGTCTGTATAGATGGCTAGATATAGCTTGCTTCCATTGGGATATTGCTTCATCCTCTTTGTGAGGTCGGTAGTCATACCTATCTTAAAAACTGGTTCATTATGTTGCATGAATTCACGCACCCAAATAATATAGATGAAACCGAACACGTTTGAAACGCCTGTCATAATGAAGTAGCTGCATTAACAAATTAGAGTTTGATCACTTTTTAGCAGATTTCATTAAAAAAGTTGTTAGGGTAACTTTATATTGGTAGATCGTGATGAAATGTTCTACAATGAAGAAAAGTTGAAAAATGTAGTATCCGATGATATAAAGACTCTCTACTGACCCAATACTCCCAAAGCTTTTGTTTGTTCACTTGCCTATTGTCTACCTACGGCCAAAGGCCTAAGCGCAGCGACCGTTTTCGCGTGTAAGATGATTACCAAGGGACTCGCTCAGGCTGTCAAGGACTCGAACGACGACATTACGGCGTCGACTGCCGAGGTCACTGAGATTCTGGAGACTTTCTGGAAGTACACGCTGGACCAGGTCCAGGAGGGCAAGACGGTCAAGATCGTCGGTGTCATGAACTTCTCGAGGGTCCTCAAGGCCGCTCGCGAGTACTCGCTGCCCCGTTCCAAGGACGGCGAGAAGATCAAGAAGGAGGCACGCTACGCCATGAACGTCAAGCTCATGGCCGGCATCAAGAAGACCATGGAGGCGGTGTCCGTTGACGCGGACGAGCCTGTTGACGAAGTCAAGGTGGTTGTGGAGGAGTCTGATTCCGAGACCGAGACTGTCCCTGCAAAGGGCAAGCCGGTCAAGGCTGTGGTCAAGGCCAAGGCTCCTGCCAAGGAGAAGAAGCCCGCACCGGCCAAGAAGGCAGTGACGCCGCGTCCCTCGGACATCGAGTCCGATTCGGAGTCCGAGGCCAAGCCCACGCCTTCAATGGCAAAGGGCTCTGCCAAGGGTTCCAAGACTAGCCCAAAGCACAGCGACGTCGACTCCGAGGAGGAGGACAAGCCCGTGACCAAGCCTGTGGCGCCCAAGAAGGGCAAGGCGGCCCCGAAGGCCAAGGGCAAGGCGGTGGCCGAGACCAAGTCAGACCTGAAGAGCGAGGACATCAGCCCGCCCCACAGTGCTGCTGGCAGCAAGCCGTCGTCCAAGTCCAAGACCACCAAGACGGGTGCTGCGTTCATCTTTGACGACGACGAGTCGGATTAGGTGATTGTCGTGTTTTATTGAATATTATTTTCAAAATTGGGAATTGTTGCTAAATGCACATTTTCCTTTGCTGGCTCGAACAAGGGGATATTATTAAACATTGGATAGTGGGGGTGTGGGGCAGCGTTATGCCCCACATTGGATACGCTGCAAGCATCCCCTCCGTGCCTACAAGTTAGGTGCGCATACAAGTTTGCACAATTTCCGTGTTTTTTATTTTCTCTGACGACTATACAAAAAATTTATCAACATGTTATAAATGACCGTGAAGAAAGATTGCCCAGAAGGTAAAGAGCGAAGTGCCAAGACTGGAAACTGTGTGAAATCTTGTCCATCAGGATCGGTTCGCAATCCCAAGACAGGACGTTGTGTAGGTGCCAAGGCGGCTAGAAAGCCTGCTGCGGCCAAACCCAAATCTGCGTCTAAACCGAAATCAGCTTCTGCGTCTAAAAGGTCAACACCAAAGCCAGTGAGTATTATGTCGACCCCTTCACGTTCTGAAGTGACCGAGTGCAAGAGGCGTCTTGTAGAGGCTGAGAAGCAGACCAAGGCGGACGTGCGCATGATGAAGGACATTAGTGACAAGATGCTTTTTTATAAACATCAAATGGAAAAAATAGAGGATCGCCTTCGCTCTTGCAACAAGGACAAGGATGAAATTATGACCGAGTTGAGGTCACTCAAGTCTCGCTTCCGCGTTTAAGATTCGACTAGGAAAGCTCATCGCCGGTGCGAGGGCGAGCTCGCGACAAGGATGAAATTATGACCGAGTTGAGGTCACTCAAGTCTCGCTTCCGCGTTTAAGATTCGACTAGGAAAGCTCATCGCCGGTGCGAGGGCGAGCTCGCGACAAGGATGAAATTATGACCGAGTTGAGGTCGCTCAAGTCTCGCTTCCGCGTTTAATGTGTTGGCGTTGACTTTAGAAAGCTCATCGCCTGTGCGTTTAGGCAGCCTTTAGAGGCTCGCATGCAAGTTCGTGGTAGGTGCCAAAGATATAGTCGGCGCCTAGGAAGATTATATTGAAATTTCCTTTTTGTATTCCCTTGACAACGTGATGGGCAATGTGGTTGGTATAAAAGAACCAGGGCAGTGGGATTGGCAAGATAGAAGGTCCGTCTGTGAGTGTCATGGTATTTAGTATTGGGTCTGTGCTAGCCCCCCCTAGGGGGAAATGCAGGTCGGTGTGAAGAGTGTTCCAGCTGTATCCGCCATAGAGAGTGAGGGCGAGAGTAGTGATGGCATGAAGGGCGAGTTTATCGGGTTCGGCTAGGGCGAGGACAGTGAATGTAAAGGTGGTGAATAGGACAAGAGTAAACCAAGAGAGGATGAGCTCGTACTTGTCCTCGAACTTGGCAAGGGTCATGTCGGCATTGGTGTGGACGTGGTGGAACTTGTGACGGAGACAAGTTATCTTGAGATAGCGAAATATTGGATTATATGTGTGTGGATTGTTCGTGAGCCATGGCCAAAAGATGTTGGCGTGCATGATGTACTTGTGGATGAGCCACTCTGTGATTGCGAAAAGCAAGTAGACGGATGCAAAATAGTTGGCATAGTATGTGATTGTCGCAGAGCTTAGGTCAGGATCAATTTGGGTGTGAGTGAATTGATTTGTGAGTCCTGAAAGGAAAGTGGGATAAGTGGTTGCGATGAATGGGGCGAGTAGGATGAATACTGGGGTGGGAATGATCATGCTTCCATATAGGCCGACGAATGCGAGAGTGATGGCGACTTGTTGGGGGTTGTTCAGGGCAATGGCAGAGGCATACATGGATGCGGTGAATGCCCATGTTTTTTGGGCGACCTGTCTTGGTGACGGCCCTATGACTTGATGGCCCTGTGACATGATGGAATTATTAGATGATGTACTTGTTGCAATTGTGTTTAGATAGGGACACAATAATGAAAAATGATGGCTTTGAAGTAGTTCACCAATTGTGTGGATGGAAAAGTTACAAAAAATGTTTTCGATGGTATCTATTTGTTGTCTAAAAAGCAACCTGTATAATTTGATCAAGAGTATTATTCAATTGTTTTTCCCAATGTTTTTGAAAATATAGTGTTTTTTAATAGCATCGAGTGCGTGTTGTGACATAGCTGATAATATCAGTCCACGTCTCTTCACATGTGTCGCCGATATGCTGCCGCAATAGATTTTTCATTTCGTCTATTCGCATTCTGTATGCTGGTGATGTATCTTTGATTTCATCATACATGGCCATATACTTTTCCGATATGGCCATTGACTTGCTGCTGTATTCTGGAGAGTTCATGATCGCCTTGTCTGACATGGTTTTTATGTTTGGTAAAAGGTCGCCGATTTTTAAAGTGATGAAATGCACCATGATTGTCGCCCAATCTTTCTTAGAGGAAGAGACCATGTGCTTTCGAATAGAGTCCAGTTCATGTGTCTTCCACCTTTTGGGGTCTTCGTCTTTTATACATTGGATGTTCTTTGACACTTGGTTGTCAGTGATGACGATATTCCTGCGCTCCAAGTACTCATGGAAGGTCTCTTTGATGTCCTCCATTTTACTATTTTATTTATGTCAAGAATCCTTAGGTATTGTGCAACGTTTGGAAGAATAAATATACAATATAAAGGAAAATCGTGTTATCTATATTATAAAAGTTTCACCATAACCAAGACTATGTCAGGATATATTTTCATTGTATGGCCAACTGATTATCAGAAAAATAATGAATGTGTTTACAAAATTGGGTCAACTAAGGATATCAAATTAAATATGGAAACTTTCCCTAAAAAAAGTGTTCTCATATTAAATATTCATGTTAAGAATATGACGTGCATACACAAGCACGTTAGTAAACAATTCAAGGAAGATTTTAAAGAACGACTAGATGTAGGGAAAGATTTCTTTGAAGGAAACGTTGGTGATATGATGAAGGCAATTACTTCATATACACAGACAAAATAAATATATTATTTTTTAATCAATATGTAGTTGATGCCATCCTTTGACTCCATCAATAATGTCAACTTGTACATTTGGTAACCGTTTAGTAATCTCATATTCTAATTCGTCTTGTGAAGTAATTTTATAATATGGCTTATTTTTCAACACCCAATCGTTATATATAACATATACATGACTATTTGGTAAGAATGTGTCACCTGTTTTAATTAGTTGTACAAATTGGTCAATATGGTTATATCGCTTCTGATTTTCGGACATACACTCTAAATATATAGTGTTATCGTGTTCATTTATTTTTTCAATTGCACTCGGTAAAATATTTGATACAGGTAAAATAATATTGTAAATGACTTTAATCATTTCATTTTTATCACCTTCGAAAAATTCGTTGCCAATATCTTTCCTAGCCTTAAAATCTTTTCGAAATTGACGAATTATACAGCTTTCATAATGTCGTGCATTGTCAGTATACATGATGACAAAGAACTGACTGTTCATTGGATAGCCAGACATTCGCTTTAGAATATTTCCAGACATACCAATTTTAAAAATATTTTTGTTAGCTTGCATAAACGTCCGTATCCAAACAAAATAAATATAACCAAACATGATTATAATCTACTAAAGTATGTTGTATTTTTCTCTATATAATATTACTTTGTTGTTTTGGGTATGGTTATGGATTTATTTGTAATGTAATTGTCCAACATAATTTTGAAGTTCATTTTGCCTGTAAATTTTATACATGCAACGAGTTTCTGAATATTTTCCACTGCGACATCACATTGCGACACAATATTAAATATATTCGAATACTTTGTTGAAAGAGCACTTGTAGATTCCACGGTATTGTTGCCTAGAGGATATAATATATCGTTATCAAATGTGTTTATTACCATTGGTCTCATTTTGAGTACTGCTAGGGTATGGTAGTGTTTATTTAATTCTTGTAACGCTTTGCTTTTCACTTCTGTAGAGCCGTTCTCACATTTCCTAATGATGTAAAACTCGATATGTTTGAAATACTCTTCATTAATGATCTTCATAATTTCTTGATATGCTTCATCTATTGAAAAATAATTAAGGTAATCCGATTTCCCTTTGAGGAGAATGACATCATTTTCAGGGTCTGATAGAATGTTAATGTGTTTACTCTTAACAGTTCCTCTAAAGATTTTTTCTACGTTTGAAACTGAAATTTTGATATATGTCTTTATAGTGTCTTGTTTAAACGCAATAACTTCGTCCTTGAACGTATGCCATATCCATAGATTAATTGGAATGACTCCTGCCCCTTGGAACATGAAATATTTCCTAGTTATTTCTGTGAAACTCATTGATTTGATATCATGAATAACCATATTTTGTTCAAAAACATATTGGTATACTCGATGGGACATGATATAATCTTTGATTGTGTCAGTTAGTTCAAAGTTGTGTCTTTGGCTTAACGGGTGACACACATTTTTCTTGTTATACAAGTGGGTCTTCATGTTACATTTCAATTGTGTTGTAAGTCCACACCTTGGGCATGTGTAAGGATCAACCATTTATCAACAAAATGATCAATATTTTTTGTAAAATTAATCAGTTGTTTTTAAAAAATTAATGTTTTGTTTTTAAACCATTGTTGATTTTATTCAAGTGATTGCCTTTGTCAAATCCTTGAAGACGAGGGATATTATAGACGTATGACATACCATTAGCTTTTGTAGAGGTAAGTGCAGATCAACTTCAATTGCTTTATGCTTTACGGCTTCAATGACGCGATCACATATGCCATGAGCGCCGCATAATCAATCACTTTAAAGTCCACGACCTGCTTGTGAGTGAGCACACCGTTCTCTGGTGCGGGTGGGTCAAAAGCAGCGGGGCCGGTGACAGTAGTGACAAAGGTATTGTCAAACTTGACCACATCACCCTCTTTCAACTCTGTCGATGCAGGGACGGGGACAAAGTCTGTGGTGGTATCTACGGCGTCGGGGAAAACTTGTTCCACCTCTTGAGCTATAAGACCTGCATGGCGCTTGCCTGGCTTGTCTATGAACTCGTAAAACACAGGGTTGAGCTGTTTCAGGGAGGTCAATGAGGCGGACTCAGAGGTGATGGGTGTGATGTAGGTCTTGGTGCGCAGGTCAGACACATTGTACACGTGTTGGGCGCGGATGCTACCTGTCGGGGCGTCAATCTCGTACTGGGGCGTTGTGGTGTTGAACCCGATAAAGGCGCCGAGGGGCATGGTGATGTTGGACGCGACCGTGAGGTTGCTCAGGGACATGTTGCTCGAGGTCGATGACAGGCCGTAGGTGTTGGTGCCCGACGTGTAGATCTGGTCCGCGGGGCTGTTGGAGATGACGATCTCGCCCCCTACAGTGAGCAGCGAGCCGACAGCGGCAGTGTTGGTCACCATCGAGTTGATATTGGTATTGGTGTTGGTCAAGGGGAGGGTGTTGGAGTCAATGGCCGACCACGGGATGACATTAGTATTGTTGGATAGGGTATTGTTCGAGTTCAGGGACCACAGGGGAACCGAGCAGGGGGTATAGGTAAGGTTGGCGGTGGACGAGGCCATGATGGGGATCTGGTTAGAATTGATAGAGGACCAAGGGATGGCATTGAGTGTGGAGAACTTGACAGCGTTGACGGGAATGTTAGAGGTGGTGGATGTAAAGTCAATGGCGGTCGAGGGAATGTTCGAGTTGGCAAAGAACGAGCTGCTCATGTCGGCGTTGACGATCTGGCCTGCTTGGGTGCCGCGGATAGAGGACCAAGGGACGGTGACCGTGTTCGAGTCAATGGCAGTAAAGGGAATGGCGTTTGACAAGAGTGTGATCTTTTTGGATTGAATGGTGAGGCCGTCAGTCAGGATCAGGTTGGACAAGGTGGCGGTGGACGAGTTCTTGAGGGTGGCGGCGTCCACGGACCCTGTGGGGAAGGCGACGGTGCCGGTGCCGAGGACCGAGAGACTTGTATAGGCCGTGATGTTGGAGGCCATGATGCTGCTAAAGGTGCCGACCGTGGGGCTGACATAAGAGGTGACATCGGCGCCACCGGTCACGATGATCTCGCTAAGGACGTTGAGGATGGACGTGGTCGAGGTGTTGGTGGTGACCGAGTTGACAGTGGGGTCGGTGGGTAGGGAGGTTGAGCCGCCACCCCCGCCTCCTCCGGCCGAGTACATGGTCAGGGCACCTGTGACAGTGTTGGAGGACCAAATGGCACCAGTAATAACGAGATTGGACATGGTGGCATTGCAGGCGGTTGTGCCCGATGGGGAGATGATGAGGGCGTTGGACGAGTTGGAGGCGCCAATATAAAATGTGTTGCCGGGGGTCTTGGTATAGAACTGGACATCGTTTGTGCTGGCGCCTTTGAAAACGGAATTGGCAGATGTGCGGAGATTAATATATGCCATTGCGCGTCGGTTATTACACTAGGATTAGGATATTTTGGAATCAGAGGTTAAAAATGAACGCGGCCTTTTAGTGTTTTTCTACAATATATTTCAGAAATATTTGTGTAAAAAATAATAAAATATAGGTCCCCGAACTCCAGCGTATATATGAAAGAGTGTGAAACGAAATATCATGTGATCAAGCTGGCACTATGGGGCGATACCCCTTGGAGGCCGTAGGCCGGCTTATAGACCTTGTAGGTGATACCCCCTGAGGCCGTAGGCCGGCTTATAGACCTTGTAGGTGACACCCCTGAGGCCGTAGGCCGGCTTATAGACCTTGTAGGTGACACCCCTGAGGCCGTAGGCCGGCTTATAGACCTTGTAGGTGATACCCCCTGAGGCCGTAGGTGACATGGTGGAATGTTGTGAGACATGGTAGAGTTTTTGTGGGTGTTGTGAGTACATGTGGGTGTTGTGAGTACATGTGGCATTTTGTGAGTAACATGTAGGTTTTGTGAGTACATGTGGCATTTTGTGAGTAGATGTACACTTTTGTGAGTACATGTAGGTTTTGTGAGTAGATGTACACTTTTGTGAGTACATGTGGCATTTTGTGAGTACATGTAGGTGTTGTGAGTAACATGTAGGTTTTGTGAGTACATGTGACATGACAAGCAGTACATTCGAAGTTTTGGTACTTTTGTGAGTGCGGGTGCGGGTTTGCCTCCCGGGCGCGGGTTGTCGTACAAGGAATCTTTGGGTGGTCAGTACGCGGGTTTTGCGGAATGTAGTATGCGGTACGCGGGTGTAGTACAATTGCTGCGGCTTCTCGGAAACGCAATAGAAAGAGAGCGCGTTGATGGCAAACGAGTCGCATAGGTCGCGTTGATTTATTATTTGTAGTGTGGTGGCTACTTGTACTGTTGGCGGGTTAAAGTACAGTGTGGAGTAGAAATTGGAATTTGACAAACGTGAATACGGGATTGTGTGTACAAATACGAGTATATTTTGATAGGTTGTATGGGGGTCTTGTTGGAGACCAAGGCT
>Ga0214250_1000369_pt1 | contig 14862 bp, 19 predicted proteins | sample TroBogypolimnion_35_FD_153088 | JGI IMG/M metagenome (GOLD analysis project Ga0214250, IMG submission 153088) | Freshwater microbial communities from Trout Bog Lake, WI - 29JUN2009 hypolimnion | ecosystem: Environmental > Aquatic > Freshwater > Lake > Hypolimnion/Profundal zone | place: Trout...
AGCTTTATCTACTATGCAACAACTGAATATATGTAAGTATTGCAATAAATCCTTTGCTAAACTCGCGACTTTGAACACACACGTCTGCGTTAAGAAACAGCGTCAACTCGATATAAACACAGCAGGATCACGATTTGGGCTTCGAGCATTTCAAAAGTTCTATGAACTAACAATGCAATCCAAGAAGCCTAAATCAATTGATGAGTTTATTAACAGCCCATATTACATTGACTTTGCTAAATTCGGAAATCATTTAGCAGCACTGAAACCATTATATATTGACAAATACATAGAATTTGTTATTATGAACGGTGTAAAGTTAAAAGACTGGACAAAAGACTTTGTCTATGACACATATATCATTGATGTAATAAAGAAAGAACCGTCAGACAGTGCCACTGATCGTTCAATTACAGAAATAGTAGAATGGTGCGATAAAAATCATATTCCTTTTAAAGACTTCTTCTTTAGTATATCTACAAATGAAGGAGCATATCTTATTAGGACGGGTAGAATAAGTCCGTGGGTATTATATCTATCTCCGAGCGGTGAACAATTAATGAGTCGATTTAATGAAGAACATGGCAAGATGATTGCCGGCATCATCGATGCAGCATATTGGATGAAAATATTTAAGAAGTCTGAAGATGATGTGGAATATATTAGAACGCTATTGGAGCAATCAGGGTTATGAGAGAAATCCAATTATATAAATGGAACATAACAAAGCTTCAGTTTTTAGAATGGGTGTCGGAAACTAATGCTGATGTCTACAGAGTAACATATGACGATGTGCATCCTATAGATAGACATATTGAATACGGTTTTGCTAATGATGAAGATTTCTTAGCATTCAAATTAAAATTTACAGAATATAAACCCGAAATGGTGGGATATAAAGGTAAGACGACTCTCGATACATCACTTGTCTACTGCCCTTACATTCCTTTGTTAAAATGAAAAAAGTAACAACAGACGTAGACGTAGACGTATTTGGTAGAGAAGATATCTTAAAAGGTATCGAATGCATCTATGGTCGCATTGATAGGGCCGATGATAAGTTTGAAAAGCATCCAACAGGTGTTTACTTCCAAAATATTCCACGCGATCCTATCACAAATATGTCTACAGTTGATCATCGAATTGCAAGTGATTATGGATACTTTAAGATTGACTTTCTAAACGTCAATATGTATGAAAATGTTCGCAGTGAAGAACATCTACTTGAACTGCTAAACAAAGAACCACCATGGGATTTCTTCGAGTTCGAGGAAATTACTGATAAATTATTCCATCTTAAGGGATATGGTTATCTATTACAAAAGTATAAACCACAATCAGTTGAAGATTTAGCAATGATACTTGCTATTATTCGTCCATCAAAGGCTCATCTACAACAAAGTAGTTGGGAAGATATTAGAAAAGATGTGTGGGTAAAACATGCTGGTGACACTAGTTATCAGTTCAAAAGAGCGCACGGAATTGCCTATTCTCTGGCTATTATTGTAAATCTAAATCTGATGATAGAGAAAATGTCTAAGGACTAATCAGCTCTTCGAATTAGTTGTATTTGGCGCTTCTTGATGCGCTTTTTCATTATGTTGTTTAGACTGGTTAATGAACCAAACATAATGTCGATGTCTTTGTTTACGACAGTTTTCATACAATATCTAAACGGTAGCATTTGACCTTGTAAGAATATGTTGATAGGTAATAGTCTATTACTTTCCCACCACCATATCTCGCCTAGTTCAAGAAATAATATTTTCTCTTCGGGCGAACGTAAGGCTTCATAATCGTAGAAGCTTATAATTTTGTCATCAGAATTTTGAATGATGCCGATATATTCGTGCACCTGGCATCGTAGTCCGGTTAGGAATGGGAATTTTTCTTTAACTTCTTCAAGATTTATCATACGAGTTATTTATATGTTTTAGAAAGGGGTGAAACTTTTTTTGATGTTCTTCTTGATAAATATACAAAATGACTAACTATCTCGACATTATCTGGGAACTCTCGTTAAAGAATCAACCAGCAATTGATTACATTACTCTATGTGGTTCGGCAGTCTCGCGAGAGTTGGTAGATGGCTATATCGAAAAACATCATATTTTACCTAAATGTATCTGTAACGATAATACTCAGAAATTAGATAAAAGTAATCTAGTTGTATTGACAGCCAGAGAACATTTTTTAGCACATCAACTACTTTCTCAAATGTTTATTGGCCAGACAAAGAGAAAGATGTTATACGCATTATCAGGACTATGTTTTAGAAAAAATGGTGAACAAATATTCAATGCGGATGAATATGCGATCATTAAAGAAGCATCAAGAATAGCAAAACGCGGTATTCCATTAACTGAAGAGCATAAACAAAAAATAAAAGACTCGTTTGCTATTTTTAATCCTAATATCGGTAGAAAGATATCCGATGAAACAAGGCTCAGACAGAGCAATGCCAAGATGGGAAAACCACATTTACATTCTGATGAAACTCGTGTTAAATTAAGTCTTTCTAAATTACAAAAGCCGGATGTGGTTTGCCCTCATTGTTCTAAGATTGGCCGCCCCGGCGGCATGGAACGATGGCATTTTAACAATTGTAAATCGGTAAATAAATAATGGATATAACTTTTCACAAGGTATTTTTATATGATCACGTTAGACAATTACTCGCAGTCGATGATATCTTCTGCCCTCTTCGGGATAATGGGCCTATGAACAAAAATCCAATCTTAGCACATAAAGGAATTGATAATCGCATCATATTCAGGGCACTAGGCCCTGATAGAGTTCCGGTAGATATTTCGTGTAATCAACAGGTATATGCTAGAATTATTAATGTAATGAATAATACAGTAGTATTAGAAAAGCTATGTAATATTGGTCCAGCAAAGGGATTAATCACATTAGAACTTGATAGTGGTGATATTGTAGATATTTCTCCGGGATTATATCAGATGGTTCTTATTAGAACAGAAGAATTTGTATCTAATGTTCCGGGATATTATATCGAGAAACCATTGTATAGCGATATGAATGATAATATTTCTATGGAGATAGAAATTACAGAACAAGCATTCAAAGCACCGTTGCCTAGTATTACATTACTTCCGAAAGATTGGACACCGGATATTCTATCTCCAGTAATGGGCGCACCACGTCCTTGTTTTTATACACAAAGAATACCGGGTGGTAGAATACTCAATCATAAAGAATCGGTCCAATCATTCTCAACCTATACGCAGAACTTCACAGGAATATTAGAAACCTGGGGAACACTGGAAGAAACTCCCGATGCGTATCTTAATGATCTAAGATGGTTTAAGATTTATCCATCATCGATGTCACAAGATATCGAATACAAAGGATACACAGGAACTCAAGCCTGGACATTCAGCGCAAACTTTATGTGGCTGAAATTTAGATATTTTCCCTCCACTGCTGTATTAGATCCCGGCAAGTTTTCAAAGTTGATTGTAAGAACATAAGATGAGATTATTTGAAATAAGGCAAAAATTAATTTCTTGCCCGTATACTAATTCTGTTATTCAAGTGCCATTGTACCACGGAACAACAGGCAAATTTGCCAAATTCAATAGAGTCCCGCACGGCGTATTCTTTACACCACATCGCAATCACACAAAAAATTATGGAGATGATGTAATAGTGTGTTATGTCAATATACCTAAATTACATATTTTGAACACAAGAAACAAAGATGACAGAATAATATTTGATGCACTATTTGACCGAGATTACGAAATTGTAGCGCAGGCCATTAAGAAATTAGAGAAGCAGGGATATTATGCAATGCAAACACAATCGGATTCCGAAATGATATGTGTTTTTGATAACGCAGAAATTTGTTCGGCAAACTCCGGCGAAGAAATGTAATTGACTTTCGTTTGAGTATCTGCTATAATAGTAGTATGATCGTTGATATAACCGACCGCAGAAAAATTTCTAAGAATCAGCATATACGCGAACAAAATTTCTTAAATAATGCTAAGAAATTACACGATGATAGATATGACTATTCTGATATGGTATACAAAAATGATAAGACAGATATAATCATAAAGTGTAATATACACGGTCCGTTTATCCAATCTCCTAATAATCACCTACGTGGCCAAGGATGTAGATTATGTGGAGAAAAATTAGCAGCAGAAAAAATAACCAAATCTGCCGAAACATATTTTCAAGAAGTAGCAGAAGTTCATAATAACAGGTATGACTATTCGAAATCCGAATATACACATGCTCGTAATAAAATTATAATAATTTGTCCAAAACATGGTGAATTTTTACAGAGTGCCTCTGCACATCTATCACAGGCAACAGGATGTCCGAAGTGTTCGAATTGGATATCTAGAATGGAAACAGAGTGGTTAGATTCGTTATCTATATCTGATGAATATAGACAGAAAATTTTATATATTAATAACAAAAGAATTAAGGTAGATGCGTTTGATCCAACCATTAACACCATATATGAATTTTGGGGAGATTACTGGCACGGAAATCCTGTAAAATATAAGGCAGATGGTGTTAATGTTAAAAATAAGAAAACCTTCGGGGAATTATTTGAAGAGACACAAAGGAAGAGACAATTGATTATAGGTGCCGGATATAATCTTGTTGAGAAATGGGAGACCGAATGATCTTCGATTTATTGAGAGATGCGATACTTGCTAATATCGGTCCATTAAAACAAGCCCCTAAAAACTGGGGTAAAAGAAATTGTCCTCTTTGCCATACACAGGGCCACGGGCACGATACAAGACATAGATTTGGAATACAATTTAATCCTGGAGTAAATTCGATTTTAATGAACTGCTTCAATTGTGGCTTTAGTGCCTCATATACTGAAGGTAAAGAACTATCTAAAGCATTCAAATTCTTCTTAAGTCAACTACATTTAGATCAAAAATTTATCGAACAGATAGAGTTTGAAATATTTAAACAGAAGAATCAAATCCAATCTATCAGAGAAGGTGACGAAGATAAGGTTGTAGATAAAGAAGCCAGGTTTAGAAACCTATTCTTAAAATGGCATCCCATGGAGTTGCCAGATGATTCATTTACTATCACAGAATGGTTGGAAAATGGATTAGATGATCCAGATTTCTTGCGCGTGGTTAATTACGCATTAGACCGTAAATTGTTCGGATTAAGTGATTTTTACTGGTCCCCCGTAACATCACACAACATGAATCAGCGACTGATTATTCCCTATCTCTATAAGGGTAAAAATGTAGGATTTACAGCTAGATTATGCTATGATGTACCCGACAAATCTATCCCAAAATACTATCAACAATGCCCACCGGACTTTGTCTATAACTTAGATCACCAACACCTCTGGCCACGTAAATACGCAATAGTTACAGAAGGCGTGCTCGATGGATATGTAATAGATGGAGTAAGTATATTGGGCGAAATAGGACAGGGAAAGGTTGACATTATAAATAGATTGCAGAAAGAAATTATTGTATGCCCTGACCGAGACAAGAAAGGTTGGGATCTAGTTAACGTAGCTATAGAAAATGAATGGTCAGTAGCTTTCCCGAAATGGGATATGGACATTAAAGATGCCGCAAAGGCATCGGAAAAGTATGGAAGATTGTTAACAACACATTCTATAATTTCTACAGCAGTATCTGGCGAACTTAACATACGAAATACTTGGAAAATACAGCAAAACGAAAGAAATCGTAACATCAAAGGTTCCTACTAAAGTATGATAAATACATAATGATATATTATATTTACGCATACCTAAGAAATAAAGATAGCACCTCCGGGAAGATCGGGACACCCTACTATATAGGTAAAGGTAGTGGTAACCGAGCATATGACGAACACGATTATACAACAACCCCGACAAATCGTGATTATATTGTTATTATGGAAGAACATTTATCTGAATTAGGCGCATTTGCTTTAGAGAGATTTTATATAAGATGGTATGGCAGAAAGGATCTAAACACTGGAATTTTAAATAATAGAACAGACGGGGGAGAGGGTGCTGCTGGAAGATTAGTAAATCAAGAGACAAGACAGAAATTATCAATAGCACAGACTACGTATTATAATTCTTTATCCCACGAAGAACAGATTGAGCGAAATTTAAAAACAAAAATACCAACAACATCAGGTTTAAGATGGGATGAAGATACTAAGAAAAAGATGAGTAACTCTCAATTAGGGAAAGTAGCCATTAATAACGGAGAGAAATATATAAAGGTGGATAAGCATTTATTGAACGATTATTTATTAGCAGGATGGCTTCTGGGTAAATTGAGAACAGGAAATATCTATATAAACCAAAACGGTGATATCAAGAAGATATCACCAGATGATTTATCGATATATGTCGCTGATGGATGGTTCCCGGGCCGCGGCCCTATGCCTCAAGAAAGAAAGGATAAGATAGGAATTTCTAACGCTGGCAAGAAGAAAAAGCAAAAGACCGAAGAAGAAAAAGATAGAATATCATCCAATATTTCGGCAAGATTAAAGAACGAGTGGGCAACAGGAAAACGTAAGGTCACTGGTATGACCGGAAAGCATCAATCAGAAGAGACAAAGAATAAGATATCTTTATCGGTATCTAAGAAACGCAAGGATAAAAAAGATGAGTAATGAAATAGACAGTGAGATACCTAACTACGATACCGAAATAGAAACATTGTTCATTCAATTTATGATGAGTAATCACGAATTATTTGTTAGATGTTCGGGAATTATAAAAGATATATTTTTCGATAATAAACAAAATAGAGATACAATGAGTATTATTATATCTCATTTTAGTCAATATTCGACATTACCTTCGATAGAACAAATTAAAGCAATAACTGGTAAAGATATTACATTAATTCCCGAAGTGGCATCTAAAGAAGATAAATGGTTCTTGAAAGAAATAGAACTTTTCTGTAAATATAAATCATTACGTGATGCAATTTTAGCATCACCGGGAAGATTAGATCAAGGTAGATATGGCGAAGTATTGGTCGATATTAAGGCAGCGGTAGAAATTGCACTAGTCAAGGATTTAGGATTAGATTATTATGCTGATCCTAAGGCAAGACTCGAAGCATTAAAGGAAAATAAGGGACAAGTATCCACGGGTTGGAAAACCGTTGATGATAAACTATTTGGCGGGCTGAATAGAGGTGAACTTACAATCTTTGCAGGACAATCTGGTGCAGGTAAGTCATTATTCTTGCAAAATCTTGCAGTAAATTGGGCTCAGGCTGGTTTAAATGTAGTTTATCTATCATTAGAGTTAAGTGAAAAGCTGTGTGCTATGAGAATTGATGCAATGCACACAAATTATGAAACTCGAGAAGTAATGCGTAACATTGATGATGTGCATATGAAAATTCGTGCATCACAACAGAAGAGCAAAGGTTCATTACGTATTAAACAAATGCCAAATGGTTGCACTACCAATGATATTCGTGCATTCATTAAGGAATACGAGATTCATGCCGGTAAGAAAGTAGATGCAATTCTTGTTGACTATTTAGATCTTATGTCTCCATTGAGCAAGAAGATTTCTGCAGAAAATTTGTTCGTTAAGGACAAGTATGTAACAGAAGAATTACGCAATTTAGCAGTTGAATTAGATATGGTAACAGTATCAGCTTCGCAATTAAATCGTGGTTCATATGAAGAGATTGAATTTGATCCGAGTCATATTGCTGGTGGTATTTCTAAAGTTAATACAGCAGATAATGTAATTGGTATTTTTACTAGTTCAGCAATGAAGGAAAGTGGTAGATATCAAATTCAGTTCATGAAAACACGTTCTAGTTCTGGTGTAGGATCTAAGGTCGACTTATCATTTAATAATAAGAGTTTAAGAATTGCAGATTTAGAAGAAGATGCCGACAATGCGATTACGGCATCATCGAAAAACATATATGAGCAACTAAAGAAAAAGAGTGTTGTAAGATCGGGAGAAAAACTTGATGCCAAGACAGGAGAAATTACTTCAACTGTAGGCATGGATACAAAAGTAAATCCTTTAGAAGGTGCAGCAGGTCTCCGAGCTTTTCTTAAGAAAAGATAAAAGCTGATAAATAGTTGAAAGTAATTTGGAGACTAAAATTGTCCATTAATCGCAGAAGCAGATCTATTCTAGAAGAAATTAGTTCATATGTACCTCAAAAAAGTAAGGAAGATCTAATTGAAGCCAGAGCACAGCATATAATAGTATCAGCTATAAATTTGCTCGAATCTATTGATGAATCATTCTCTCCAGAGGAAGCAGAAGCCCTGAAGAAACGATTTGTATCCAGCATACGTGGTTCTGACCCAAATCGTTTCACTCGAATGGTGCAGCGCATAAAGACGGGTGACAATGAGATTCAATGACTTTAAAGGAAAGACACACCTGCACGAAGCCGTGCCCGCGGTGATTCCACAGTCAAATAACCCTGTTGCACAGAATAAACAAGCATCGGCCCCTCCTAAAGCAGATAAACCTTTGGGTATTGGCGGCCCAGCCGCAGAAAAACCACAGGCAGATCATTCAACTCCCGGTCAAAGCCCCGCAGGTAAGTTAACGAAAGACTGGATACAATTTTTAAAGAATAATCAAATTGTTGCAGCGAAATCTGATCCTAATTCGGGCAAGCTTACATATAAAAGAAAAGCAAATACAAATGACTTGATTCATTTTTTGGAATCCAAAACAGATTTCGATGAAGAAACAATTTATAGTGCTATTCAATCTGCTCTTTCAGGAAGTCAACCAGAACCTGAACAACAGGAACCGCAACAACAGTTGCAACAGGAACCACAACAGGACCAATCTCAGGACAAAGACGATGTTACTGATGTTGATTACCGAGATGTTCCTCCGGATACCAAGGCATTACCAGGCCCACAGGCTGCACATGGCGGCAAGAAAGCTGGTGAAGTAAGTCAGACACCTGATGCAATAAGAAAAAGAAATGCAAGATCCGCCGGCGGCCAAGCATTTGGACAGATGCAGAAACAATTGAAGCGTAAAGGTACTCTTAAAGAGGAGTTTACTGATCAACCTGTGGATCTAAGTGAAAAGAATGTAGAAGATGTATTTTCTACACTTGCATCACAATCACAGGGCGCTGGAGATGAGCCACAACAAGGACAAGAGAAGCCACAACAAGCTAAACCACAGGCAAATAAGCAAGCAAACATCGAAAAGTTGAAGAAACTTATCAAGACCGGAATGTCACGTAGTCAAAGAAAGGCATTATGGAAAGCATTAAATGATGATGTTTTAGCCGAAGAATACATAGATAAGAATTACGTTAAGAAAGCATTCAAGTATGCTGCTAAACTGTCAAAAGAAAGTATTAGTATTGAAGATCTTCGTCAGGCATGGAAGGAAGCTGGTTATCCGAGTGATACACAAGAGATAGGTGATATATTAGAGAATTTCGGATTTGAAGAGAATGATGTAAATCGTGTATTCAATGAGATATTAGGTGGATACGATGTTGAAGGTGATGATAAACCCAGAGATGAACCACCGAGTCCTGCTATTATTAAGATAGCTGAATATGCTAAGAAGAATGGCCTTAAAGATGAATTAATTGCATTTTTACAACAGAATTATGGTGATGAATTGGAAGATGAACCAGAAGATGAACCAGAAGAAATTGCCGATGAGCCTAAAAAAGGAATGTTTGGCAGAATGAAAGATTTAGGTAAGAGCATATTCGGTAGAAAGGCAACCACCGAAGAAGTAAGGCAGATTTTTACTGCTATGCTTCAAGAAGAGAGAAGTATGAGGCATATTCTTATCAAAGAACAAGATAAACGAGATCTTGGTCGCCAGAGAAAATAATTATGAGATTAGATGAAATAGTAACATTAGGTGATGTATTGGATTCTAGTCAATATATTAAACTCCTTCATACTTTGAAGGCAGATGCCGGAAAAGATATCGATGTCACCCGCATAAAGAATCAAGTTATACATTCGTGGAAAAAAGGTATGAAGCATCGTAAACATTATGATGATCTTCTATCTAAAATTAATTTAAATCTTAACAACCTATTATAGATCAATATTTTCAACCAGATGATAAATAAGTTTATGAATGGGATGATCCCATCACAAATTAAGGAGTTATTAAAATGACACAAAAAGTACATGGCGCAGCTTACCCAGGTGTATGGGTTGAAAGAAAAGTTGCATTCGTAAAGATTACATTTGATGCAGATATTGCTAATATGGCAGCAGCTCACTTGAAGCTTCTTGGTACAACCCAAGTTTGTTCAGTAGGCACAGTCGGCGATTCTACATTCGGTGTTGTAGAAAGCGCAATGGTTCAGGCTCTTAAGATTCTTGAGACAAAGGCTACCGTTCTTGCAATCAGTGAATATAATGCAACAGCTTTCAGCGTTGACGTTATGTTAGGTAATGCAGAAGGTTGGTTCTCTGACACAAATGGTGCTATCGTTGGTTCAGACGGTGTTACACCACTTGGATTGATTCCAGTTCTTAATGCTCAGGCAGTTGTTAAGACAGAAGGTGCAGCAGGCGCAGGTTTTGCAGCTCTTGGAACAATTGTTGCTGTGGATACAGCTTATTCCTTTAGTATGGAATATGTATACATGGACGGAAATATGGCACCAGCTACATTCGCTAATGGCGCATTAGTATCTGGCCCAGGTGCATCATCGGGTGCGTTCCCAATGAACAGCTCGACTGGTACAGACGGTTTTTATCCAAAGACAGTTTAATCTTAATCGATTATCTAATCAAGAAAGCACCTCCGGGTGCTTTTTTGTTGTCTAAAATTTCTGTATCTTGATAAATACATTAAATTGTAGGAGATTACAAAATGGTTATTCGAGTCAATGGTGGTATTATTAACAAGCAGACATTGTCTGGTGGTTTAAGATTTTTTAAGATAAGTGGTCCATTTAACTGGACAATTTCGGATGGTTCAGTCAATCTTCCTGTTGTAACCACTGGCGGCGGCCCAGTTACTCCGGTAGTAACGACATACTTCCAGGTCGCGCCCGGATTACCTGTACCAGGTAGTGCAGCCGAACTCGCACTAAGGGCTATCACTGAAAAATCCGATATTGTTATTATTGGTTTACTCCCTAGCCTAGTTGGTGCTGCAACAAATGAAATTGACATTGCAGTTTCGGCGAGTGCATTTGGTTGGGGTTCTGATTTTCCAGATTATCAGGTTGCACCAGCCAATGCTAATGAAGATCAATTACCGACAACACCTACTCATGCTGCACTCGAAATGGCAACAGCTATTCATGCACTTGGAGCAGCAGTAACGGTTTATACCACTGTTGGTGCGGTAAACCAGTTATTGCCCCCAGTGACCACGACAGTAGATATGACAACCGTTACAGTTGCAGAAGTTTCCTTCTCGTTAGGTTCGGCACTATACTATAATTTGGCATAAGAATCCATACTCTAAAGTTAAGCGTCTAAGGACGCTTTTCTTTTGATCTCTTGTTCTTAATTTCTTGATAAATATAAGAAATATTCGAGGAATCCCTTTATGCCAATTAGAACAAATGGTGGTGTGTTTGACCAGCAGATACTGACGGGGTCGTTGTCACATTGGGTAATCTGCGGCGCCGACTTTAGTGGAGCAGTCAATAGCTATGGAAAACCTGTACCTAATTCAGCAGCAGAAATTATATTTAGAAATATAGAAGAACATGCAACCATAGATATAATGAATCCAAATGATTGTAATCTATCATTTGCATTGGAAGAAGGTCGTTCTATATGGGATGAAATCTCTTTGACAATAATGGTACAGTCTCTGGGAACAGATGTAGGTGTTGATCATATTAACTGTGCAGTTTGCACGGTAAAACAAGTTCCTTATGTCTGGGGTTGCGGTACAGGTGGTGCAACAACTTTCCTAGCTTTAACAGATACACCCGATACGTATGCTGGTGCAGCAAATTATGTTGTAACAGTTAATCCCACAGCAACAGGTTTAATCTTCACGCCTGTTGGAATAACATCAAATGCATTTTCTTTTGTAGCAGTACCGACGCAACCTACTATTGGTGCAATAGGTAGTGATACATTAACAGTAATTCCGGGTAGTAATGTTGTTATTACCACAAATGCATTAACAAAAAGTCTTACAATCAGTTCTACTGCTGGTACTGATTATGTACCAGTACCGCCAGGTACTATGTTGACATTCAGTACAAAATATTTTGTAACATCGGCAGGTACGGTCCATTTACCTCATGGATTTGGATCGGGTCGCCCAGCTGGTACATCGGTTATTGTTACTAAACCGAACTCGACAATAGTCTTTGTTACAACTACAGGGTCACCTGATACCATTTCGACAGACTTAGGAAGTGATACTACTATTGAATTTGATGCTACACAAGAATGTATTTTTGTATTTGATGGACTATCTACATGGAACCTTCAGATTGGTTCTTCATTATAATAAAACCCAGCTAAATAACGGATAAGGATAAGAAATGCCAATTAGAATCCACGGTGCAGCAACGTCAATGCAAAATTTGACCGCAGACTTGCAATATTATGTTTGCTATGCTTCCTCGCCTGGTGCATTTACCAATCCTAATCCAAATCCTCCACAATCACAAGAACTTGCAAGATTAGTAAATATACAGGTAACTGGAAATCCCTTAGATGAGAGCCAAAAGAATTTCGAAGTATTTTTAATGAGTATCGGTTTACGTGCTATGCCTGTAGTTCTATCAGACCCATTCGCTGTACTCGAACTTAGGGATTATACATTAGAACTTTCTGGAGAAGGATTTATCTGGAAATTTGCAGTTGAACGCGGTGTACAATTCTTTAATTTTACACCTTATGGTACGCCAGGCCCAGTAGGACTATTAGTAGATGATCTCAATGGGGTTATTATACCAAGTGGCGTTAGAATTACAACTGTTACAGGTAGTCCTAGTGGTTGGGGTAAGAATGTTGCATTTTCAAGGATGGATTCGATATGATTAGACATGACAGAATTATAAATTCACTTATACATGGTGACATGATTCATAAATTAGCAGATGCACGTAATATAGGATTATCTGAAGCAAGAATGCTTATTTCTCAGATGTCATTTAACGAATATCGTTCTTTAGATGAGGCAAGTGCTGATATAATTCCTCCATCGGGTAAACCATTATCTCCGACAACAACTCCTGGGCAACAAAGTAGTCCTCCGCCTTCGGGTTCGCAGCCGGCCGCTGCCGGCCCTACTCCAGTTAAGACACCGCCATCTGATCCACGTGGCGTCCAAGTCAGGAATCCACAGACAGGCAAAATGGAATGGATGAAACCTAGTACACCAGCACAACCTGGTCAGGCTGCACAACCAGGTGCTCAAGCTGCTGCAGGCCTTCAGGCCCAGGCTGTCTCCGAAGATAAAGAATTAGCAAGAATGAAACAACTTGCTGGTATAAAAGAAGACAGTAGTGGCGGCGCATCATGTGCAGGTGGTATTGCGGTCGCACCAATGCCTATGGGCGGTGTAAAACGTCGTCAACCAACAAATGAACAACAACCAAAAGAATATACAGCGAAAGAAGCACCTAAAACAATTGTAGGTGACACGAAACCCGGACAAGCATCCGGCGAATTATCTGCTAATTTAGCAGTTCGTGGAAAGAAAACAGCCAGTAGGACAAATAACGGATTTAAAAAATGACAAGCAGAATAGCTCTTCTTGATAAATTAGATAGGGCCACTAGTCGTGCTGCCTCATTTGCTATTAATCGAGGATTTCCTATTCCAATGTCTAAGAAAACTACTTTAATCGGTAACACATTTGTAGAGAAGAATACAAATGGGTTATACAATATTGTGAGCCCAGATAAGACAATCTTATATAAAGATATCTCCATATTTGATATTGCAGTAATTGTAGCTCAACGATATAATTCTGGTGAACCAGCAGCTATAAAGAAGGTATTGGCACTAGAAGAACGATTTGCAAAATATCATACTGATATGATTCATTACTTGGATTGTTTAAAAGGTGCGAAGAAACGTCATGATATCGAACGTATGGCAATTTTAGAAGATAAATTTCAAGTTGCTGAGATATTAGCTAAGAAGGCCAGGGATAGTATCTCTATCTTCAAAAGAATAAAATAGTATGTATAATGATAAATACTAGAAATAAAACTTAACAGGAAAGATTTATATGCTTTTACACGATATTGGTAAATCACCAGATTCCACTTTCAGAAGGATAAATCAACACCTCGAAACTAATTACGGTTTTAAAATCTCTGAAGATGTTAGTGATAAAGACTTAGTTGCTATCATGGAACAGATCGAAGAAGAAATTACTGATTTGAAAGTCAAGGGTGATGATGCTAGAGGTTCTTCGGAAATTTCCAAGAGATTACTTGTCCTTGAAGGCATTAGAAATCTTAGAGAGTTTGCAATTATGCAACTTCAGTCGCCAAAATTGAATAGTGTTGTTACGAACTTAGTAGATTATGTAGTTGATACATTTGAAATTAGCGGAATGCAACAACCTGATTTTGATAGAGCAGTTAATAGAGCAATGGAAGAATATCGCTCGAGTAGATATCGTTTTCCTGATGATATGATTGAACAACGTGTTAGACAAGAATCTATGAGTCGCATCCAAGCAGATTCAGCATTATCTAATCCGCAAGGTCCACAAATGGCACCAGAAATGCCAATGATGGAGAACGATCAGGCAGATGAAGCTCAAGGTGATTCAGAAATGAGTGGTGTTGAAGAATCTGAGGATCCATATGGATCAGTGGGCAAACGTGCAGGCGCTCAAGGCGGCCACGGTGCATCAATGCCTAATACTCCTCAGGCAAG
>Ga0214250_1000377_pt1 | contig 14742 bp, 13 predicted proteins | sample TroBogypolimnion_35_FD_153088 | JGI IMG/M metagenome (GOLD analysis project Ga0214250, IMG submission 153088) | Freshwater microbial communities from Trout Bog Lake, WI - 29JUN2009 hypolimnion | ecosystem: Environmental > Aquatic > Freshwater > Lake > Hypolimnion/Profundal zone | place: Trout...
CGACTTGTCCGACAAATACGATATCAGATCATCAATGAATCAAGAATCGAGCAGCCTCTTCTGCATCCCTTGCGGGAACAATCGGGGCTGCAAACTATACATGCAAGTCCTTAACCGGACATTACTGTGAAATAATACGATAATGAAACATCGTCCACAAAAATCCGGAAGTGCCGCGCGTGCTTGATACAGTTGCTGCCTGATGAGAAGATGCTTAAAACAATCCGAGACAGTTCAGCTTTTCCCGAAGAATGTTCATGAAGCGGTGCGCTAGCTTCGTAAGACTCTTGTTGCTTTCCAGCCGGGAAGTTCGGAGCAGATTCATGCTCTTCCCCTCCCCGGCCTGCGTTCTCCGGGAAAAAAGAAAAAAATATTGACAATGAACAGAGATCAAGTGTACACAGCCTGCAAATACCGGACGTATGGCGTCTGGACGATATTAATTTGAGAGAAAAAAATGGACGGCGACAGGAGTCGTACAACGGTTGTTTTAAAACATATCCTCACATCCTTGCTTCCTCCTCTGGTGATTCCGGCGGTTCGCCTCTAAGGCCCCTCCTTTTCACCTCCCGGTCAAGCAAAGATTACCAGGAGGTGACCAATGGCAAAACACAAATTTGTGTCTGCTTGCAGACGCGGCGTGTCCGAAACGGCCTCATCCCATTGGATGGTTGCCGGATTGCTGCATCTGCTTGTCTGTAGAACAAACACAGCGTTCAGCCAGGGCTTTCCAGCCCGATGGCTGTCTTACCGCCTTACTCCCGTTGCGTTCTGTGACCGGGATGCCGAACTGCCCTCTTCATGCCTGCAGGTAAATTGTACCGGAAATCCGCCTATCAGGCTGTTAGCGCGCAGTAATTAATTTAATACTTAAATGGTATCGTCATGTATCTTATAAGCAAAAGCATTCATATCACGAATCGCTTGTGGAAAAAGCTTTTGATCTTCTTTTCTGTCCTGGGTCCCGGCATCATCGTCATGGTGGCCGACAACGATGCAGGAGGCATTTCAACCTACGCAGTCACGGGTTCCAAGTACGGATTTTCTCTGCTCTGGATGTTCGTCATCCTTGTGCCCATGGCCTACTACGTTCAGGAGATGACAGTCCGGCTCGGCGCTGTCACCAAACGCGGGCATGCGGAAGCAATATTCGAGGGTTTCGGAGCCTTCTGGGGCTGGTTTTCAATTGCCGATCTGGCCGTGGTCAACTGGCTCACGCTCATCACCGAGTATATCGGGATGACTGCGGCGATGAGCATACTGGGCATTCCGCCCTGGATTACCTTCATCGGCGTGACACTGATCCTTTTGGCCGTCGTCGTAACGGGGAGCTACTGGACCTTTGAAAAGCTGACACTGTTCTTCTGCATCTTTAATCTGGTCTATATCCCGGCTGCCATCTGGGGCATGAAGGTCTCCTACTCCCCAGGATGGGGTGCAGTCCTCAAAGGCTTCTACCATCCGGATTTCGGAGGAGGAATGAGCAACGATCTCCTCTTTATCATCATGGCCAACATCGGCACGACCATCGCCCCCTGGATGATCTTCTTCCAGCAAAGTGCTGTTGTGGATAAGGGTTTGGATATCAAGGATATAAAGTTCGGCCAGCTCGAAACCTTCATCGGATCGCTTGCTACCTGCATCGTCGCCGTCTTTATTATTATCACCACAGGAGCGGTCCTCTTCTACCATCAGCCGCCGATAACCATCGAGGATGCCAAGCAGACAGCAGAGGCCCTGGTGCCGCTTTTGCCTTCCGGAGAGGGCGTTCTTGCAAAAAAACTCTTCGCGATAGGCCTGTTCGATGCAGGCTTTCTGGGCGCTCTCTGCATTTCGCTCTCCTCTTCATGGGCGGTGGGTGAACTCTTCGGCTGGGCGCATTCGCTGAACGTCAAGGTCAAGGATGCCAAGTGGTTTTACGGAATTTATCTGCTGATGCTGCTCACGTCCGGAGCGGTTGTGCTTATTCCCAACGCGCCCCTGGTGACGATTACCATGTTTGTCCAGGTGGTCGCCGTCACCCTGCTGCCTGCGGCTCTTGTCTTCCTGCTCCTGATTCTCAACGACCCCGCCTTTATGGGCGAGCATGTCAACACCCGCTGGGAAAACATCGTCAACTGGTCGATCGTGGTTTTTATATCCATCATATCGACCCTCCTCGGGGTCACCACATTATTTCCCGAACTGCTCAATTGAGCCTGCCCGGAGAAGGAGACTACAATGAATCAACACACAACAAAGACGACGGAGCAGTCAGGAGATTCCCTCAGGATCTTCCATTTTTCCGAGCTGTTGCAAAGACCTGTCTGCCGTGGAAAGGTCAAGGACCGGATAGGGAAACTCTCTGATCTGGTCTTTCATACGGTGGAGCCCCACTGGCATGTGATCGGGATATATATTGAACACGGATGGGGAAAGGCAACGGAGTTTGTGCCCTGGGAAAAGGTTGTCCGGATTGAGGATGATGCGATCTTTGTCCAACCGGCCGAGGGGGGCTTCTACCCTCCCTTTGTCGACCAACCCGGATGGATACTCATAGATGAGCATCTTATGGGCTGCACCATCCTGGATATGGACGGACGGCGATGCGAGGTTGTCAATGACGTGTTCCTTGCCGAGGCCAAAGGGCAGATGGTCATCACCGATGTCGATATCTCCTTCAACGGCTTCCTCCGCCGTGTGGGCCTTGGACGCTTGACCTGGATGAAGAACCGCCTGATCCCCGCAAGATACGTCCAGCCTCTTTCGCTTGAGGATACGGCAGGGCGCGATAAGGTCTCGCTCTCCATCACCCGGGAACAGATAATGGAGCTGCCGAGCGAAGACCTTGCCGATGTCCTTGAGGAGCTGCAGGGCGAGGAGCAGGAGGCGCTCTTTGGCGCGCTGGATTCCGAAAAGGCCGCCGAGACTCTAGCCGAGGCCGAGCCCAGAGCCCAGCGGCAGTTGGTGGAGGATCTTTCCCAGGAAAGGGCGCGTGAGATTTTCTCGGAAATGACCGTCCCGCAACTGGCGGATCTCTTTGCCGTGCTTCCCTTTGATAATGTCCAGAAACTTTTGGAACTGCTCAATGCCCAGGTGGCCGAGAAGGTTCGGATGGTCCTTTCCGATCCGGAGCCCGAGGCCGATGACATCATGTCGCAGGATTATGTGGTGATGCCTAAAGAGGCAACGGTGGACAATGTCCTGGAAGGCATTCGCCATCTCAATCAGGAACCCAGAAGCGTCTCGTATGTCTATGTGGTGAACGGGGACAGTAAAACCCTGATCGGTGTGGTAGACTTAAGGAACCTGGTGCTCGCAGACGATGCGACCAGGCTAGAAGACATTATGATCTTTCCGGTGGTTACAGCGGAAAAAAATGCCTCCCGCGAGGATCTGGTAGAGATATTCGGCCGATACCGTTATCGTATGATTCCCATTGTCAACAGTGACGACCATATCCTGGGAGTTATCTATTATAACGAAATTATGAAAGGGCTCGTACCACGCACATAGCCGTGAAGGAGAATAATTATGCCACGTGTACAAATGACCAGAACAGTAAAAATCTCCCTCTACTTCCTGAGATTTTATTTGATATTCCTGATGGGCCTGCTCGCCTTCCGTTTCATAAAAGGATTATAAAAATTTCATGAAAGACACGGTAGTTGCAGCCTTCGACTTTGACGGGACGATAACGACGAAAGACACGTTTGTTCCCTTTCTTTGCGATGTATTCGGCTCCGCAAAAGTCCTGAAGGCCTTTGCCCGGGTCGCTCCAAAGGCAGCGTTTTCCGGACGCGGCATCTTTAACCGGGATGTATACAAAGAACATTTGGTACAGGCCTTATTTTCAGGAGAGCCTGTTGAGGCAATTGACCAAAGAGGAACGCATTATGCCAAGAGCCTGAAAACCTTCTTTCGGCCTGCAGCCCTGGAGCGCATAGACTGGCATATATCAAAAGGCCATCGATGCATTCTGGTAAGCGCTTCCCTTGATGTCTACCTTGACGAGGTTGCACGCGCACTTGGATTTGACGACTTGCTCTGCACAGTGCTCTCTCGTAAGGGCCAGGTGTTCGACGGTGCCCTGCTGGGAGGTAATTGCCGGCGCCAGGAGAAAGTCAACAGGCTCCAATCGCTTTTAGGGGATGTGAGCACATATACGCTCTTTGCGTACGGCGATTCCACGGGCGACCGTGAGATGCTCGCCCTGGCAGATTATGGATATTATCGTCCTTTTGAGTCCGGGAAGCCCTCCCTGACAAAGAAATACACCATCTAACCAGCAGGGCTGGACCGGAATGACCTACCTCGGCGATACATGAACGCTCATCATTTCAGTATGACCAGGCCAGCATCAAAACGAGATTTTCCTATAAACCAGCAGGGCTGGACCGGACAGACCTGTCCCGGCACAACAGGAAAGCTCTTCTCCAGCCTGGCAGGCCAGCGCTCCGCAAGGATTTCAGAGAAAAGAAAATTTTTCTTCCCGCAATTGTCTTTATATTTGGACGTATTATTTCTATAAGGAAAAAAGGTGATGAACTATTCATGAATATACAGGTTGATATTGTAACCGGATTTTTAGGATCGGGTAAAACCACCTTGATCAATTCCATGCTGCAGAAGGATACGTGCGCGGGAGAGACAACAGTGGTTATTCAAAACGAATGGGGCGAAAAAGAAATTGATGACGAAATCCTTAAAAACCCGGATATCCATCTCGAAAAAAGGACACGGCAGAACAGCCTGGACGCCCTGTTTTTTGCGGAAATACTCCAACAATACTGTCCTTCCAGGGTCATTATCGAGCTGAACGGAATGCAGAAGACCCAAGACTTGCTGAAAGTCTTCACAGATAAAAAGATTCCGGGTAATTTAAAAATAAAGACAATCATTACCGTCATTGACGCCGCCACCTTTGATAATTTCATGGCCAACATCGGAGCAATATTGACTGAGCAGATCTCCATCTGCGATGTGATTATCGTGAATAATGCTGAAAATCCGAAAAATCGGCTGTCAAAAAAGACCCTGCAGTCCATCAATCCCGCCGCAAGGATTACATGGAATGACAGCACGGGTCATGCATCTTCTGATGACAGGGCACGAAAAAAAAGGCCGCCGGCCAGGATTCCTCGCCCCGATAAATTTTTTTTCCTTATCCTTATCGCCCTGGCTGCAAGTTGTCTTGCGGCAGCTCTGATCAGAGCGATCAGTCTCGATTCCCAGAATCTGAATGTCTCCAGGCTGATCGCCGTAAATACGGTATTCCTGAGCATTCTGATCGAGGCTTTTCCCTTTATCCTGTTCGGGGTGCTCATCTCCTCGGCACTCCAGGTCCTTGTCTCCAGCGAAACGGTCATAAAACTCTTCCCGCGAAAAAAGGTGTCGGGCTTTTTGGTCGCGGTATGTGCAGGATTGTTTTTCCCGGTCTGTGATTGCGCTGTGATTCCGGTAGCGGCACGTCTCATAAAGAAGGGAGTCCCCCTGCCGACGGCCATCACCTTCATGCTTGCGGCCCCGATCGTCAATCCTCTGGTCATACTCTCCACCTATTACGCCTTCCCCGGGCAGCCGGGAATAGTCCTGTACCGGGTCGGTTTAGGCGCGGTGATTGCCCTTACCGCAGGCGTCGCAATGCTGGCCCTCCCGGAAAACCGGTCTTTCTTGCTCGATGGTTTTACCGATTGCTCCTGCGACTGCTGTTCCTGTCATGAGGAGACAGTCAAGACTGGCGTCTGGGGAAAACTGGAGGAAATCTTCAGCCATGCCGGCGCTGAATTTTTCGACGTGGGCCGCTACCTTATCACCGGAGCCTTGCTCTCCAGTATTTTTCAGACAATGGTGCCGAAGGATATCATCGTCAACACCGGCGGAGGGTTTGCCGTATCCCTCCTGCTGATGATGCTCTTCGCTTTCATTCTCTCGGTATGCTCCACATCCGATGCCTTTATCGCGCGGACCTTTCTCAATCAGTTTCCCTTGGGCGCAGTTATGGGTTTTATGATCCTTGGCCCGATGGTTGACATGAAAAATCTCCTCATGCTCCTGGGGCGGTTCAAAAAGAGGTTTGTCTTCGTACTGGTATTGATCATCTTCGGGTTGTCGTATGCACTCCTGTTCTCCGTCACTTCCCTCTTTTCCTGAACATCAAGGTTTATGACCATGCAATGCAATCCAATAAAAAATCGATGGAAAAATTACGGTATCAGTCTGCTGGCCATACTCTGCTGCCTCGGTTTGCTGGCCCTCTACGCAAAACGCAGAAACCCGGCGGAGGCCGAAGCACATCACTTTGCCGGGCAAACCATGGGCACCTTTTACACAATTCAGGTCGCAGGCACGCTGCCGGAACCGGAACAGGCGCTGCAGGAAGAGATCAGCGCCCTGCTTGAACAGGCGAACGCCGAAATTTCCACCTACCGAAGCGATTCAATCCTCTCGCGCTTCAACCAGTATCGCGGGAACGGTCCCCAGCCGATCAGCCACGGAATGGCTGATATCATTATTATGGCCTTGCGCGTCGGCAATGCCACGCATGGAGCCATGAATATTACAGTCGGCCCCCTGGTGAATGTATGGGGTTTCGGCCCTGACAAACACACGCCCGAAACCGTGCCGGATCAAGATCAGATTGACAGAGCCCGTCAGAAAGTTGGCCTGGAGCATCTCAAGCTGACAAGTGACATCCGGGGCGATTTCCTGGAAAAAGACCTGCCGGATCTCTATATCGATCTTTCCTGCATGGGAGAAGGCTATGGCGTGGAACTTTTATCTCGCCTGCTGGACCGGAAGGGCATCAATAATTATTTAATTTCAGTCGGGAATGCAGTCTTTGCGCGTGGTGTGAACACAACGGGTCAGGCGTGGCGCATCGGCATTCGCGAACCCACCGACAAGGTGCTTGAAGCGCGCGATGAAGTCCGTCTGCAAGGGTATGACATCAGCACATCCGGCAGTTATCTCAACTACTTTGAAAAAGACGGCAAACGGTATTCACACATTATCGATCCCGCTACCGGCAGACCGATCGATCATCGCCTGGTATCGGCATCAGTGATCGCCCCTACCCCCTTGGAAGCGAATGCCTGGGATATCAGCATGATGGTTCTCGGTACCGAAAAGGCGATCAAACTGGCCACGGAACAAGGACTGGCTGTCTGCCTTATTTCAAAAACCGATACAGGATTCACCACCTATATGAGTCCACAGTTCAAGAAATTTCTCGTTCACGATAAATGACTTCTTCCTTTTGTTTCCCGTAACCGGCAGTCTCCTTGTTCCTGCCAGGAAACAGACCTCATAATTGTGTTGAGAAACCTTTGTCAATAACGGATAATGGTTATCAATAAGGAATGACTTTCAAGTAACAAAAATCAGGTACATCGGCAACTGCCTGAAGGCCGACCCGGCATATGGCAAGGGAGTAGCCGATGCCCTGGGCATTTCGATGAAAAAGGTACTGAAGTAACCGGCTTTTTATAAAAAAAACCGGTTAGAGAGGCGCCAAGTAATTCTGCCCTCTAACCGGTTGTCTTTTTCGCTGATGTATTATGCCTTCCTTACATGGCGCAACTTCCTGACCGAAGAGGCTCAAGGCCCACCTCGGTCTGCAAGATTTCCGATTTCAAACTGAAATGCTGACACTTGAATTGACACTGCTCTGCTGTCCGATATTCGATTCCAAATTGCTCAGGAATGTTTGCAGGCTTCCTGTTGTTTTGGAATTCCCGCCCATTGCAGTAACCAAATTTTGAAAAGCCGATTGCAGATTGCTCAGGTTTGTCTGCTGTGTCGTTGTCAAGGGAGGGTTTGAGCCGTCGCCACTCTTGGCATCGCTTGTTGTACTGCTACTTTCCAACTCCGCCACTATACTCTGAATCGCATTGCTCAGATAGGACGAGGAGGTTCCGGTGCTGCCTGTTCCCGCTGCTGCAGACACTCCTGATGCGCCACTCGTCTGATTTTGCGCTGCTGCAAAAAGATCCTGCATGAATGCGCTGAGGGCTTGCTGCGGAGTCAGCGCCGTGCTGGCTCCAGCTGTGCTGGTCGTACCGGCAGTCGCATCCGGGCCGACACCCATTTTGCCGAGACTCTCCATGATGGCGTTCATCATATCGCCGCCATGATGGTGATGATGTCCTCCGGAGACCGGAGAGGTACTGTCACTTCCGCTATCGGAATTCTGGTTTGCACTCCCTGACTGATACAGTGTCGCGTTCCAATATGCCTGAGAACTTGAAATACCGCTAGTTGATGGCATTATCGACCTCCTTAAGGTCTGAGGCTCTTGTTATCTCAAGAGCCTTTGCATCTGGAATTCAGCCTGATGCCTCTCCAAAGCATAATTCCAATGTATGGATGATTTTTACCACATCCTGCCCTGACTATCTCTGATTGTATTATCGGCACGTCCAACTGAAACCTTTAGTTTATTCCTATGAATCCGTATCGGGACAACCGGATGAAGAGCAGAAAAGAAGTCAAACGCATGATTCTCTTCTCCGCCAGTCCCCAAAGGGGATCCATCCGTCTCATTCCTGCAGGTATTGCTTTCCCCAGTCGCACATGCGCTCCAGGATAGGGTAGATGCCTCGCCCCTTTTCGGTCAAGGAATATTCCACCTTGGGCGGAACCTGCGGATATACTTCACGATGCACGAGACCATCCGCTTCCAGTTCACGCAACTGCTGGGTCAGCATTTTGCGGGTAGTATCGGAAAACTGCCTCTGAAGATCGGAAAACCGCATGGTTCCCTGCGCCAGATGCCAAAGAATCGAGGCCTTCCATTTGCCGCCGACGACGGCCAGAGTGACATCGATGCCGCATTTGTATTCCTTCTCCCGATAGACCATCCGTTCCGGCTGGGCTTGCTCTGGTTGCAGAGCTTCTTTCCGATTGTTCATAAGTTTCCTGAAGGGTACTAGGTGACAAAAAAGGTACTACGTTACAAAAAAGTTCGTTATTGACGAATATGATCCTATGGTTCAATATAGCGTACTGCAAACCAAAAGAAAAGCAGGTATTCAACAGTAGATATGACAAGGAGAAACTATCCGTGAAAACAGTAGCATTCAATGGCAGTCCCAATAAAAAAGGCAATACGTATCATGCGCTGGAGATGGTGACCGGAGAGCTTGAAAAAGAAGGAATAGCAACAGAAATCATCCATGTCGGCAACAAGGCCGTCCGGGGATGTCTCGCCTGCGGCCAGTGCGCAAAAAAGAAAAACGAACAATGCGCACAGCCGGACGATCCGGTCAACGAATGGATCCAGAAATTGAAAGAGGCGGATGGCATCATCATTGGCTCGCCGGTCCACTACTCCGCCATCGCGGGAACGATGAAATCTTTCCTGGACAGGGCCTTTTACGTGAGCGGCGTCAACGGTTCGTTGCTGCGGCACAAGGTGGGTGCGGCCGTGGTGGCGGTGCGGCGGTCCGGCGGCCTGCCCACCTTCAATCAACTCAATAATTTCCTGTGCTATTCCGAAATGTTAATCCCCAGCTCCAACTATTGGAATGTCATTCACGGCACCAAGCCGGGAGAGGCAGTCCAGGACGAGGAAGGCAAACAGATCATGCAAACACTGGGGAAAAACATGGCCTGGCTGATGAAACTGGTCGAGTACGGCAAAGAAGCGATCATCCCGCCGGAGCGAGAAAACAAAATCATGATGAATTTTATCCGGTGAAAGTTGGGAAAAGCACGGGGTTAGAGCATGTATGCCCCGTGCCCTTTTTCAGCAGCAGCCAAGGAGAGAGAACAGATGCCCGGAATAACGATAGTTGCAACAATCACAGTAAAGCGGGAGACTGCAAGTATTGCCCGAAATGAACTGATCAAACTCGTCGCTCCATCACGAAAAGAAAGCGGCTGCATCGAGTATATTCTCCATCAGGACAGCGATTCCCCGGAGCGTTTTGTCTTTTACGAGATTTGGGAAAGTGCAGCCCATCTGGAAGACCACAAAAACAGTGATCATTATAGGAAATTCTCCAACGCCATCGAGGGTATGATCGAGACGAGATCTCTCAATAAACTGACGCGCATTGCATAAGATCTTTTTCAGCATACGGGCAGACGAGAATTCAACCCCACAAAATCATGCAAACAGCTAAAAGACCTCTCTAAAAAACAGAGAGAGGGAGCAGGGGGAATAAAAAAGGCAGGGTCACATGAATGACCCTGCCTTGATGTATCTGAATTTCTGAAATCCGGTATCAGGCTTGTTTTCTCCGTGCTAATCCGGCAAGGCCGATTAAGCCGGTACCGAAGAGAACCATGGTGGCTGGCTCTGGAACGGATGGGTCGGATAAATCGGCAGACCCTGTTCCAATTTTGTTGCCGTAACAAAATTCAACTATAGAAAATTCGCCTGTCGGATTCTCTATAGTTGGTAGTGCAAAGCCGTAGGTTGATTCATAATTCATCATAAATGCAGTAAGATCATCAAGATCTTGTTGAGAGGTGGCAGCCCCTTGCAGGTCAGAAATTATGCTTGATTCAGAATAGGAAAAAAGACTGCTAAATGACTTACCTTGGGCATTATCAGCGGCAGCCGTGTTCATCATTATAACTAGTTGAGGGTTATCCCCGTCACTGTCTGTTACTAGACCGAGAATGAGACTTGTAGAAGGGAAAGGTGAAAAGTATGTAAATGTGCCACCTTTGTTTGAATTCGAAGAAAGAGTAATCGCCGCACTCCCGCTGGAATTATTATTATAGATGTAAGTGTCTTCAATGGCTGAACTGAATGAAGTACCAGCAGTAGGTGCAAAAGAATACGTTAAATCTGTTGAAGTAGATGTAATGGCACTAGCATTACTCACAGGCAAAAGAACAGCTGATAAAATTAATACGGCACTTAAAATTGAATTATATTTGAGTTTAAATTTCATATAACCTCCCACATGAAAAATTATGGTGACATTCCTGATAACTAAAACATGTCGCCTTCAGTTGCATCGTCTCATCGAATTTCCCAATAAACTGTAATTGACAATACCGGCGCAATAATCATTCCACCTGTAAATTCATGGGTAATTGTCTGGAAATAGGCTGTTCCGTCATTGATGAGATAAAATACCCGGATAGTCATTTCCGCTTTCCTGAAAAATCCATTCGGAATTTCGAAACAGCCTCCAGTACATTCTTCTTCTAGCCGGGAGACTCTAAAGTCCGGTACAGTTCACATTGATATGTTTTTTTATATCCAGAAGAAAAAAATCGGATGAATCGGTATGATTCGAATCTGCTTACAAAGTTCCTACAACCCCCATTGCGGACCATTGGGGTAAGACAACTGTTGCATTGCATACATGCGAGAATAATTCATCAGATTTCTTGGATGAAGGTGATCTCAATATTCCCGAAACTGAAGATGATCAGTCCATAGATTCTAGATTCTTCTCGGATAGTTCCAATGCGCCACAATTTGATTGCTTAGAATAGTAACCGATATCTAAGGCTCTAAAAGGGGGACAAGATTCGTCCCCCTTATTCTCTTCTGTCCCCTCTTCTGTCCCCTAAATATATTGTATATTATTAATAAGTTATAATACTTTATAGTAAAAAAGGGACAAGGGGACAAGGATATTGCAAGTTCTAAGATTTACCTATCTTAATTTAGTAGTCACACCCATCTACTCTGGCCGTGGCGGGTTAAAAGTCCTGTCCCCCTGTCCCCTTGTCACTTCGTTGCGTACAACGTTTCAGGAATGATTTTCGGGGGACAGAGAGGGGGACAAACTGAATTTCTTGTCCCCTTTTACCAACAGCAGATTCAATCTGAAGAGTTAATTTGAATAGATAACTATTGAAAAAATAATAATATTATTGTCTTGCCTTCATTGATTCGACTGCTGGAACAAAAAGGTTACAGATAAATAAATCAGGCAACCGCTCTTAATACCTTTTTTTTACAGAGCTTTTTCTATTAAAAACAGCCTTCGCTTTAATAAAATAGGCGATGCTATTTTTGTTCCCTCGTGCGATGAACCTTGTTCTGTAGTGAGAGGTGGTAATGTAATGATGTGGGGGTTGATTCCTTTGATGGTAGGGGAAAATCTTATCAGATAATAAAATAATATTACGGTATATATGTGTTAGCAGGCGGCGTTATGGCGGTCAGTGGAAAATGGAAGGGATTGTGTGTAGCGACAGGTTGGATAAAAAAAATTGGCGTGATGCGAATTAAATAGTCTTGAGTACCCAAGGGATCGTTTTTCTAGCAATAATTTTCAGTGTAGCAGCGTCACTTTCTGGTGGCCCAACTTTTTTCTCTGCGTAGTAAATGATCTCAAACATATCTGCCAATTTCGCTTTAACAAATCCATACTGAGGTAATTGAAGATAATTTCCGCCATGGCCATCAATAGTCTCAATACAAAGATAACCGCCAATCTCAAGTGAGTATAGAAAACAATCTAACAAGTTGGGTAAAAAAAAATGTACATTAATTATTGCTCCTAGTGACTCCTTCTCAAAAGGCCATATGGCATTAATTAAATCCAAATTCAAGGTTGAAAGACGAGCCTTTGGGCTATGGCTTTGGATTTCTATTGCTAATGAGTCAATATGCTCTAAGGCTTCTTTATTATTGTCAACGCAGAGAACACTTGCGCCATAGGAAGCAAGACAAATAGAGTTTCCATCACCTAATACAGGTGCCGTCTCAAATATTATTCTCTCAGGCGAGAAGACAGCATAATCGTATATCGTGCGTACCATTTGGGTTACTGCGGTGGTGCTTCGATCTTTTGGTCTGCTATTTTTTATATAGCCATGACCGGCCAACCATAATTTCTTATGTAGCCATGCCGATTTACTTGCAAAAAACTCAGCAATTAGTTCCGGATGGTTGACCATAAAATAAATATGGAAGCCATTGGATGATGATAGCAAATTACCGTCTTCATCATAGATATGTGCAGAAGACGAATATTTTACTACCTTCTTAACAGCGGCAAATCTAGGCATCACATTATCTATAATGGCTATCACTTCATCTGGTGTTAAATCACCGGCTTTGACACCGTCATAATCAAGGCACAGCAGTTGAAAATGTTCGTGCCAATCAAAGTTTTCCAATGATCTATTAAAGGCATTTCTCAAAACGTCTTGCGCTTCCTTACTGCCTACCAGTCTGGCATTTACTCCATGCAGGAAATGACCAAGGACAAGACATTCATTAGAAGACATTCTATTAAGGTAATCCTTAAATTCTTCCCATGTCTCAAATTCAATAGCTTCCATCCAGCCATTTTTCACCGACACCTGCGCACTTTTGATTAGCTTGGTTCCATCCCATGATATCTTTTTGGCAATGGCACCATCATTATCAGTAATACATGTTACTAAAATTTTATATCTCATAAGCTCCCACCTCACACAATTTTTTAACTACAGGAAAATACATAAAATTTTTTATTTCTGAAAAGTCTGTTTTTGCCTCGGTTTTCACTGGTTTTTCTCCATTTTCTTGGTTTGTCTGATTTCTCATCACTTTTACCTCACTGGTTTCATGCGATGGTTGGTGAAAAAGAGATGCTTCTAAAGACTCCCTTTTCCGACTACTACAGTTTGGACAAGCAGGTTGCCCTGGTTCTGATACAAATGCTTTCATTGGCTCTCCTTTATTGAGCTTGATTAAAATTTAGCCGACTATCGGCCTTATCACTCCCTGTCACCAATATAAAATAATATGATATACACCGCAGGGTGTTGTGACATTGTTGCGGGGAGTATAATCTTGTGGATGCAGCTTGTCAATATGCGGATTGAATATTTTTTAACATACTGTATTTACATTTTTTTTATAATAAAAAATAGCAACTTTTTAGGGGCATTATTGTGTTATGCTAGTTAGGCATAGCGTGGGTGTTGCTGACCCTGAAATGAGATTTTGTACGAATTTTATATAATAAAAAATGAACTGAGTGTTGCCAAGATACCTAGGGTAGGTATTCGCTCTTGAAGATTTCCTTTTTGATTTTGTATAGATAAAACTAATATGAGAAATAGAAGGCTAAAACCATAGATCCTATTGGACCAGAGTATTATCCGGCTTTCTACGGAAGCAAGGCGGCAGTAGAGTAAAGGTGAATGTATTGGATAGGCTGTATAATCAAGGACCGTGTGTCGTTCGGCAGAAATTACAGGATAATTTTTTTTTGCTCATAAACGACAGAAATCCAACGTGCTGAAATATCATGAGATTTATTTTAGACACCTAACGCATTTTGACTGATTTATTGATGGAGCAATATGTGCTGTATACCTACCGTATAAACAGAAGGGTCTTGCCGTTGGATTGAACCTGTCTGTTCATGAGGAACAGTAACGATCGAACTGGACTTAATGACGTATTATCAATGTGATATGTTGACTATTTTGTAAAATTTTGTTATAAAGACGGATAAGGATGCAATAATATCATCTGATATTTTGCTGATGGTTGAAAAGCAGGATTTATTGGTGCTGACTTGATGCTGAAACGGGTGAAAATGGCAGTAGAAAACGTTAACTGTTTAACTCTGTGTTAACTTTTCAACAAAGGGAACAAGGAGTGTGCTGCAAGATAATGATATTATAATAAATTAAATCTAATGTGATCAATTTACTTTGTTCTCCGAAGCCGAAGGTCGGGGATTCGAATTCCCCCTCGCCTACCAAAGAAATCACTTAGATAATTTATTATCTATCTTTAATAACCAGTGCTAACAGTGGATTACTTACAACTGATTAACACTGGTT
>Ga0214250_1000382_pt1 | contig 14591 bp, 13 predicted proteins | sample TroBogypolimnion_35_FD_153088 | JGI IMG/M metagenome (GOLD analysis project Ga0214250, IMG submission 153088) | Freshwater microbial communities from Trout Bog Lake, WI - 29JUN2009 hypolimnion | ecosystem: Environmental > Aquatic > Freshwater > Lake > Hypolimnion/Profundal zone | place: Trout...
AATATCTGGATGAGTTTTGCTATCGTTTCAACCGAAGATTCTGGGAGCCGCAATTGCCTTTGAGATTACTCAATGCTTGCCTAGCGCATGTTCCCTTCAAAGTTGCTGAGTTTCATTAAGAGGCACGAAATATTATAAAAGTAAGGAAGGTTTTTTCTCGACACGAACAATCCCCTGGAAACATTCATGCCACATGGATATTGGGTCCTCGTGGCGAATATAGGGGTGTCTCTACGGCAGAGAAAAAAAGTGAGTCAACCATTCCTGAAAACTTCCGACTATATAAACCAACGGATCTTCGCTCTCAAGGATCCGCCGCTGACAAACAACCTTTTAAACATGATGGCATAATTTATACGACAAAATCCAGTGATCATTGGAAAGCTAGTTATCCACAGGGCATGCAACGGCTTGCCAATGCTAGTCGTATACATGTGGCTAGTAATAGCATTCAGTACCGGAAATTTTCCGATGACTTCCCTATCCAAGAGTTTGGAAATATATGGACAGATACTATTACAGGTAGCTTTACCGATGATAAACTATATGTCGTTCAAACGAATCTAAAAGTGATCGAACGATGCCTTCTCATGGCCACCGATCCAGGCGACCTTGTCCTCGACCCGACCTGCGGTTCCGGTACCACTGCCTATGTCGCTGAACAATGGGGTCGCCGCTGGATCACCATCGATACCTCACGGGTTGCCTTGGCATTGGCCCGTGCTCGAATCATGGGTGCCCGTTATCCCTACTATCTGCTGGCCGACTCTCTGGAAGGACAACAGAAGGAGGCCGAAGTAACCCGTAAAATCCCCTCCAGCCAGCCTACCCGCGGCAATATCGCTCATGGTTTTGTCTATGAGCGGGTACCGCATATCACCCTAAAATCCATCGCCAACAACGCCGAGATCGATGTCATCTGGGAAAAGTGGCAGGTGAAACTAGAACCATTACGCCAGTCGCTGAACAGAGGGCTCCAGAAAAGCTGGCAGGAATGGGAGATTCCACGCAGTATAGACGAGTATTTGCCTACCGGTTTTCAACAAAAAGTGCGTATGGAAATGCGACCATTCGGTAACGAACAGATTAAAACAATACATGACCAGTGGTGGCAGGCCCGTATCGCCCGGCAGAAGGAGATCGATGCCTCGATTGCCGCCAAGGCCGAATTCGAATATCTCTACGACAAACCTTATGACGACAAAAAGAAGGTCCGCGTGGCCGGTCCCTTCACCGTCGAGAGCATTTCACCCCACCGGGTTCTGACCGTGGGTGCTGATGATGAGCTGATCGATCCTCTGGCGGAACCGAAAGTTGCCTATGGCGGCGAGCGGGATTTTGTGACAATGATCCTGGAAAACCTCAAGACCGCAGGCGTCCAGCAGGCCCATAAAGAGGATAAGATCACCTTCATGGCCCTCGTTCCCTGGCCGGGCGATATGGTCTGCGCCGAAGGACGGTACCAGGAGGGAGGAGACGGCTCCGGCAGCGAGAAGCGGGCCGCTGTCTTTATCGGCCCCGAATTCGGCACGGTCTCCCGCCCCGATCTTGTCGCCGCTGCCCGCGAAGCCGGTGACGCCGGGTTTGATGTGCTGATTGCCTGCGCCTTCAACTATGACGCCCATTCCTCTGAATTTGATCATCTCGGCCGCATCCCGGTGCTCAAGGCCCGGATGAACGCCGACCTGCACATGGCCGATGACCTGAAAAACACCGGCAAGGGCAACCTCTTCGTCATCTTCGGTGAACCGGATATTGATATCCTCAACACCGCAGACGGCCAAATACAGGTCAAGGTCAACGGTGTCGATGTCTTCCACCCCAATACCGGAGAGGTCCGAAGCGACGGCCCCGAAGGAATCGCCTGCTGGTTCATCGATACCGACTACAACATGGAAAGCTTCTTCGTCCGCCACGCCTATTTCCTGGGCGCAAGCGACCCCTACAAAGCCCTCAAAACCACCCTGAAGGCCGAGATCAACGAAGAAGCCTGGGCAACCCTCAACAGCGACACCTCTCGCCCCTTTACAAAACCCACAACCGGCCGAATTGCGGTGAAGGTGATCAACCACCTGGGCGACGAGGTGATGAAAGTCTTTAAAGTGTGACCGAGAAATATTGCGATTAACTTGTTAATCTATTTTTAGGATGGGATATTCAAAGGTTTTTTCATGCAATTCATCAAAAATGGTCCTGATATTCCCGAAAGGCTTCTTCAATTCCACGAAGATGGAAGGGTCGTTTTTTTCTGTGGAGCAGGGATCTCTTATCCAGCAGGTCTTCCTGGTTTTAGTGGGTTGGTTGAAAAATTGTATGATTTTGTAGGTGATACACCAAATGCTATTGAGAACACAGCTTTAAAAAATGGACAGTACGACACAGCAATCTGCTTGTTGGAGAGACGAATCGCTGGTGGTCGTGAAAAAGTGAGAGATGCACTTTTCGAAGTCTTAAAGCCTGATCTTTCGATCCCAAATGCAACAACCACACATGAAGCGTTAATCCGCCTTGCCTACACCAGAGATGGACGTTACAGGCTGATAACCACTAATTTTGATCGGCTTTTTGAGGAGGTGTTGGCCAAACGAAAAGCGGACATTCCAACCTATAAAGCACCGTTGCTACCTGTGCCCAAAAACCGTTGGAACGGTCTTGTATATCTTCATGGATTATTACCGAAAGTCTCAAACATCAACGATCTTGATTGTCTGGTTGTTTCCAGTGGCGATTTTGGCCTGGCCTATCTTACAGAGCGTTGGGCCGCACGTTTTGTAACTGAACTTTTCCGGAACTACACTGTTTGTTTTATAGGATACAGCATTAACGATCCTGTGCTCCGTTACATGATGGATGCTTTAGCGGCTGACCAACAGAGGGGTGAATCACCTCAAGAGGTTTTCGCTTTTGGCAGTTTCAAGGGGAAAGGCAAAAATAAAGCGAAGGAAGACTGGTGCGCGAAAAACGTTACACCTATTCTCTATCGCGAGTCTCCTAAGCATTCTCTTTTACACCAAACATTACGGGTATGGGGGGAGACTCATCGAGATGGTATCCTAGGAAAAGAGAAGATCGTCAGTCTCTATGCAATGGCCAAACCTGTTGCAAGTACGAAACAAGATGATTTTGTTGGGCGAATGCTATGGGCTATTAGCGATATTAAAGGTTTGCCTGCCAAACGGTTTGCCGAATTTGATCCACTGCCTTCTCTTGACTGGCTAGAGCAATTTTCAGAAACTCGTTATAATCATAATGATCTTGTTCATTTCGGTGTTCAAGCCAATACAAAGGTTGACGACAAGCTGGCATTTAGCCTTGTTTATCGCCCCTGTTCGTATCAACTCGCACCATGGATGGCTTTAGTAACACATGGTCGCACCGAAACATGCCGATTAGATGAAGTAACAAACCAGCTTGCCTATTGGCTCTCCCGACATCTGGATGACAAAAGATTGATTTTATGGGTAGCCAGACAAGGTGGAAACCTTCATCCACAGCTTAGATGGTGGATTTCTAAGGCATTCGCGGAAAAATTACCTTCTCAACCAATGCAAGTACTTTGGCGGCTTACCCTTTCAGGTCGTTTGAAAAACAACATATCGAGTGTAGATTTTTATGATTGGTATATCAGATTCAAGTGTGACGGCCTTACTTCAACTTTAAGACTACACTTGCGTGATTTCTTAACCCCTTTTGTAAGAATTCGCGAAAAATTACGAGATTTTGAAGAAGAAGAGGAAGCCGAATCTGACGAACCTAAACAGGTTAAGGATCTTGTAGAATGGGAAATAGTTTTTAGTACTGATCACCTTCATTCAACGCTGGAGACTTATTTAAAAGATTCAAGGTGGTGCATGGCCTTGCCAGGGTTATTGTCGGATACTTCTGCCCTGTTATTGGATGCTCTTGATCTCATGCGTGAGCTAGATTGTGTTGATGGTTACCATGATAGATCTTATATGCATCAACCTTCGATCAGTAACCATCCGCAAAATATGAGGTTTCATGATTGGACAGCACTAATTGAAATAGTCCGGGATGCATGGCTAGCAACTGTTGAGAAGTATCCAAATCAAGCACGGTTAGAGGTAGAGCGCTGGACCCATCTTAAATATCCACTTTTTCGAAGATTTGTATTTTTCGCTGCTATCAATTCATCATTATTCTCAGAAGAGAAATCTCTTGAATGGTTGCTTGCTGATAAACATTGGTGGTTTTGGTCAATAGAAACGCAACGTGAGGCTTTGCGTTTACTGGCTAAAATTTCATCTATGCTTGATCTTCTCAACAGAGACACTTTAGAGCAGGCCATATTACAAGGGCCACCTCGTGACATGTTCAAAAAAGATATTGATGCTGATCACTTTCAGAGAACGATTGATCGTGATGTGTGGTTGCGCCTGGCATTGTGCAAACAGTCTGGAATGAGTCTTAGCTCAAAGGCCGAAGCAGAATTTAACAAATTATCTCGAAAATACCCAGTGTGGCATTTAGCCGAGGATCAAAGCGACGAGTTCCCGATTTGGATGGGAGGCGGAGAAGATTGGCGGAAAACACTTGCTACACCTAAGAGTTGTAGGGATTTAGTTAAATGGCTACGCGAACACCCTCATACTGATACCTGGCAAGATGATGATTGGAGGGAACGATGCCTCCGTGACTTTCGCCGTACAGCAACCGTTTTATTGTATTTAGCAAAAAATGGGGAATGGATCATTGATCGTTGGCGAGAAGCATTGCAGGTGTGGTCTGATGAGGTTCTCTTGCAGCGTTCATGGAATTTTATAGCATGTTCAATAACTGAGGCGCCTGATGAAATTATAAAAGAACTTGGGCATTCACTCGGCTGGTGGTTGCAGTCAACGGCGAAAAAAATCAATAAAAATGAAGAGGCCTTTTTTAAGATTATCGATAGGATTCTTTCAGTTCACAAAGAGGAGGTGTTGGAATCAGATGACGATCCAGTTGGCACAGCAATTAATCATCCAATTAGATATATAACCGAGGCTTCTCTGCGATGGTGGTACAGGCAATCATTGGAAGATGGCCTAGGTTTGAATGATCTTTTAAAGCCCATCTTTACTGATCTTTGTAATACTTCTATCTCAATCTTTCGGCATGGACGAGTTCTGCTCGCAACCCATGTAATTCCAATCTTTCGGGTCGACAGGGAGTGGACTACCACTAATCTCTTGCCTGTTTTTGACTGGCAGAGTTCAGAAGTTGAGGCACGTGCAGCATGGGAAGGTTTCCTCGGGTCGCCTCGAATATATCCGCCTCTTATGGAATCGTTCAAATCGCAATTCCTGGATACGGCGAAACATTATGTTAATTTAGAAAAATATGGTGAACAATACGCTGCACTTCTAACTTTTGTATCATTGGAACCTGGAGATATATTTAAGAAGTCAGAATTGGCAGTAGCAACCCGATCGCTTCCTCCGGAAGGCCTTAAAAGCGTCGCTCGAGCCCTAGTAAACGCGTTGGAAGGAACTACTCAGCACAGAGCAGAATATTGGAAAAACAGAGTCCTTCCTTATTGGAAGTCGGTCTGGCCAAAGTCGAGTCGCATTATAAATCCATCCATTTCAGGCAATCTTGCCAGACTTTGTATTGCTGCGCAGGATGCTTTTCCCGATGCTTTGCAGGAATTGAGGCATTGGCTTAATCCACCAGAATTTCCAGATTTTTTGGTAAATCTTCTTTATGAAGCAAAATTGTGCAAGCTATACCCAGAAAAATCCTTGGCATTTTTGGATATAATCATTGCTAATCAGATGAGGGCACCACAAAATCTTCAAAATTGTCTTAATGCTATTCGAGAGACCAGGCAAGAACTCGGTATAGACCCTCGCTTTCAAAGGCTTAATGAGTATTTGCAGTTACATCATCGAGGATGAGAATGGAATTCCGAATTGCCGACACCTTTACAGATAGCCTAATCAAGCTAACCAGCGACGAACAGAAGGCCGTTAAAACCACAGCCTTTGATCTGCAGCTGAATCCGGCCAATCCAGGCATGAAATTTCACCGGCTGGATAATGTAAAGGACAAGAATTTCTGGTCGGTAAGGGTGAATGACGATCTGCGAATGATCGTCCACAAGACGGAATCCAGTCTCTTGCTCTGTTATGTGGATCACCATGATAAAGCCTACAATTGGGCGGAACGTCGCAAGTTAGAGATCCATCCGAAAACCGGGGCAGCGCAGTTGGTGGAGATCCGGGAGCGGGTTGAAGAGGTTGTTGTTCGCAGATACGTAGAAGATGATCAACATCCACCTATGCGGCCTGCACTTTTTACCTGCTATACTGCGGAAGTTCTCCTGGGGTATGGAGTGCCGGAAGAATGGCTGGCTGATGTCATGGCTGCCAATGAGGATTCACTTCTTGAACTGGCCGATCATCTGCCTGCCGAAGCGGCGGAGGCCTTGCTGAATCTGGCTGTTGGCGTCAAGCCGCAGATACCTGTGCCGGCTGCAGAGGGAATCGATCCGTTTGAGCATCCCGATGCGCAGCGCCGTTTCCGAGTAATGAAAGACGTTGAGGAACTTGAGCAGGCCTTAGACTATCCTTGGGAAAAGTGGACTATCTTTCTTCACCCAGCCCAGCGACAATTGGTGGAGCGGGACTACAGCGGACCAGCGAGAGTTGCAGGTTCGGCCGGGACAGGAAAAACCATTGTCGCCTTGCATAGAGCGGTCTTTCTGGCCCGCACTCATCCCGATTGCCGGGTATTGCTGACCACATTTTCCGAGACCCTGGCCAATGCCCTGCGAACAAAACTCCGTCGCTTGCTTGGCTCGGAACCTAAACTTGCCGAGCAAATAGATGTGTATGCAATGGATTCAGTCGCCAGACGGTTGTACGCTTCCCACTGTGGCCGACCGCAGCCCGCTACAAGCGATAAAATCCGTCAATTCCTGACCGAGTCTGCTGCCAAGGTTGAAGGCCACCGCTTCAGCCTGCATTTTCTCGAAACCGAATGGCAGCAGGTAGTTGATGCTTGGCAATTGGTTGACTGGGAGGCCTATCGTGATGTGGTGCGCTTAGGACGCAAGATTCGTCTACCGGAACAGCAGAGACGGGTGCTCTGGGAAATCTTTGCACAGGTGCAATCCGCTTTGCAGAAAGAAAATCTCGCCACCGGTTCCGGTATGTTCAGCGCATTGACTGCAAAGTTCAGGGAGATTGACCAACTCCCTTTTGATTACTGTGTGGTTGATGAGGCCCAGGATATTAATGTCCAGCAACTGAGGTTTCTTGCTGCATTAGGTCGGAGACGGCCAGACGCTCTCTTTTTTGCCGGGGATCTTGGACAGAGGATTTTTCAACAGCCGTTTTCCTGAAAATCCCTTGGAGTGGATATCCGTGGACGATCGAAAACATTACGGATCAATTACCGAACCTCGCACCAGATCAGAGCGCAGGCAGACAGACTGCTTGGACCTGAATTGGCGGATGTCGATGGGAACACTGAAGAACGTCGAGGAACTGTTTCGGTATTCAATGGGCCAAGCCCGGAGATCAGGAAACTTGACAACCAGAAAATGGAGATCCAAACGGTTGGCCGGTGGCTTGTGACACGTATGGAAGAAGGTGTCCAACCCCATGAAATCGGCATATTCGTCCGATCAGAAAAAGAACTTGAGCGAGCCCATGCGGCGGTGGAGGCTGCCGGTTGTTTTTTTGCAATCCTGGATGAGCATATGGAAACAAAGATGGGCCGGATTCCAATCGCAACCATGCATCTTGCCAAAGGACTTGAGTTTCGTGCCGTTGTGGTGATGGCCTGTGATGACGAAATCATTCCACTCCAGGAACGTATCGAGACGGTATCAGATGATGCAGATCTGGCGGAGGTATACAACACTGAACGACACCTTCTCTATGTTGCCTGTACCAGGGCAAGAGACCATCTATTGGTGACGAGCGGTGATGTACCCTCTGAATTTCTTGATGATTTTGAGGAATAGATTTCTATTATAAGAACCTTTTGGTACGTATAAACTGAAATATGTGGACTATTGAAGACCCAAAAAATTATCCATGAAAATGCTGCTTTTTCGTATATCCCCTCATGCGGTGATTGATGCGAGCCGCGCCAGCGTACTGATCATGCAGGCTAACCAAAATCAATAAGGAGAATATTATGACGGGGAAGAAAAGCGGTAGTTTTGATGAACAAGGTATCGAAGGATTAGCGAAAAACAAACCTGTTGTTTACAACATTGAAGACAAGAAAGGAAATTCCAAAACGGCTGGGACGAATACCTTGCAGCAAGCAATATCGACGGTAGTGTTAACTTTTTTGTGTGAAATATTATAGTCAAAATATCATTATTCCAATGACTTGCCAGACCGCAAGAGCACGCGTACCCTAGACAGCTCCCGCTCGATTTCCGAGAGTCTGGCCAGCAGGGCCTCCTCGTTGCCGGTACGGCTCTGGACCAGCTTTACCGCTCCGTGCTCGAAGACCACCCTCCTGTCGGCTGACAGGGCCAGCACCGGATCATGGGTGGCGATAACGATGATCTTATCGCTCTTGATAAGCAGGTCCAAGGCCTTGCGTTTGTCAATACCCGCGTTTTCGATCTCATCGATGAGAAGCACCGGAGACCAGCTTAACAGGGCCGTGTCCGCAATCATCAACGCCCGGGACTGCCCTCCGGACAGTTGGGTCAGCTGCGTGCCCAGCCCAAAAGACTCTCCTGCCAGGGCGTTGGCGGCAGCAAGAACGCGTTCGGCCGCTTCCTCCGGGTCTGGTGCTTCTCGACTCTTGGCGTGGGCAAGCACAAAGTCGTGGGCATTCATATCGAGAACAAAATTCATATTCTGGGTGAGCTGGGCTACCAGCCTTCCCTGCAGCTCGAAGCGCTCGTCTGCATCCAGGGTGTGCCCATCCAAGAGGAGCGTGCGACCGGTAGGGGTGTCCCCGCAGGCCAGGGACTCTATATCTGACAGAAAGCGGCTCTTTCCCGAACCGGTGGGGCCGAGAAGCGCAGTAATCTCTCCTGAACGAAAGACCACGTCAGAGGTCTCCGGGATGCCGGATTTATCCTTTCCGGCCGTGAGGGTCATGCTTCTGGGCGCTGAGGCGTCATACCGCATCTTTTCCTCCGAAACGGGCCTTCTTCACGTTGCCCTTCTGATAACGGCCACCGATGCGCGTCTCGCTAAGACAATAGGAGCAGATGGCGGCAGGCAGGGAAAACCTGAGTTTCATGTCAGTTACGGTTTCAAGGTCCGGGGCCTGAGACATTATGGCGGCAAAGTCCCTGCAACCCTGTCCTGTGAGCCCGTTGACATGGCGGATTACTGCCCGTCTGTTCATCTGGCGGATGCGGTAGCGGTACACCTCCCGCTCCGCCTGGGAGACTAAATCTCCTTTGGTTACTATGATCAGGTCGGCCATTCGCAGCATCGGTCCGATTTTTTCAGGCGCATCAATGCCCATGAGGTTGTCAATTACACACACGCCCAGGGCGCCCCGGATATGGGGCGAGCAACGATTGCAGAGCCCTGCGGTCTCAATAACGAAACATCTCGCACCGGTGCCCGAAGCCCAGGCAAAGGCTTCTTCCAGATTGGTGGCGAAGAAGTGATCCGGACAAAGCCCTCCGGAAAGGACCACGGACACCGGCGTTCCTGCAGCGCGGTATAGATCTCCGTCCCGGCTCTGCAGACAGTCAAACTTGACGACGGCACAGGACTCGCCTGTCGCCATGAGATGACCGCAGGCCTTTGCCACCACAGACGTCTTGCCGCAGGAAGGCGGACCAGCCACGGTGACAAGTCTCATTTTTCACCTCGAACCCTGTCTCTGAACCGGGCATTCACCATATCCCTCAAGGCATGGATATCATTTTTCTCAATGAAGTCCCAGCCCACCCATTTGAGTCTGGCCTGTGCAGAGAGCCTGCCGGGCGCAGAACCATCCATGGGCGCAAACCAGGCAGCGCTCTCGATTGAGGCAAATCCCGAAGAGAAAAAACCGATGAGCTCGGCCAGATGGACGTGCGCGCTTTTTTTGGCCAGAAAATACAGAGGGCTTGCCGCCGCGCCGTCTTCGGGCCAGACAACCACGATATGTCCGGGATGCCGGGTGCTCTCGGCGAAGAAGGCAGGAATGACATAGATGGCCCCTGCCTCCTCGCTGGCGGTTCCGATTGACTTGACCATGGAGGATGAGTGCATGAGTCCCTTGGTGTTGTCCGCCAGGGCCTGAAGGCCGTCCATGCCAAAATCCTTGTACAGGTTCAAAACTACGGCATCGGCCATATCATCGCCGTCTCCGCACATGACCACTTCTTTTCTGTATCGCGGGTGAAGCAGATCCTCCCAGGTCCGGGGCACGGGCCGTCCTCCCAGGCGGCGAATGTCCGCCATGAACACATAAGGGGTAACGCCATAGACGGTGTAGGCCCCGCGCGGATCGACGAGTCCGGCCTGCTCATGAAGCGGATTCACCTTGGCGGGGAGCGCTGCCGCAAATACTCCGGCGCGGACGTGCTTGTTCACGAAGTCCCGGCGCCAGAAATCCCCGAAACCAATGGAAGCGATCACAGACGGCAGCTTATCCGGATCTTCCTCCCAGCAAATGGGGTCATAAGGGTCAATCGAGGTACAGCCCATAGGGATATGGGCCGTGACAGATACGCCGCGTGCTGTGTAATTGGCAAGAATACGGTCAATATGATCTTTTACGGTCAGTTTTACAGGGCAGGGTGCATAGAGGAGCAGATCAACCGGTTTCTTTGGAAGCTCTACCTTGTCCTCTTTGCCCATGCTGCGGAGAGAGATCATCAGTTCGTCGAGGGCTTTCATAGTTTCCTTATAGCAGCCCGGAGGGGGGGCTGGTCTGGTAAGAGTAAAAGAGAAGTGCGTTTTTTAAAATACTCCTTAACTTCTCTGCAAATTTCTCAAAAATCATAAACAAACTAAATCGTAGAAAAATTCGTTCAGTATGAAGATCCTCTATTTGATACCATACTTGATTTCGCTCATTTTGATATTTATAAAAACACACTATTTTTCAGTCAGCCAGCGAGTGAAGAGAATCAAGCCCAATGAAATAACGCCCAGGAGAATGACAAGGAAAAAAGCCCGGTCATACTCACCCGAAAAAACGGAATTATATACTTCTAAAGAGATGGTATTGGTCCTGCCGGAGATATTCCCTCCCAGCATCAGGGTTACTCCGACCTCACCCAGAGATCTGGCAAAGGCCAGTGACAGCCCTATGGCAATGTTCTTACGGATGGAGGGAAGTGTTACATAAAAGAAGGTCACAATTGGTGATTTGCCGAGCACATATGCAGCCTCTATCAGTCGGCCCGTGCGGGTATGGATTGCAGCTTGCACTTGCTTGACAATCAGGGGCAGTCCCGCAATAAAGGCAGCCAGCGTCACACCCCAAAAGCTGAAGATCATTTCAATCCCGATTGTCTCTTTGAGGAAGGTCCCGATGATACTGCGGCGGCCAAGCAGGATAAGCAGAAGAAACCCGGTGGCAATGGGCGGGAATACTAAAGGCAGGGTTACCAGAAAATCGAGAACGGATATCCAGCGCCCTCGATAATGCCCAAGGGCATATCCCAGAAAAACGCCGATAATTGCCAGCAACGGCATAGTAATACAGGCGGTTTTCAGGCTTAACCGTATACAATGTGAGATTACCGGTTCTTTGAGAAGTTCAAAAAAACGGAGCCAAGAGATTATCATAGTCCCTGCTTTTTGATTATGTCTTGTGCTTCCTCCGTCTGCAAGAATGTGACAAAGGCGTTTGCTGCCTGTGAGTCCGGGCTCTGCCGCAGTCGTTTGGCCACGATCAGCACAGGCGTATAGAGATGTTCGTCAACCGGGATGAGCAAGCCCACCTTATCCTTAATGGCTAAGGCCTCGGTGAGGTTGATGAACCCAACATCGACCTCGCCGCTTATTACGTATGCTGTAACCTGCGGCACCGTACCGACAATCAGCACCTTGGCTTCAATCTGCTTCCAAAGGCCCTTGTTGATAAAAAACTCTGTGGCGGCACGCCCAAATGTTGCTTTTTCCGGATCGGGAATGGCAATCCTGGCAACGCTTTCTTGCGTCAGATCATCAAGCGATCTCAGTTGGCTCCCCTTAGATATTGCAGCAACGAGCTTGCCTCTGCCGACGATGTACTCCCCGCTGAAGGATAAGGAAGTGGTGTCGAGGTATTCTTTGTCGCCCAAGACGAAATCGATAACGCCGCTTTCCTGTGCCTGGGCCGTAACCTGCGCCATGTTGCCGAATATCTGTTCGACCGTCACCCCTGTCCTTGCGGTATAGGCTGTACTGAGTTGCTCGACTAGTCGCCGGTAGCCGGCCCCTGCCGCGATAGTAAGTTTTTCTGCAGCCTGCAATGTGGAAAAGCAGGAGCACAAGAGTATGAACAGCAGTGAAAGTATTCGAATGACACGCATAGTTCCCTCCATGGTTACTGTGTATTGGGGTGGCATGTCTCAGTCCTGCTGAAATCCCGATACTCACGGGGAAGCCGGTGGAGATCCTGCAGCAGAATTCCCATCTGCCGTTACAGCCAGGCAGTATCCTCGCGTCCTTCCCGCAAAGCAATAATGGGAGCTGACAGACCCAGCGCCTCGGCAAGATCATGGGTCACCTGGATGATTGGCAGACGAAGCCGGGTCTGCACCTCCAGCAGCTTCTGCTGGATCATATGACGATTCTCGCGATCAAGAGCGGAGAAGGGTTCGTCCAGCAACAACAGGCGCGGGCAACGGGCCAGGGTCTGGCAGAGACCGGCCCGCTGTCTCTCACCCCCGGAAATTTCCCGTGGCCGTTTGTTGTGTAAATGGTTTATGCCCAAAAGATCGAGGTACTCTTGGGGATTGCCCTTGCGGGGCATGGCAAAGGCAACATTCTCTGCCACCGTCATGTGTGGAAAAAGGGCATAGTCCTGAGAGAGGAAGCCAACTTCTCTGGCTTGAGGAGAGGTCTTCGCATTGGTCTTGGGTTTGTTCCAGCAATTCCCCTGAAAATTGATATATCCGCCGTCAATCGCCTCAAGCCCTGCCAGACAGCGCAGGACCGTTGTTTTTCCCGATCCGGAGGGACCAGTCAGAATGACCGTCTTCCCGGGTTCGCAGGTAATGGAGACCGTGAGTTCGTAGAATGGAAGTTTTTTTACCAAAACCGCATCGAGCCCACCCTCGCGCTTTGAAGCAATCATGGCTGCAGTCCGTTGTCCGAAGCAAGGACGCTCATCATCGCCCGGACAAGTTCCTCCGGACATGACACCATGGGACAATGGCCAGCCTGTATCTCAAGGACCTGCCAGGTGTACCCCTTTGCCTTTTCGGCCATCTTCCGGATAAATGGGCTTATTGTCTCCCTGCAGCCAATGAAGGCGCAGGGCAGAACATCGGGGGCGAAATGGCCGGGATAGGGAGTCAGGAATGCCTGATATGGAAAGGGGCGCAGGCGTGGCTCAAACCAATCGGCAGACGATTTATCCACACCAAAGACCTGAAGCGGCCAGGGACGAACTTTACCGCCCCCCAGTCGGTGTTTCTCCAACATATTCCGGAAAGGCTCGCCTGCTGTCTCAGCAAAGGTGCGATGGGCTTCCGGAATAACGGCATCGACAAAAATCGCCTGCCTGATGCGGTTTCCAAACCGCATCATGACCTCTCCGCATATCATGCCGGAGAAACTGTGGGCGATCAGCACAATGCCCTGGAGATTCTCAAATTCGATATATTGTGCTATATCTTCAATATAGGTGAGCAGGTCATCCTCCTGCTGCATGCCATGCGAAAGGTAGCCGCAGCCGGAAAGGGTCGGCGCATGGACCTCATGCCCCTGACCGCGCAGCATCGCCGCCACCTTCTGCCAGACCCAGCCACCCTGGAATGCCCCGTGTACCAGAAGAAAAGTCGCCATTTTTTATTCCTCCCCGGCGGCAGGTTTTCTGGCAAACCGTTCATCGCTGCGATGATGGACGGCATGTTCCGATTTCCCCTCGAACCAGCCGAACCTGTCGGCATCACATCGATCGAAATCAGCCACATAGGGCTTAATATCGATAACAGGAGTCTGATCCAGGACATCTATGCCCTCGAGGAACACCGATGAGCCGGAGACACCTTTGAGACGCATGACGGACAAGCCGAGAGGATTGGGGCGTTTCGGCGAGCGAGTGGCGAAGATTCCGTGCCGCTTGGTGTCGAGAAAGGGTTTCACCAGGAGGTCATAGCCCTCGATCTGGTGCAGATGGTAGAGCACAAAAACATGAGAAAACCCTTCAAGATCCTGCAGGCCATTCTGGAATTCAGGTAAAACCTCGATTATGCCTTCAACTGTATCGGCCCCTATGGGCTGAATGGGCATGCCTTTGATATCGGTATACTGGGTTCTGAAGTATCCTATGGGACTGTACGTAATTTTCATAGAGACCTTATTTTATTATCAGATATTTAGAGTCTCCTCAAAAAACGACTACTCCAAAATCATGCTCATTGCTGGAAATCTGAGCATACCATGAATAATAGCGGCAATTCGAGTAAAGCAGATATGAAACAAGAAGAGACATACGTTTCTTCCCTG
>Ga0214250_1000388_pt1 | contig 14458 bp, 12 predicted proteins | sample TroBogypolimnion_35_FD_153088 | JGI IMG/M metagenome (GOLD analysis project Ga0214250, IMG submission 153088) | Freshwater microbial communities from Trout Bog Lake, WI - 29JUN2009 hypolimnion | ecosystem: Environmental > Aquatic > Freshwater > Lake > Hypolimnion/Profundal zone | place: Trout...
ATGCATAAGGGCACGTTGAAGTCCGCCACGAACGGCTTGTGACGGGCAATGAATTGGGCAGCCGGTAAGCCGACTGTCGTGGGCGTCGGGTATGTGTCATGACTAGGCAATCCATGTCCGGCGATGTTCACAGCGTTCAATGCGGAAAAGTTGTTTACGACTTTATATCGCGGTGTTGCCAATTTGGTACGCCGCTAACCCGCATGAATGCTTGGGTGCTGTTTACGACTTTATTTGTCCAGAATAATCGCTAAGCCAAGCTGGCTTCATGGACTTGGTTTGCGCGTTGCAGACGCAGCTTAGAACCGCTGACGCCCTCAAACTTCTTGCCGCAATGCCGAACGCGCAGCGTGAAGCTGCAATGCAGCTTGGGAACGCCGCGACGAACTACGTCAACGTGGTTCAGGCCCAGTAGCCCGAGGAAACCTAAAACTTTGAGATTGCTTTGTTGAATATTTGGTCATAGGTGGAGGGAAGTCACTCGTAGACATACGATGGACCTAGATCATGTTGACTATGTCTGCGCTAACTGCGGCGAGGAAGCTGGGGGCGCAGACGGGTTACTCGTGCTACCGACACGTCCGACCCGTAGATAGAAAGGAAACGACTGGCTATGAAAAATCTAGACCTGTTTTCTGAGGTGCAACAACAGGCGCACCTGGCAGAGAGGCCGGGCGGGCGGAGAGGGCACGCCACTGCTGCAATCGGCACATCAGCGCCGCCGCCTTCGTCGGTAGTCGATCCAATCGTGGCCGAGCGCACCATCTTCAATGAGGATCGCACACACCGTCTCACGCTATTTCGTCATTGGGGGGATATAGACAACTTCGCTTGTGGTATCAGTATGAACCCATCCGGCGCTGCCGAGGATGTGAGCGACCCCACGGTCGATGGCATGTGCCGCCGCGCCCGTGAGTATTGGGGTGTCGGTGCTTACTACCAACTCAACGTCATGTCGATCCGTGGCACTTATTCCGCAGACCTGGCAAAAGCTGGGCTTCTGAACCTGCCTGAGAACGATGCGTGGATTCGCCGCATCGCTTCAAAAGCCCATCTAGTCGTGGTGAGTTGGGGCAATCCAGGCCACAAGTCGGGCCGAGGTCAGGCTGTTGAAAATATCCTGCGCGAGATTTGTGATCCAGCCAAGGTCGTTTGCTTCGGGAAGAACAAGAACGGCTCCCCGGTCCACCCACTCTACCAACGGCTGGACGCACCGCTTCAGCCGTTCTTCGCACATTGATCGAGGAAAGCGGTTATGGCAAAGCGGAATACTTTTACCGGCGAGCCCTTGGTTGTCACGGACAGTCTTGGCCGCCAATGGTCCATCGACAAGGCCGTGAAAGCGATGGATCGGTCTTTGCGCAGTAGCATCGATCTTGCTCACACCTTCGTCGTAGCGATCGCGTGTGTTTTTGCCTTCGCCTCATTACCGGCACTTTCCGAAAAACTCGCGCCGGTTTCCAGGGATGTGTTCAAGTGCGTCGTGGCAGGCAAGACCATCTACACCGACAGTCCCTGTCTTGGCGCTCAGAAGGTCGACGTAGAGCCAACAAGAGGTCTCAACAAGTCGTCGGGCCGCGAACAAATTGGCAATGACGTGCGCCGAGAGCAAAGTCGGGAATTGATCGCCGGAGCCGTTCGGCCGATAACCGGGATGGATGCAAAGCAACTTGATGTTCAAGGCCGTCGCATGAAACTTTCCGCAGATTCCCAGCGCGAGTGCCGCCTATTAGATGTTGATATACCAAATATCGAGAAGGAGGAGCGAAGCGTCAGAGGAGCAGCTTTGGCTGATGTTCAAGCGCGGCTGCTTCGCGTGCGTCAGCGCTTCAAAGAACAGGGATGCTAGTCTTAGGCATCTCAGTGATTCCGAATAGTCCAAAATTCGAGAATGTAATTGAATATCGGCAAAGTCAGGGATGGTACTGATTCCACATTTTCTAAATGGATTGAGTTGAGAAATGTACGAAGAATTCGGGGCAAGCCGCGACGGAAGTCAAACTGACCGCGACGTGAATCCCGGCGCAAGTAGATCGATTTTATTACACAGTTGTAATGTACATCGGTTGTGTGTATGATTGCTGCATGCATGAAACTTCTCAGCGACGCCACTCCATTGACGAACTCGCGACCCTTGTCGAATTGCCGCTACGTACGGTTCGCTACTACATCCAACTGGGTTTAGTTGATCGACCCATTGGCGAAAAAAAAGCGGCCTACTACACCGCCACCCATGTGGAACAACTGCTCACTATCCGCAAGTGGCAGAACGCTGGGCTTTCGCTAGACCGTATCCGCGAAATTCTTGCCACGCCAGAAACCGGTCTGCTGCCACCACCTCGCCCTCGCGGCGCAGGAACGGTTGAGGTCTGGAGCCATCTCGTCATAGCTGACGGACTGGAGATCACGTTGGAGCCTGGTCGTGCGGGCTTAAGTTCTGACCAAGTACGTGCTCTTTTCCGCGGCGTAACCGCGCTCTACAAAGACATAAACAAAGAGGAAAACCATGTCAACAAATGAAGAAGGCATCTCCATCCTCAGGGATAGCCAGGACAGAGCGGTGGCGCTCAAAGGGGTCAACGTCCGGGCCCGCCTGCATGAACTTATCGCAGAGGTGGAAGTCGAGCAGTCATATGTGAACCCCCGCGACACAAACATCGAGACCGTCTACACTTTCCCGCTGCCAATCGGCGCAGTGCTGCTCGGCCTTGAGGTTGAGATTGCCGGCAAGAAACTCGCCGGGCACGTGATTGAACGCAAGAAGGCGGAACGGGATTACGAAGACGCCGTCACCGACGGGAACAGCGCCGTGATGCTGCAAGAAGCTGGACCTGGCCTTTACACCGCCAGTATCGGGAACCTGATGGCCAAAGAGTCCGCCGTCATCCGATACCGCTATGCCCTCATGCTGTGCTGGCAAGGCCCCAAACTCCGATTCCTTCTGCCAACGACAATCGCCCCTCGCTATGGCGACGCCCAGGCGGCAGGCATGCAGCCTCATCAGATTCCCAAATCGTCCATTGACGCGGAATATCCGTTGAGCCTCACGGTTGTGGTTGAAGGGGCCTTGGCATTGGCTGCCATTGAAAGTCCCACCCATCCAATTTCATTTGAAAAACTGACCAACGGAATTGCCGCAAAACTTGCAGGACAGGCAGTGCTGGACCGTGATTTCGTGCTAACGCTCGAATCGGATGCGTCGCAATCATTCTGCGTACATACCTCTGATGGTGACCAACATGTTGCCGTCGCATCCATTCGGATTCCGCCAGTTGATGCAAAAAATGACAAGCCGCTTGCCGTAAAGCTACTGATTGATTGCTCGGGATCGATGGGTGGCACAAGCATTACGCAGGCGCGCAAAGCAGCTCTGGAAATCCTAAATGCGCTGAGCCCGACAGACAGTTTTAACGTCACACTTTTCGGTAGCGACTGCAAGCACATATTCCCGCGCATGGTGCCAGCAAGTGGCCAGTTCATTAGCCAGGCATGGGAGCGTCTTGAGCACCTTGATGCGGACATGGGTGGAACGGAGATGGAAAAGGCTTTGGCCGCCACGTTCGCCATTGGGGGATCAGAGAGACCACCTTGCGTATTGCTCATCACGGACGGCGAAATTCAGGAACACGCAAAACTCGTTAGCTTTGCCGCCAAGTCAGCACATCGCATCTTTACTGTGGGCGTTGGTAGCGCTGTGGTCGATGTGTTTCTGGAATCTCTGGCTCGGACGACTGGTGGCGCGTGCGAATTGGTCAGTCCGCAAGAAGGGATGGCAGAAAAGATTCTTTCGCAGTTCCACCGCCTGCGCCAACCGAAACTGGAGCAGGTTCAAATTGACTGGCCAGCAACGCCGGACTGGAGCACGCCGCTGCCGAAGACAGTTTTTGCTGGCGACACTGTTCACGTATTTGCTGGGTTCAAGCAGGCCATCAATGACTCAGTAACCCTGCGCACTGCGGTTGCTGGTCAGCCCATAACCGTAACAGCAGCAACGGCAAGCGCGGAGAGGGAACTGCCTCGCATAGGCGCCGCTCACAGAATCAATGGCGCCACACAAGAACAGGCACTTGCACTGTCATTGAAGTATCAACTGCTGTCCAAATGGACCAGTTACCTGGTCGTCGCCGAGCGAGACGTAAAAGCGAACGATTTGCCAGACCTTCACCAAGTCCCGCAAATGTTGGCTGCTGGTTGGGGTGGCACAGGCGCAGTCTCATTCATCCGGAAATCTGCCTCAACGGTTTGCGCCAGCGTTCAGAAAAGCTATGGTTTCGATAGCATGGACGATGACATTCCGTTCGGTAGTGACCCTCAGCCGAAGGCTCCGGCTAGATACCCGTCCCGCGCCGTACCTTCGGCAGCCAGGCCGTCATCCGGCTTTCTCAGTCCAAGTCGTGTCTGGGCCACAAGTCCAATGCAATTCATTGAGCGACTTGAAGCCGCGGTATTTCCAGACGGTCTTCAAACAAGACTGCCCGTAACACTCACTGAGCTTGATGCACTCGGGTTGGAAAAGGTGCTGTCAGATGAAATTCGGAAACTAATCAGGAGTGGATTCCAAGAATCAGGACTCGTTATGGCGTTTCTCTATGCGTTGTCTGAATCCAAGATCGGTGATCTATTCGAGCGAAATCTGAAGCGATTCATCCTGAAGCGATGGAAGGACATGAAGCCGGGAGAATCGTTTAATCAGGAAATAAAAAAATGTGTGAAGGACATCTCTATCGATGCGTGGGGACTCGATGACGATAACGATCTGCCGTTTTAGCGACTGGAAATTCCAGCGTCTACCCGGATAAAGATGGGGGCCACCCCCAACAACTATCAGGATTTCCTTTTTTTAATACCCGTGAATCAAAGGACGAAAACGGGGGGCGTGAAAGGATCACGGTGTGGCCAGATCGCAGAAGGACTAATATGAAGAACGCAACAAACGGTTCTTCTGCTTAGCAATCGGGGAACCAAGCACTAGTTAATGAATTAATCCAAAAGGGCGAATGTATTTTTGTGGCAATGACTCTAGGAAGCCCTTACTGTGCTCGCCATAGTTCAGTCTAACGGTGGATGGTCGCAAGCGCGAGCTATTGTGCTCGATCGTGATCAGCACCACTGTGTTGCGTGTGGCGAATCGTGTAGCCGTGGAGAAGCCGATGTTCACCATCTAATCCCACGATCTCATGGGGGGTCGGATGAACCATCTAATCTTGTCACGCTTTGCGACGGATGTCACGGTGCACATCACCCAAACCTACAGGCTTCACTCTCACGCCGATTCATTGAGCGATGGGCATTGCGCCTGGCAAAGTGGTTGGATACGCAGCAGGAACTGCCAGATGGAACTCTAAGTCTCAGCGAAGGTCTGCTTCTATTTGGTTTAACCAAATTTCGGGAAAGCCAATTGGAAGTTGTACTGGCTGCCTTGAGGGGAGAGTCTGTGCTGATGGTGAGTCCGACTGGCTCAGGAAAGACGCTTTGCTTTCAACTGCCGACGGTATTGCGACCGGGGACAGCACTCGTAATTTCTCCGTTGAAGGCACTGATGAGCGATCAGGTTTCCAGCCTCCAACGTAAGAAAATTCCGAGCTCGTTTATCAATGGAGATTTGGGGCCAAAAGAGAAACTTCTGCGTTACCAGTTGCTCGACCAGAGTGCTCTCAAATTTATGTACTGCGCACCCGAACGATTCGATCCAGAAATGGTTAGTGGAGAAGAAATCGGGCGAATATCTAAGGTCCGGCCAAATTTCCTTGTTGTTGACGAAGCCCATTGCATCGACCGTTGGGGCGGTGACTTTCGTCCAAACTACAGTCGTTTAGGAGCGTTGAAAAATATCGTTGGTAACCCTCCCGTACTCGCTTTTACGGCGACGGCAGGGATCAAGACCCAAAGACGAATTCTTGAGTCGTTGGGTATACCCGACGCGCGCATCGTTGTCACTGGTGTTGATCGAGCGAACATAGCATTGTTGCGACTACCCATTGAGGATGAAAAGAATCGTGTCAACCTTATTAAATTGCTAATTCAATCTGCAGCGACAGGGCGGGCCATGGTTTTTGTGCCAACTGTCAAGGTTGGTCAGCGGGTACAAGAAGGCTTATCGACCCTCGGACTAAGCGTGCCGTTCTACCACTCAAAATGCGGATCGGCGCACGAGCGCGAAGTGATGCTGGGTCAATTCACAGGCAGGCTTTCGCCCTCAGTGCCGGTCGTAATTTGTACCAATGCGTTTGGTATGGGACTGGACGTTTCTGATGTTCGCGTGGTCATTCATTGGCAACATCCCGCTTCCGTTGAAGACTATTTGCAGGAGTTTGGACGGGCGGGCCGTGATGGTCGGCCATCGCTGGCTGTACTTTTCACGAGCGATAAGCGGGACATTGGTTTGTTGGAATATATGGCTAAATTGACAATCAATGGCGCTAAGCTCGGAGAGCAAGAGAAGGGAGCATTGTTGAACGGGAAACGCTCTCAAATCCAGGATATGCATTTATTGGCAACCCAGAGAACAGAATGCTTTCGGCATGGGATTAAGAGCTACTTCCAAGCAGAAAAACCGTAATAGCTCTGCGGATACCGTTCTTGCGAAGACTTAAGGTGGGGAGCAGTATTGGCAGCAGATGCACTCCATTGGAGGTGTGCACGTAACTGGCCAGAGTGCACACCATGCAAGAGTCGAATTCCCCGGTCATCAACACCAGGCGCAGGCACAGCGCTGCCTTCAAACGCAAGATTCTCGAACTGATCGAGCAGCCCGGTGCATCGGTGTCTGCGGTCGCTTTGGAACATGGTGTCAACGCCAACTTGGTCTTCAAGTGGAGGCGCGCGAAACTGGAGCGCCAACGTTCCCAGCGCGTACCCCACCATCCAGTAATGCTGCCGGTGTCTGTCGATCCTCAAGGACTGTTTCCAACCGTGCCAACACCTCAGCCCGACAAGCCGACACGCAAAGAGGGAGTTATCGAGATCGAGATTGGCGGTGCCCGCGTGTTGCTGCGCGGAATCGTTGATCCGACCAATGTGCGCAACGTCCTATTGGCACTGCGGGAGACTACATGATCGGATTGCCTGCGAGTACCCGGATTTGGCTGGCAGCCGGACTGACCGACATGCGCCGTGGATTTGATGGACTAGCTGCCCTTGCGCAAAGCGCTTTGGAGCTCGATCCCTTCAGCGGTCACGTCTTCGTGTTTCGGGGCCGCCGTGGTGACATCATCAAACTGCTGTGGTGGGATGGACAGGGCTTGTGTCTGTTTGCCAAGAGGCTGGAGAAAGGCCGCTTCATCTGGCCACAGGCCTTGAGCGGCTCGGTGGTTCTGACGCCAGCGCAACTGTCCATGCTGCTTGAAGGAATTGACTGGCGCATGCCGACACGAACGACACAACCGACACTTGCGATGTAGGTTATTTACGCTGCAAGAAATAGCGATTCGGTTGACAGTGAAACCCCTCTGTTGCGCAGAGGATTTTGCTGGCAAAGTAGTGTCCCATGAGTTCAGACACGCAACTGCAAACCATCGAGAGCCTCAAGCAGGATCTCACGCAGCGTGACCTGGAAATACGGGCCCTGCGCTTGATCAATGAGAAGATGAAACTGGAGCTCACGCACCTCAGACGCATGCGTTACGGGCGCTCCAGCGAGAAGATGGATGCGGCCCAATCCCAACTGGAACTTCTGAGTGCTGCCCTCGCACCACTGGTGCCTGTCAGTGGCCTGGGTGAGGACACGAAGAACGCTGCAAGCGGTAGCAATGTTGCCGACCTTGAGAGTGAGCGCAAAAAGCGTCGGGCGAAATCAGCCAAGCCGGCTCAGCCTGGATTGCCTGAGCACCTTCCACGCGAAGACGTGGTTCACAGTGCATGCGGCCCTGATTGCAAATGCGGTGCCTGTGGAACAGGTCTGCAGCAAATTGGGCAGGACGTCTCTGAAGTGCTGGACTATGAGCCCGGCAGCTTCAAAGTCATTCGCCACATTCGTCCGAAGTTTGCCTGCGCCCAATGCCACACGGTGAGCCAGGCTGCAGCGCCCAGCCGTCCGATTGACCGCTGCATGGCCGGTGCCGGATTGATTGCCCATGTGATGGTCAGCAAATACGCCGACCACTGCCCTCTGTATCGGCAAAGCCAGATCAGCGCACGTGAAGACGTAATCCTGTCCCCATCGACGCTGTGCGGCTGGGTGGGTAGCGCAGCTACGCTACTGACACCTCTGGCGCAAGCACTGGGTCGCTATGTGCTCAAGGGCTGCAAGGTTCACAGTGATGACACCCCCACCCGCGCGCTCGGTCGTACAAAAGGCCAGACCCACCTTGGGCGCTTATGGGTGTACGTACGGGATGACCGAAGTTGGGGTGACCAAGCACATCCAGCCGTATGGCTCCAATACTCAGAAGATCGCCGCGGTGAACATCCCAGGCGACATCTCAAGGGGTTTAGTGGTGTGTTGCAGGTTGACGCGTTCGCCGGATACAACTCGCTTTTTGAAGATGGCAGCATCCTGGAAGCCGGGTGTTGGGCTCATGCGCGACGAAAGTACTTCGAGATCCATAAGCAGCAGGAGCTTTTACCTGGCACTTTGGCACACCAGGCATTGCAGCGCATTGCCAAAATCTATGCGCTTGAGTCTGAGGTCCGAGGACACAGCGCCGAGCTGCGACAAAGTGCGCGGCAGCAGCGAACACGGCCGGTTCTGCAGGAGATGCACGAGTGGCTCCAGGCTGTATTGGGCCAGGTCTCGGCCAAGTCACCCATGGCGCTGGCCATCGGGTACAGCCTGAGCAACTGGCGGGCCTTGACTCGTTTCCTTGATGACGGTCGCATTGAGGCGGACAACAATATTGCAGAGCGTGCCCTGCGATCAGTAGCAATTGGAAGAAAGAACTATTTGCACTTTGGATCTGATGGCGGTGGTCAAACGGCCGCCGTGATCTACTCGCTCATTGGAACAGCCAAGCTGTGCGGTATCAATCCGCAGACCTACTTGCGCTATGTACTGGAGCGCATTGCAGACCATCCCATCAACCGCATCGATGAGTTGTTGCCCTGGGCGGTGGCCAAGCACCTCGGGCACGGTGTGATCGAGTCCGTGCCGTTGGCGGCCTGAGGGCTATCCCGGCGTTACCGGTGAAGCACCACGAATGCGAGAATCACTCGCATGACTGCACAGCTTTTTAAACTCCCTGCAAAGACGCGTTCAAAGTCGACAAAGTCCTATCAACTTCGTGTGGAACTCAAAGGCGTCAAGCCTGCCGTTTGGCGACGCATTGACGTGCCCGGCGACATCAAGCTCTCCAAACTGCATCACATCCTGCTGGCGGTCATGGGCTGGCAAGGCGGGCACCTGCATGAATTCAACTTCGTCGATGCCATATATGGGCAAGCGGACGATGAACTGGGTCCCGAAGTCGAAGATGAGTCCCGCGTATCCCTGGTGAAGGCCCTGGGGGGCTCGGCTTCATTTACCTGGATCTATGACTATGGCGACTACTGGGCGCACAAGGTCAAACTGGAGCGCATCGTGGATCTGGGTGTGCCACTGGAAACGGCAATGTGTATCACCGGAAGAAATGCATGTCCACCGGAGGACATTGGTGGTGCACCTGGCTATGCAGAATTCCTGCAAGCCATTCGCGATCCACAACACCCTGAACATCAGGCCACGCTCCAACGATGTGGCGGCACATTCGACCCCAGCGAGTTTGACCCGATGGAAGCTCAGGAACGCCTGGACGGAATCAACATCTGATCGCCGAGGCCGTCAAGTACGGTAGTCACAGAGCTATTACGAAAAACCGACTGTTCGTCGATCTCTAACACTTCGCATTGTTCAATGGCTATTTTCAAAAGCAGAAAGAACGCAAAGGATTAAACATTGTTGTGACCACTGTGATCGCGTCACACCTGAAAATTACTCAACCTGGGTGCGTGATGTTCTGTCTTAGACAGGGTTAAGGCGCTACGGATTTTGAATTTCAGGTTGGGTGCTGACACGAAGTTCAGAACGGTCTTTAATTCTTCCGAGACGAACAAGGCGTGAGGCAATTGCCCCCTGAGTTCGACTATGTTTGGTCGCGACATCCTTCAGTGGTGTACCGGCGTCAAAACTTGCGAGAAGATCACGGTCTTCTTCTTCTGTCCAAGGAAGTCCAGCGTTGCCAGGTAATAAGTTTTTGCGCCCTGCGCGCTTTTCCATGCTGTCTAGGGCTTTCCCCGCGACAAATAGGGCTCGAATTACTTGAGGGCTATTAACGGGACTTTGCGCGGGCAAAATCTCTCCTGTCTCGGGATCAATGCCATTTGCAAGGGACTCGATGATTTGTTTTGCTTCGAGCGGTGACATACTAAGATTCCTCCTCGGTACCAATACTTCAACTTCTAGTGCAATTCGTCGTGCGGTTACTTTTGAATTTGACGCACCCTTTGACTCTTCAATCGGCCCCTGTAAGCTGAGCCCTGCAAGTCGGAGCTGATCAACAATGTCGGCTAATGTGATACGGCCGAGATTTTTGATTTTGCCGAGGTCGCGTTCGGTCTTTGTTAGCAGGTCGTCAATTGTGCTGATGCCCGCATCCCGTAGACTTACCCGGGCTCGCATTGAGAGTCTAAGGGATTCAAAGCTAGCCATGTTGCAGATTGGTTGCCATCATTCCACGGTAATGTCCCCGGTAGTGGTGTAAGTTTTTAGCCGAGCTGCAAGGCGCGAAGGGCGTAGCCCGAAGCGGCTTGCAGCTCGGTCGGACCATCTGTTTTAGGGTGGTCATCGTGAGTCCGGATAAGGTTGAGGTGCGACCCACCAACCTGAATGAAGGAATTTCACAATGACCACCGCTACTATCGCACTTGCCGAGCTTGCTGAGAAGGGCTCCGACATTGATGTGTTGCGCCAGATGGTGCAATTCATGGCCCAGCGCCTCATGGACATGGACATCGAGGGGCGCTGCGGCGCCGGCTACGACGAGAAAAACACCGAACGACTCAACAGCCGAAACGGCTACCGCGAACGCACCTGGGACACGCGAGCCGGAAGTGTTCCCCTCAAGATTCCCAAACTGCGCCAAGGTGGCCCGTCAGTAAGATTCGTGTGAAAACCGGCCACTTCGTCTTATTGTAAGAATTGGCTGCGTGATCGCAAGGTGGTTTTGGTATGGTTCACGGCCCTGTCAATTCCGGAACCACATGACACCCATCCCTGCAAGCGTAATTTATCCAGAGTTGCCTGATCCGCTGACGCCAGGTGACTTGCAGCAACTCTTCAGCCCGAGCTTTGATGAGCGCCAGTGGGCGCCTACGGTTGTGCGAGCTACCGCATCACAGGTGGCATTACTTGTGCAACTAAAGATTTTCCAGAGCATTGGACGATTTCGGCCAGCTGCTGAAATCCCCGATATCGTAATTGAGCACGTCGCCCGCCGTATGGGGATCGACTTCCAGCCCAGTCAGATCTTCCCAGAGCGAACTCGCTATCGGCACCGCCAAGCCATTTTCAAACGACTTGGCGTGGTTTCATGGGGACCCGAGGCGCTGGCACTGACCAAAGCCGCAATGCGCAAGACTGCCCACGCGCGCACGGATCCAGCCGACATCATCAATTCAGCGATTGATGCCCTCATTCGTCACGGTTTCGAGTTGCCGGCGCTCGGCACTTTGCGGCGTCTGGCAGGCACAGCGCAATGCAACGTTAACGCCAACCAGTGGAGCGAGGTGTGTGGTCGCCTCAGTACGGCCCAGCGGGCTGTACTGGAAACACTGTTGGTCGTGGATCCAAGCACGATGAAATCGCCCTTCTCCAATTTGTGTGAGGCGCCGGGGCGCGCCTCACGAAAGAATCTCAATGCGCTGATTGACCGCTACCAGTGGCTTCAAACGTTGCCAAACCCAACGACGGCACTTCAGTCGATCGCAGATTCAAAGATTCTGCAGTGGGCCAATGAGGCCCGACGACTTAATGCACTTGAACTGAGAGAGTACGTCGCCCCACGGCGTCACACTTTGCTGATGGCGGTGATTCACGATGCGCGCGGCCAGATCCTCGACGGCCTGACACAGATGCTGCTCAGGCTCACCCGAAAAGTCGAGTGGAAAAGTGAGCAGCGTCTGGCTGAGTGGTATCAGAACCGGCGCATAAGAACCGATGCCCTGATCCGCGCATTCCATGATTCTCTGCTCGTGCACGGGTTGGAAGCTGACCCAGTGCAAAAGGTGGCACGAGTGGAAACGGTGTTTGCGGCACAGGGGGGCCACGAGGCACTTGTGCAAAGCTGCGAAGACCACTTACGCCATGAGAAACAGAATTGGCGTCCCTTTGCCCGAGCCGTGTTTGTTCCGCTACGAGGCGCTTTGATACGCTTGGTGGAAATATTGCCGTTGCAAGGCACGACTGCTGCAGACGGACTGCTACGTCTTGTCGAGTCACTGACAAGTAAACCATCGCACAGCGACCACTTGACAATCGATGGCGCGGCTCCCAATACCTTGCCGCGAGAATGGCATGACCTGGTGCACGATCATGCAAGTGACAAGCGGGCGTTCAACCGGCGCCAATTGGAGGTCGTGGTCATGTTGGAGCTGTCAACAGCGATAAAGGCCGGCGAAATATTTGTCGGCGGATCGTTGAGCTTCGACAGGTTCTGGGATCGATTGCCATCGGAAGCCGCTGACCCTGGCGCGGGCGCAGCATATGCCACGGCACGTGGATGGGCCGATGGCGCCGACGGATTGGTGCGTGCGGTGAAAAATGCCCTTGAACAGAAGGCCCGGTTTTTAGATAACGCCGTGGGCACCGGCGAACAGGCGTACTTGCGGCGAGGAAGGCATGGGCGTCCAGTCGTATCGCGGCTTCGTGCCGTGGGTACACCCGAAACTGCGATCAACCTTGAGAGCCAAATGATGGCGCACATGCCTGAGCGGGCTGTGCTGGAGGCGATTTCAAATACAGAACACTGGGCGCAATGGGGCCGACACTTCGGACTTCCGTCCCGACTGGGTCCCCAGATTAAAGACGCCAGCTATCGCTACGTGCTGACCACCTTTGCCTACGGCTGCGGACTCGGGCCAACAGAGGCTGCGCGTCATCTTGGGGGCTCAGTCTCTGCTGACCAACTGGCCTTTGTCGATCGCCGCCATGTCGACATTGCCGATTTACGCGCCGCCTCTGCTGACTTGATCAATCTGTATGCCCAATTTGAGTTGCCCCAGCAGTGGGGGACGGGGCAATCCGCTGCCGCCGACGGCACCCATTTCGAGACGTACGAAGACAATCTTCTGGCAGAACACCACATCCGTTACGGCAAAACAGGTGGCATTGCTTACCGCCACGTTGCTGACAACTACATTGCACTGTTCAGCCGCTTCATCGCCTGCGGAACCTACGAGGCGACCTACATTCTGGATGCGTTGCTTCAAAATCTTTCCGATGTACAGCCCAATCGAGTACATGCGGACACCCATGGTCAGTCAGCCGCCGTTTTCGGACTGGCGTACTTGTTGGGAATTGAGCTGATGCCGCGCATTCGACGTTGGCATACGTTGAATCTGTATCGGTCTGATAACGCCAACAGGTACTCAAGAATCAACTCGCTTTTCTCCGGTACGGTCAACTGGATGCTGATCCATGAACACTATCACCTATTCATGCAGCTTGCGCTGGCAATCCAGAGCGGCACGATCGCACCATCTGCGGTCCTGGCGAAAGTCAATAGTTACAGCACCAGGAATCGATTCGCGATGGCCTTGAAGGAACTCGGTAACGCGGTACGCACAACGTACTTGCTGGAATGGGTAATGGACGAATCCCTGCGTCGCACGGTTCATAAGGGAACGACTAAGATCGAGCGGCACCACAAATTTGCCAAGCACTTGGCCTTCGGTTCTGGCGGCCACCTACGGTCAAATGATCCAGCCGATCAAGAAAAAGCCATTGTCTATAACGAGCTCGTGACCAATGCGGTTGCTCTGCAAAACGTGGTGGATCAGACCCAGGCACTTCATATGCTGAAGGCAGAAGGTGTCAGCATTCGTCCCGCCGATTTGGCATTCCTCAGCCCGTATGCCACCAGTAAACTGAAGCGGTTCGGTGATTACCCGACGGACCTAAAACCCGAGTCGATTCCGACTTGCACGGCCCTGCCAATATAGGATTTGATCGAAGTGGCCGGTTTTCACACGAATCTTACTGACGGGCCTTGATGGACGATGCTGAAAACGATGTGCTGGCGTTCATGACGTTTCCCAAGGCGCATTGGACCCAGATCTACTCGACCAACCCGCTGGAGCGACTCAATGCCGAGGTCAAGCGTCGAACCAATGTGGTGGGCATCTTCCCCAACGATGCGTCGATCACCCGACTGGTGGGCGCCATGATGTTGGAGCAGAACGACGAGTGGAGTTTGAACCGGCGCTACATGCAACTTGAAGGACTTCAAACCCTCTGCGATACTCCGCCGACTCGGCTGTCCGCAGTGGC
>Ga0214250_1000414_pt1 | contig 13558 bp, 15 predicted proteins | sample TroBogypolimnion_35_FD_153088 | JGI IMG/M metagenome (GOLD analysis project Ga0214250, IMG submission 153088) | Freshwater microbial communities from Trout Bog Lake, WI - 29JUN2009 hypolimnion | ecosystem: Environmental > Aquatic > Freshwater > Lake > Hypolimnion/Profundal zone | place: Trout...
TGCGAAGATTTCAATCCCCTATCGCGATCGCCTTGGGTGGCGGTTCAGTCCAACGTGGTTTATCTGACGCCGGCCAACTGTCGTGCCATCGGCAAACATCTTTGCGGCGTCCGATAAACGCTATTCGTTCGCGGTCTTTTGCAACATTATTAAGAAATATTGGGTTTTCCTGCATCTTTTCGCTGGCTGAATCGTCTTCACTGGTATGACGACTTTGAACGCCCAGCTAAAAAGTTGGCACGTGCGCCAGCCAATCATCTTCCTGATCGCCGCCGCTGCCATCTGGCTGGCTCTTTATCAAGTCCTTAATCCTGCTGCGGAAGCCTTGGTAGCGGCTATGCCGGTAGACCGGGCCAGCCACCTCGGTGGCGCTTTGCAGTTCTTTTTCTACGACACGCCCAAGGTATTGATGCTGCTAACGGGCGTCGTGTTCGTCATGGGCATGATCAACAGCTACTTTACGCCTGAGCGCACACGCGCCATGCTGGCTGGACGCACTGAGGGCGTCGCCAATGTCATGGCAGCGAGCTTGGGCATCGTCACACCTTTTTGCTCTTGCTCCGCTGTGCCACTATTCATTGGCTTTGTGCAGGCGGGGGTGCCGCTGGGTGTAACCTTTTCGTTCCTGATTTCAGCGCCCATGGTCAACGAAGTGGCGCTGACGCTGTTGTTCGGCATGTTTGGCTGGAAGGTTGCCCTGCTTTACATGGGTCTGGGCCTGTCGGTGGCCATCGTTGCCGGCTGGGTGATCGGGCGCCTGAAGATGGAGGCGTATCTGGAAGACTGGGTGCGCGACATGCCCAGGATGGCTGCGCAGTTTGAAGAGACTGGCATGACGCTGGCAGACCGTATTCAGGGTGGTTTCAATGCCGTGCGGGAAATTGTCGGGAAAGTCTGGCCCTATATCCTTGGCGGCATCGCGCTGGGCGCCCTGATTCACGGCTACGTACCAGAAGACTTCATGGCCAGCTTTATGGGTAAAGACGCTTGGTGGTCGGTCCCACTGGCCGTCATCATCGGTGTGCCGATGTATACCAACGCTGCCGGCGTCATACCCATCGTGCAGGCATTACTGGCCAAGGGTGCGGCACTGGGTACGGTGCTGGCATTCATGATGAGTGTGATCGCACTGTCTTTGCCCGAAATGATCATCCTGCGCAAAGTTCTGAAAATTCGCCTGATTGCTACGTTCGTCGGTGTCGTAGCCACCGGCATCCTGCTGGTGGGCTATGTCTTTAACGCCGTGCTTTAAGCCGCAGGTCTTTACTTCAACGTCAACCTTTAAGGAATCCTCATGGACATCAAGGTACTCGGCACAGGATGTGCCAACTGCAAGAACACGATCGCGTTGATTGATCAAGTCGCAAAGGCAAAGGGCGTAACTGTCAAGTTAGAGAAGGTGGAAGAGTTGCGCGACATCATGGGCTACGGCGTCATGAGCACCCCCGGCGTGGTCATCAACGGCAAGGTAGTGCATGCCGGCGGCGTGCCCAGCCGTGACAAGATCGAAAAATGGCTGACAGCGGCTTGACCTGACGGGGTAACAACATCATGAATCCAATGAAAAAATTCCATCTGGTCTTTTCCCTGCTGATGGGCGCGATGATGATTTCCATCATGACTTTTGTCATCACGCTCGTCAATATTGGCTGGTCCGATCAATTCCTGGGCTCGTGGCTGAGAGCCTTCTGCATCGCTTATGTCGTTGGTGTTCCGGTGATATTTTTTCTGGCCCCGATTGCGCGCAAGATCACAGGCAAAGTCCTGGGTGTTACGCCCGCCTGACCCGCCTCCGATCCGCACCTCGTCCTCCATTCCCACTCGATTCAAGGAATTACCCGCCATGCTTCAAGAAGCCAGAGAAGTTTGTCCCACGTCCACCCGTCGCTTGATCACTGCCGGCGCTCTGCTGGTGGATGTGCGTGAACCTGAGGAACTGACGAGTTGTGCATTTGATGTTCCCGCCATCGTGAACATCCCCTTGTCGGAACTTGAGCAACGCTGGAGCGAAGTGCCAAAGGATCGGGAAGTTGTTCTCGTTTGCCACGTTGGTGAGCGCAGTCTCAAGGCAACCTATTTTTTGCAGTACCACGGCTATACCAATGTCAGCAACATGGCGGGTGGCCTCGCCAAGTGGGTGAGAAAGGGTTTCCCGGTCACAGGGCAACTTGCCACGGATTCGGGCACTTCGAGCGCGTCATGCTGTTGCGGCCACGGACGGATAAGCCAGAGCAGTCACTCGGATTGACGGGCCATTTGTCTCGTGAATCGACCAGCAACCCGGCTCCCGAGCATCAGGTCTACAGATACGGCTCAGACGGAGTTCTTGTGGCTTCCGTCGCACAGCGCGCCATTGGCGCTGCCCTTACAACTGCAAAAATCCACGGCATCGCTTTCGTTGGCGTTGTACTTGGTCGGCACAAAGCTGCCACCCTTGTGTGAGCCGTCGCAAAACGGCTGTGACTTGCTCTGACCGAAGGAGCACCAATAGTAGTTCTTGCCGGCCTCCACGTTGACGGCGAAAGGGGCCCGACATCCGCCCCGCATGTGTATGATCCATTGCACCCAACGATGACTAATCGATAGATCACGACCAGTTTCAATCATCGAACCGAATGCAGAGAGCACTGAGCAGACCAGACATGAAGCGAACACTTCAGCAGCGCAGGGCTTATGCCTTACTTCGTATCAGCACCGCCGTCGATCGTTGTATCCTGACTGAATCGAAACAAGAACGCGCACAAGTGAACAAGTGGATCAGGTCATGGAAAGACTATTATTTTGCATTGTTGGCATGTCGGGTCCTCACCGACACGCCCGTGACGCCGGCCACCTAGACCTACACCCAAGTTCAAATCCAACGCGCCAAACCATAACCTAGGATGACCCCAAGCCCAGCCGCAAACACGGTTGGCCATCGACTCGCAGGCGCAGCGTGCGAACCAACAAAGAGGGTATCTGCCGCAGTGGGCGCCAGCAAGGTGGCCGACCTGGATGCGTCGGTCGAAAGTGGCGCGACGGGTAGCGTGTTTGTTAGCGCCTGATGGGTGCTTAGTTGCCGGGCAAATGCGGCAAAGAATTCATCTGCATTCATTCGCGCCACAGTCTGTGCCATCCATCCACCGACGCTCGCCAACTGGCCGCTGATTTCCGCAGTGGCGACGTATTTCAAAAGCGTGTCGTCTTGATCTTCTGCCAGCGAGACTTGGGCTTCAATCCTGGCCAAGGCAGAATCCCCATCATGCCCAGTCAGCGTAAAACCAATGGGTGCACTGAGGCTGCTCAGGGCAACATCGCCTTTGAACGTTGCTGAAATCGGTCCGACAGTGACTACCACGGTCGCGACCATTTCGCTGTCCGATATCTTTTCCACCCGATTGCAGCCGGCGATGCAAGCCTGCAACAAGGCAGGATCACTCAGTGCGTCCCATACGCGCTTTTGCCTGGCAGGAATGCGGTATTCCCCGGAGAATTCCATGACCACCCCTTGTTTCGATTGTGTAAGTGAACTGAGCTTGTCGATCTGACCAAGACCGCGCTGAGCGATGGTAGTCGCTCTCGAAACGGTCATTGCAGATTCTTGCTCTTCAGCGTAAACCAGGCAGTGGCATTTTTAAGCCCACTCACTACGTGAGGCACAAAATGGTTGCCCTCGGAACACGCAGTGGAAACAGGATGCAAATTGATCAAACTCAATACGCACGGTAATCATGCTGTTGTAATGAAAGGGTAGCCATTGCATCCTCTTCTGGCCGGCACCATCACAAGGCGCGTTCACATCTTTCAGTAATGACCGGAGAAAATAATGGCCGATTGCATTGACCTTGCCACCATCATCGACAAGCAAAAGTTCGGTTCATTTCACCTGACTGTGGTGAGTGTGTCGTTTTTCCTGATGCTCGTGGATGGTTACGACAACATCTCGATCGCCTATATCGCACCTTTGCTGATCAGGCAGTGGGGGGTGGACAAGTCGGCGCTTGGACCGCTGTTCAGTGCCGGTCTTTTTGGTGGGCTTTTCGGCCCCCCGCTGTTCGGCTACCTGGCGGATCGGTTCGGACGAAAGTTCGCCGTTATTCTGGGTGCCTTCTTCTTTGGCTTATTCACGTTGGCACAGGTCTGGGCGAACTCGCTGGGCTCGATGATGGCATTGCGCTTCATAGCGGGCATCGGCATCGGCGGGGTGTTGCCCATCACGGTAGCGTTGAACACCGAGTTTGCCCCGCGACGGATCCGGGCCAGCATGACCATGTTGAGTTTTGTCGGCGTGGCGCTGGGCGGTGCGCTGGGCGGTCTGGTGGCTTCGATGTTTATGGGAACGTACGGCTGGCAGGTGATATTCTGGACCGGCGGCATTGTTCCAATGCTGGTCGGCGTAGTGGCGATACGCATCTTTCCCGAGTCGCTCAAATTCCTTTCGCTCAAGCCCAAGCGGCGCGAGGAACTGATCAAAGTGCTTGGGAAACTATCACCCGGTACAAGTGTTCCACAGGACGCGCAATTCGTCTTGGGCGATGAAGAAAACCGGACCAAGTTCGCATTCAAGGATCTGCTCGAAGGCCGCTTGGCCTGGATTACGCCTTTGTTCTGGATTGCCAATGTCATCAGCCTGCTGGTGTTCTTCTTTGTCAACCAATGGACACCAGTCCTGCTTGCGAGTACCGGGATTTCAGTTGAGCGCGCTGCGCTCTCCACGACCTTGTTCATGCTTGGCGGTTTTGCTGGCGTGGTCGCGATCATGCGTCCGATCGACAAACTCGGTCTCATTCCAGTACCCATCCTGTTTGCGATCAGCATTCCTGCAGTGGGTCTGATCGGGTTTGGCGGTCTACCGGAATGGGCCATCATGGGCCTGGTTTGCCTGGCCGGTTTCTGTTTGATCGCGCTTCAATTCGGCATTATCGCGACCGAAAGCCAGGTGTACCCGACCTACATCCGTTCCTGGGGCGTAGGTTCATGCTTTGCGTTCGGTCGCGTTGGATCGGTTATCGGACCGTTGGTTGGTGGTGCCATGCTGGCGCAAGGCGTGCCAGTCCAAAACATCTTCTATTTGGCTGGTGCCCTGCTCCTCATCGGACTGGTTGCTACCGTCAGGCTCACGCCCTTGTATCGCCTCAGGATACAAGAGATGCTCCAGAGTGGCTTGCCGGGCGGCGCGAAAACCAGAGACGCCTAGAAATGTCACCCGATGAACAAATGGCGCTCGCAAACCTTGTCCAGCGATAAACGCTCAGGAAATTTACTCACAGGAAGCTATAAATATGGATCAAAATGTTTTGCACGGCCATTTCAACCGTCGTTGTGGAGCAATGTCTTTGGCTTGGGCGGCACTGCTATTGCAAGGCGGCATGGCCGGTGCCACGGAATTGGGCGGAAGTTCCTATCCGGTTGGGGTGGAACTCGGCTATGGGGACATGTTGCCGCCCGGCCACTACAACCTCGCTTATTACAGCCACGCGCAGGCCTCTTCGCTCAAGGGCTACTCGGGGCAGGATCTTGGCTGGGCGCGCTATGCGGTGAGATCAGACACAATTTCCTATCGCATGCAGTATGTTTGGACTGCGCCGCTGCTTGGCGCCAGCGTTGAATCGGCACTGGTGCTCCCGTTCCCCTCTATCATTCTGGAAAAGCAGGTTGCCAGTACCTTGCCCGATACCAGTGGCAGTCGCTTCGGCATGACCGATCCGCTGCTGGTTCCCTTGCGATTGACCTGGAAAGGTGAAGAAATCAATCAGTCTGCGGCCCTGGAAATCGTGGCTCCGCTCGGTGCATATGATGTCAGCGCAAACGTCAACACCGGGCGTAACTATTGGCAGTTTGCACCGGCATACGCGCTGAGCTACCGTCCATCCGCCGAAACTGTTGTCGGGTTCAAACTGCGCTATGGAATCAACACAGAGAACAATGCCACAAACTATCGCTCCGGCGACGAACTCACGCTTGAATACAGCGCCGGCTACAAACTAACATCAGCCACTACCTTGGGCGTCCAGGGCTACTTCTTCAGGCAGGCATCAGATGATCAACTGAACGGACAAGCAACTTCGGCGACCAATGGAAGGCTCATTGGCAGCGGAATGGGAAACCGCGGCAGCGCCAATTCAATTGGCCCCTTCCTGAGCTACAGGGTTTCGCCGAGCCTCGCTTTCACCCTCAAGTACCAGCAGGATTTTGACGTCAAGAATCGTGCCGAGTTCAGTCGCTTCTGGCTGCAGGCCATGCTGCCGTTCTGAGTCAGCCGGGTTCAATGCACCGGGATGGCTACGCTGACGGCCATCAGGGCTGAGTAGATCAGTGAAAGATAGGAGGCCATGGGCGACATCATGATCAAGTCCTTGGTCTGATCATGTGTGCATACCGCACGTGCCACCTTGTAAGCCAAGGGTGCAGTGAGCAGCGGCAGAAGTATCCATGCACTAAAGTCGAGCCAAAGCCAGCAACCCAGTGGCATCAGGTAGGCAAGCGCGGTCAGTGTCAGGTATTCCCCGCGAATGCCACTCAAACCAAAGCGCACGGCGAAGGTGTGCCAGCCTTTTGCGGCATCGAAGTGCCGATCGCGGATGTCATCAATGAGCATGACATTCGTGACCAGCGCCCCCACTGGCAACCCGATCACAAAGATCTCCCGAGGCATTTGAAGCAAGGCATCCAGTCCGTGGGATGCCGTACCGTGCCAAGCGGCCCACTGAATGTAGTAGCTGCCGGCCACGGCAACGACGCCGAACATGGCAAGAAAGATCGGATCCGCCAGGCCATGCTTCACATACGGTTGCGCACCGCCAGCGTAGAAATAACCCGAGGCCATGCCGATGATGCCAATAACGATTGCTGCGCTTCCGCCTATGCTCAGCAGGTAAGGCCCGGTCAGCGCAGCGAGTAAAAAGCAGACCCCAATCGCACCGCGCAAACCGGTGAACGTGAGCGTCCCGATTTGTAAGGCCTGCAGCAGTTCAGGATGCTCCGATACGTCCGGATGGCGGCGCAGCAGTTCGTAGTTGTCGTTGAAGACGCCACCGACATGGATTAGCCAACTTGCCAAAAAGGCGATCAGGATGGGCAGCGGTGCGAAGATATGATCGCGAAGTGCCAGTCCGACACCGACCAGTACCGGCGCCGCTGCGGTTGGCAGTGTGTGGCTTGGATAGAGCAGCAGGCGTATCCAGATTTGGCGAGCCGTGAGTGCGACGGGATCACCTATCAACGAATCCTCTTGTTTCATGTTGTTGCGTTGCGCCATCGTACGGATGCTGATGAACGACTCAACTGGACTTGCCCTGAGGTAGTGCAGGCAGTATGGGCAGGAATTTGACCAACACGATATAGGCCAGCAATTCAAAAGCGACCAGGCCGACGGTGAGCATCAGTTCCGGCAGTGCCGGGAAGTAGTGCCAGCCTTCGCCGTTGTGAAAGCCCACAAGATAGCCATTCACTCGCAACATGAAGGCACCCAGAATCAGCAATACTGCTGCGCCAAATAGTTTGCCGGGATTGCGGCGATCGCTCGGTCTGGCAAGCATGATCAGGGGCAGGATGAAGCTGATCATCTCAACCCAGAATGACAAACTCTCCAAAGTCAATTGAAATGCGTTGCTGATGGCGCCGCGTTGAATCAGTCCACCGATACGCACGAGCAGATAGACCAGCAGCACGCCCCACATCAACTTTGCCAATTTGGACAGCAGGGGCGTCTCCATGGGCCGCTTGAAGCCGATCGAGACCAGTGTTACTTCCACCACAACAGCTGAAAAACCCAGGAGTACGGCGGTCAGCAGGTACTCGAGCGGCAGCATGAAGCCCGATTGCCAGAGCGGATTGACTTTGCCGCCAAAGATCACCAGCATGGAGCCCAGCGATGACTGGTGCATGGTTGGCAGCAGCACTCCCAGTGCAATGAAGAAGAACATCCACTTGGATAGCTTCTTCTTAACCCAGCCCAGGCCGAGTTTTTCTAGGAATGCCGGCGAAAACTCGATCCACATGACCAGAATATAGAAGGTGATGCAGGACGCGACTTCAAACAATACCGAATTGAACTGCGCATATCCTGGCCAGAAAATATGCCAAGCATTCCAGTAGCGCCCCATGTCCATCATGACCGAAACCCCAGCCAAGGTGTATCCGAGCAGAGAGGCCAGCAGCGCTGGGCGCACCAGAGGGTGGTACTCACCCTTGTTGAAGATATAAACAAGCAGTGCCATGACGTAGCCGCCGCAGGCCAGTCCGGAACCGATCACCACGTCGTAGACGATCCAGATGCCCAGCGAGTACCCGTCGCTCATGTTTGTCACCGAGCCCAGGCCAAAGATGAAACGAATCAGAGCGATCACGCCGGCGGCGATTGTCAGGGCGCCTAGGACCAGCGTGACGGGCGTTATCAGTTTTCCACCCAGCGGCGCCGGGGCGTGGGTGGACATATCGTCAGCCATGGGCTGCTCCTTCGCGTAAGCATTTCCATCTTACGCTTGATGCGTCGGAAATACCTGCGACATCATCAATACTTAAGAGGTTTACCGCTCCGACATGCTGGTGTTACAAATCACCGGTACCGTCGACTTGGAAGTTTCCGTTATCCTGCCACGTCTTGCTTGTTCAACGTGGTTTCCCCGGTCTGAGTGCCGGGTTTTTTGATCAATAAAGACAAGGTGGCGGCATACATTGCCGACTCTGTGGAGAGCTTCAGCCGCGCTGGTTTCTGTGCTTTTTTGGATTAACTTTGAAAGGACACCGTGAGTGCTGACCACTGCGGCAGGGCGCGAATTATTCTTTCAGTGCCAATCATCGAGCGAGGACAAAGTCGATGAACCCCCGCTCCACGGAGGTGGAGACTAGGCGCACGCGCAAAGCTTGTCCCACCTTGAGTTCGGGCAGATCACTTGTCAGCCGACCCTCAACAGGTGGCTCGAATATTCTTACCCATACCCCCTTGTCGCCGCTGCCAGTCACCAGCGCATCAAAGCGCTGCCCGATACGTGAGTGCAGCAACAACGCGGCCTCGGACTTCCGCACCTGTCGCTCCACTTTCTGAGCTGCATCCTCCTGTTTGGTGCAATGCATTGCCAGTTCATCGAGTTCAACGTTGGAATACGGTGATCGCACGCCCACCAGCGCTGCCTTGATCTGTCGAAGCGTGATCAAGTCAGGGAAGCGACGATTCGGAGCGGTAGAGTGGATGTAATCATGAACCGCCAGACCAAAGTGCCCCAACGGTTGTTTGCCTGAAGTCTCCACTACGTACTCGCCGCGCCCCATCAATTTGACAATGACCAGAGACAGATCTGGGAAACGCAGCGGATCTTCCTGGTGGCGCTTGGCCAAAAATGCTTCCAGTGCGAGGGAATCGGGCACGGGGGGAAGGATTTCATTGTATTCCTGAGCCACTGCTACGATGCGCATCCAGCGTTCGGGTGAGCGCACTACTCGTCGTAATGAGGCTCCGCCGTGCGCCGCCAAAAAACGTGCCGTGCAACCGTTGGTGGCGATCATAAATTCTTCGATCAACTGACGCGCCCGGTTTTGCTCCTGCTGGCGGATGTCCGTGATGCGGTCGCCATCGAACAATGCCCGCGGCTGAAAAGTCTCGAACTCGAGCGATCCTTGAGCTCGCCGAAGCACCCGCAGTTTCTGGGCAAGCACATCCTGCATACGCAATTGAACATCCATGCCGCCGAAGCGGCGCGCCGGCTCCGGAAGCTCGCCTCGCCCTTCAAGCCAGGCCGATACGGCGTCATAGGCAAGCTGTGCCTTGTTGCAGACAAGGGCGCGGTAGATCGTGGAGTCGACCAAAACGCCGTCAGTTGTGAATTCCATCTCGCTGACAATGGCCAACCGGTCTTCGTCGGGATTCAGTGAAGTCAGGTTGGTACATAAAAGCTCTGGCAGCATGGAAAATACCCGTGCCGAGGTATAGACCGATGTGGTGTTAAGTCGAGCGTGATCGTCGATCGGCGAACCCTTCTTGACAAGAGCGTCCACATCGGCGACCGCGACGAAAATCCGAACGCCGCCCTTTGGCAGCAACTCGCTAGCCGTCAATTGATCAAGGTCGCGCGAATCGTCATTGTCAATCGAACACCACGGCAGCATGCTCAGGTCACGAATGCTGCAGTCCTTCTCGTCGGTCGAATCTTTCAGGTGGCTCAGTTGCTTCTTCACAGCCTCGGAGAATTCCGGCTCCAAGCCGCGACTGAACATGGCCTGTGCGGCAATCGTTGCCAAATTCGCCCGGTGATTCTCTATTGCATGCCGCATTTGCTCTCCACATTTCTGCAGTGCGTTGATTCTGCGCTATCTTTGAGGCAGGGGGCATGAGACTCGATCTGCCGGTCAAATGTCACGGCATCTCCACTTCAATAGGGCCTACCCAGCTTTGGTTGCTGCCTAGTACGGGCGCATCGCGCTTTTTGTTGGGTGTGGATGCGTTTGCAGTCGCTGCACCGGTTTTCTTACTCACACTGGTGGCTGGTGCGGTGGCGGATTCAAGCGACCGCCGGCGCAACATCATTCTGAAGTTTCAAAGCCTGCAGATGCTGTGCCCCACCGTGATTGTGTTGCTGCCGTGGTTCCATGCTGTTCAGCCCTGGATGGTCATTTCGCTCTCGCTGATCATCGGCATCACCGGTGACGGACTGTCCATGCACAAGCACTTTCTGGGCAGGCGCAGAAATCTGAAGTCCTGGCCCTGAGCGGCTGTACGCCTACACGACTTTCAACAACCGACGTGCAGCTTAAGGAGCCAGTGGGAAGGGTGATAGGTATCTGATCGAGTGGTCGACGAGTCAAGACCAAAGTGAGTCTTCAACGCTAGAGACTTTCTGTTCAATAGCGGATATTCCAGATGCCGACCTCTCAAAGGTAGGTTTTTGACTTTCATTGACCTGTATCAGCCAATCACAAGTCAAAATTAGACTAACTGCGTTTCGTCAAACTCAGCGCCTCTTAGTCGGCGCATGATGACAGCGCAAGTCATCGACGGTTTAAAAGGAACCCGGTGTGATTTCATGGACTGTGTCGTGTGACTTGTTGAGAGCAAGGATCGTCATATGTCGCACTATCACGCACTCGTCTGGATTGACCACGTTGAGGCTCATGTAATGCACATCAGTCCTGATGACGTGGAACAATCCCTGATTCAACCGAACGAGCAACATCACAAACTGCACTCGCGTGTCGGAACCTTGGGTAGTGGTCGGGCCCCCGAAGACCAGGACTATTACCACCGCGTCGCACAGGCGCTCACAGGCGCCACCGAGATCCTGATCGTCGGCCCGGCGCAAGCCAAACTTCAACTTATCAAGCACATCCATTCGCATGACCCGGCTCTGGTGAGTAAAGTGGTCGGTGTCGAAACCGTGGACCACCCCAGCGATGGTCAATTGATAGCCTACGCACGCAAGTATTTCCTGGCCAAAGACCAAATGCTTTAAGTCGCAGTGAGGCCCAGCCGATGAAGTACAAAGACTACTACGCCGCGCTCGACGTGCCACGCGACGCTGACCTTGAACAGATCAAGAAGGCCTACCGCAAGCTGGCACGCCAGCACCACCCTGACGTTTCCAAGGCGCCGGATGCCGAAGCCAGGTTCAAGGATGCAGCCGAGGCTTATGCCACCCTCAAAAATCCGGAAAAGCGCGCTGCCTATGATGAACTGGGACGCCAGCCAGCCGGTGCCGAGTTTTCACCGCCGCCACAGTGGCGCAACGAGCACGATGCGGGTGCCGAGTCTTTCGAGAACATGGACCTGGCCGATCTGTTGGCTGCAATGGGGCGCCAGCACGGCGGCGCGCAACACAGTTCGATGCCGATGCATGGGCGCGATTTCGAAGACACTGTGCACATCAGTCTGGCCGACGCACACCGCGGCACCACGCTCAGCCTGAACCTGCGCGACGGCGAAGGTGAGCGCACTCTGGAGGTGAGCATTCCACCCGGGGTCATGTCAGGACAGAAACTGCGGCTGCGCGGCAAGGGAGACAAGGGGCGAAACGGCGGCGCCGATGGCGACATTTACCTGCACATCGCACTCAAACCAGACCCGGTGTTTCGCGCTGATCGGCATGACCTGTATTTTGATCTGGCCCTCACCCCCTGGGAGGCCAGTCTGGGCGCTGAAATCGAGGTGCCGACGCTGGACGCCCCGGTGATGCTAACGGTGCCAGCGGGGAGTCGCAGCGGACGCAAGCTGCGCCTGCGCGGACGCGGTTTGGCCAACAGCCGCGGCGATCGCGGGGACCTCTACGCCACAGTGCGCATTGATGTTGCCGCCACGCTGTCTGCGCGAGAGCGTGAGTTGTACCAGGAACTTGCAGGCATTTCCACCTTCAACCCGCGCCTGGCCTCAGCAAAGGAGAAGCCCCATGAGTGAACTGCATCTTGAATGGCAATGGCTGGACGCCGGTGAAGCACTGGATTTGAACGAGCTGTCCAGGGCTTGCGAAATGAGCGCGGCCGAACTGAACGAACTGATCGAATACGGCGCGCTGTCACCTCTGGACCCCAATCAACCTGAACTTGTATTTGCAGCTCAATGCATCGCGCCGCTGCGCACTGCGGGCAAGTTGCGTCGCGACTACGACCTGGACCTCTTTACTGTGGTGCTGATGCTGGACTATCTGCACCGTATTGAAACGTTGGAGGAGCAACTGCGCTCAGTGCGGGCCCGAGACTCCTGATTGCAAATCATGGTTGAGGCTGATGCACAGATTTCGCTCGATAACGTCCTCGCCTGTTTCGCACGGAGTTCACGGGTGTACCGAAGAATGCCCTCATCGCGGCACCAAAGGACAGAGCTGAAGGTGCTAAGTGATCGATCATCACGTTACGAGGGACGCATAAACCGATGCCGCCGTTAGACCGAGCCTGATAGCGTCGCGTCAACAGGGTAACGTGAAGGATCAGGCCAGCACGGCATGCGGTGTCATCTGCTGCCTCTTTTCATTGCCAGCTTGGATGTGGACTGCCCGACTGAATGACGATGTGCCGCAGTGCCTCTGTATTGAGAATATGGATATGACGCTGCTGCACCGCGACAATGCTATCGGCCACAAACCTTGAAAACATTCTGCTCACGGTTTCAAGTTTCAAGCCGAGATAGCTGCCAATCTCTTCTCGTGTCATGCGCAGTATGAGCTCCGAATGCGAGAAGCCCCGGGCATGAAGCCGGTGTACCAGGTTCAGCAAGAAGGCGGCCAGTCTCTCCTCGGCTCGCATGCTGCCAAGCATCAGCATTACGCCATGTTCGCGCACGATCTCGCGGCTCATGAGTTTGTGAACATGACGCTGCAAGGTTTTCACTCTGCGGGACAGTTCCTCAACCCGGTGAAACGGCATGACACAGACCTCGGCGTCCTCCAACGCAGTCGCATCGCAACTGTGGTGGTCGTTCACGATGCCGTCCAAACCGATCATTTCACCTGCCATCTGAAAACCGATGACATGATCTCGACCTTCCTCGGAAGCGACACTTGTCTTGAAGAAGCCGGTCCGTATGGCATACAAGCTGGTGAATTTTTCGCCGCTGCGAAATAAGGTCGAATGGCGCTTAAGGATTTGATGATTAAGG
>Ga0214250_1000441_pt1 | contig 12887 bp, 11 predicted proteins | sample TroBogypolimnion_35_FD_153088 | JGI IMG/M metagenome (GOLD analysis project Ga0214250, IMG submission 153088) | Freshwater microbial communities from Trout Bog Lake, WI - 29JUN2009 hypolimnion | ecosystem: Environmental > Aquatic > Freshwater > Lake > Hypolimnion/Profundal zone | place: Trout...
CTGGATGCCCTAGAGGATCAACTCGTTGATGGTTTGCGACATCTGGAGCAGCAGCCGCAAGTCGTCAAGTCGATTGCCTGCTGGAATTGGATATTAAATTCCGTTTCTAATGCGAATTAGAATCAGACACCGCTCGTTGCACGGTGATGGCTTTGCCGCTTTGAGATTTGGTTATCCACGACCGAAGCAAATTCGCGTTGATTCCATGCTGCATCGCCATGCGTGCCACCGACACGCCGGGCAGCATGCACTGGCGGATTAGCTCCTGCTTGAGCTGCGGGTCATATCGGCAACGCCCATCACGCATTTGCCCAACCACCAATCCATTCAATACCTCGGAGTTCCTCTGCATCGCATATGTCCACGTTGTTCTACATGGACACAAGCGTCTCTCAATTCTCTCGATGGCGATAGGGCGTAGTTAAATGATCGCTTACATTCAAAGCGCTGACAGGGCTCCCTCCAGGCGAACCACGATGTCCAGGCGGGACTTGACCGGCAGGTCGCCGACCCTGCCCGGACTGAAGCGGGTCTTCGCGAACGAGTCGATGACAAAACGTCTGGCCGGATCCGAAAGGAAAGACTCTTCGAGCACCACCTTGTCGATGTTGCCCTGCTCGTTGATCAGCAAGTGCACCACCACCGGCTGCGGGAAGATGTCGGGCACCGAAATGATGGCGTTGGGGGCGGTGTCCTCAAACAGTTGCGGCCTTTCGGTCAGTTCATCGGTCCCGAAATAATGCGCCGCGGCCAGGCCGAGCAATGACAGCGCCGGCGTTTCTTCAACCGGCTGCGGTTCGCTGGACGCGGTCGGGTTGCTCGCCGTGGCTGGCTCCGGTGTCCGGGCCACTTCCTGAGCCGGCACGATGCGAGGGTCTGGCTTGGGCTCGGCCGCCGGCTCGCTTGATGTGTCGATTCGGTTGTCGGCCGGCATCGATTCAAGGGCCGGCACCGGCCTGTCCGGCGCGGCAACCAGTCTCAGGCTGAGCGGCACCGGTATGGCGGGCGTTGACAGCGCGGGCTGGGCCGGCCGGCGCGCGCCGTCACCCGCTGCCAGGATAAGGCCAAGGTGCACTGAAAGCGACAGCAGCAATGCACCGAACCAGGAGGCCTGCATCTGCAATGAACGCTACCGGCTGGTCAACTCTCGCCATGAGACCCGCCGCAGGTTGCCGCTGGAGGACAGGTTGACGGTGGGCGTGACGACCAGCGTATTGCCGAGATCGGTGGCTGTGCTGCCAGCAGTGACGCTGCCGGCACTGCCGCCGGTTGATGCCCGGATCAGTGCCCTGACGCTGCCATCGGTCAACTCGATCATGACGGGTCGCGTCACAAGGCCGGAACCCAGACTGACGCCGGTAACCGTGTTGGCACCCACCACCGCGCCGCCGGTCAGGTAGTTCAGGACGTAGAGGAAACTCGCCGAGGTGTCAGTGCCTGGTGCCCCGCAAGCGCTTACCGAAGAACTCTGCGGCCTGATCGTGGTAAACAACAACGAGCCAAGACCCAGCGTCGGATCCGAACTCGAACGCTCACCGCCGGTCAGGAAGTCGATGTACCAGCCGTTGCTGACGGTCCAGTCCACCGCATTGCTGCTGCTGGTGCGAACGACTTGGCCCGGGGAACACACGCTCACCGATGATCCTGACGGACAAGTGCCGTTGGTCAGTGTCTGCTGCACGAAACCACTACCGGTCGTGCGCGGATTGCCCAAGCTCGTGGTGTCCGACTTGTCAAGGACGGCGTAGAACGACTGCGTGCTCGTGTCGGTGACATCGCTCGTGCCCAAATAACGGCCGGTGCCCACATAGACGATCGGCTTGCCGTTGACGCTGGCAATCGTCGGCTTGGCCGTGATCGGCTGTGCGTTGCCTCCGGCGTCCTTGAAAGTGGCCAGCAACTGCGCGTCATATCCCGAGGCGCCAATGTCTCCGTTCACATCGAAGCGCCACAGATTGCCCAAAGTGTCGCCGCCATAGGCAGCCAGTGTCGTGTTGTCGGTGTCAGGTGTAAGGGCATGAGCGCCCAGGCGCGCCAGTCCGCTTGGCGAACCTGCGCTGCCGGTCGCATTGCTGATACTCCTGATCAGCGTGCCCGAATTGGCATTCAGAACGTAGACCCGTCCTTGTCCGTCAGCGTTGTTGTAGCCCGAGCTCAGCAGCACGACCCACGTCCCGTTCTTCAGCTTGGTGATTCTCGGGTTGCCGTAGCTGTAGCCGAGGTTGGTATCGGTGAACTCCCACAGCAGTTTCGGCGTCGTGGGGTCGGTGATATCCAGGGCGTAATAGCCCTTGCCGCCGCGATTGAGGCCGCCGACCAGGATGGTCTTCCATTCGCTGGCGGCGCAGGACGAGCTTGGGGCATTCGGGCAGATGTCGCCAACCTCGGGCGTATCGTCAACAAAGAATTGATGCTGCGTCGAATAGTTCTTGTCGGCCAGCTTGTAGAGGCTTGGCAGGACGATCTCCGGCACATAAGCCCAAGTTTCCTGACCGCTGGTCGCATCGAACGCATGCAGCATGCCGTCGTTGGCGCCGACATAGACCGTGCCATTGCGCGAGCTCACCAAGGCTTTATAGGCGGTGTAGCTGGCGTCGCTGTAATTGAACAACGGCGCCTTTACATACCGCGCTTCGGATGCCACGATATCGCCGAGCACATGGGTGCGCGTGCGGTAGTAGCCGCCTTCCTGGCTACGGTCGCCGCGCAAGAAGTTGACCAGTGCTTCGCCCGCTGCGCCACCAGTCGCCAGTGTGGTGTTGCTTTGCGCCGTGCTGCTCAGGCAGTTGCCGCCGGACGTGCAAAACTGGGACAGACCGACTGTGGCTGAGGCATAGGTGATGGCCGGCGCCGTAAAGTAGGCTTGCTGCGAGGCGGCCAGTGCACCCCAGGTAAATGAGATCAATGCCGGTGCACCGAGTGAGGTCACGCGCTTGGTGTAGATGGTCCGGCTCGTCAGCGCTGTGGCCGCCACCTGACTGGCCGGCGGGGCCGCTTCGTCAACGTGGACGACGTCGGTGTTGCTCATGTCCAATCCGGCGGCGCTGCTGTCAAAGCTGGACCCCGAGGTATAGCTGGAAGTGACCGTATAGCAGGTCGTTCCCTGCCGGTAGTTGGCCCCGAGCACATAACTGGTCGATGCGGTCCAGGGGGTAGTCGCGCAATCGAGCAGCCGCATGGCCGACCAGTTCTGCCCGGTCAGGGTGCCGGTCGTGGTGATCTGCTGGCGCACCAACTCGCCATACCATTCAACCGATTTGTAGGACGAACTGAAGATGTAGTTGTCGCTGGCGCTGACGTTTGGGTTGCTGCTGGCCGCCGCCGCGGCAGTTCCGGGTCGCGGGACGTTGGCGATGGCAGCCAGCGTATTGGTCAGGCCTGAGGCCAACGTGGCGGGATCCTTGGCGCTGAAATAAGTGCCATGTCCGTTGATCGCAGCATGCCAGAGGTCATCGATATTGGCGTTTGAATTGGAAGAAGGAGTCGGCCAGTTGCAGGCACCGCTGCTTTGCCAGGAGCAGATGCCCGTACTCGTATTGGCCGTGGTGCCCGCCTTCACATCGAAAAAGTCGCCGCTGGTGTCGTTCCAGTAGTCCTTGCCATCGGTCGGCGCGTAAATCATCTGTCCCTGTGAACCCAGCCCCAGCGTGAATGTGGTCATGTGCTGCGTGGTCGCCACATCGCGTCCGTTCGCCGGCACGTTGTCAGCGCACAAGTCGTTCGGTGTTGTCGCTGGCGCAATAGTGGGCCCCGTGCAGGTGCCAGTGCCGTTGGCCGCAACGGGACTGCGCAGGTCGGTGTTGTAGTAATAGGCGGCAACATCGGCCAGTGTATTGGAAGTACCGCCAGTGGGGGTGGCTTGACAATCGCGTGCCGTCGCCACCGTATAGTTTGGGGAGGTGGATTGCGCGACGGCTGTGCATGAGGCGGCATTGGACCAGGAAGTCCACGTTGTGTATTGGCAGTTACTGGTGCTTGACGCAGTGCAGGTGGTCGCGGCGGTCCATGTTCCAAGTGCCGGCGTGGTTGGCGTGCAGGTGGTTGCCACTCCCACTGTGTAAGGCGACGCTGGTGACTGTGCTGCAGCCGTGCATGAAGTCACGGTGGTGGGGGTGGTATAGGAAGTGTATTGGCAATTATTGGTGCTTGAAGCTGTGCAGGATGTTGCGTTTGTCCACGCTCCCAGTACTGGGGTGGTGGGTGTGCATGTAGTTGCCACAGCCACCGTGTAAGGCGACGTTGTTGACTGCCCTACTGGAGTACATGAAGTCACCGTGGTAGGGGTGGTGCCTGCACTGTATTGGCAATTATTGGTGCTTGACGCAGTGCAGGTCGTTGCGTTTGTCCATGCGCCGAGTGCAGGGGAAGTGGATGTGCAGGTGGTTGCCACGCCCACGGTATAAGGCGATGCCGGCGACTGCGCTGCAGCCGTGCATGAAGTCACCGTGGTGGGGGTGGTAAACGACGTGTATTGGCATTGCGTGGTTTGGCCTGAGCTGTTGGGAGTAGTTGTAACCGTACAGGACGACGCATTGGCAAAAGCGGACGTGACGAGGGTCTGGCATTGCGTCGTATAGCCGCTGCTATTGGGAGTCGTTGTCGCATTACAGGACTGCACACCGGCATAGGCAGATGTGACTACAGTTTGACACTGAGTTTGGTTATTTTGTGGCGTGCAGGTACTAACACCAACCCATGATGACCAACTCGGTCCTGAGCGCGTCCTGGATTGCAGTTGACTGGTCTGGCTTTGAAGTTGCGAGGTTTGCGTTTGCAGCTGGCTGGTGCTCTTGAGCCATTGAGGTGTACTCGTTTGCGACTGCAGCTGGCTGGTGCTCTTGAGCCATTGAGGTGTACTCGTTTGCGACTGCAGTTGGCTGGTGCTTTGCAGCCATTGAGGTGTACTCGTTTGCGACTGCAACTGGCTGGTACTCTTGAGCCATTGAGGTGTACTCGTTTGCGATTGCAACTGATTCGTGCTCATGAGCCACCGAGGGCTACTTGTTTGCGATTGCAACTGGCTGGTACTCTTGAGCCATTGAGGTGTGACGGTCTGCGATTGAAGGGTACTGGTTCGGGTCTGAATCTGGGCACTGCCACCGTCGTAATACGGCCGTGGCAAAAACGCATCCTGATTTCCAACAGGGGTGCTGCCATCGAGTTTGTTGAAGCCCGAACTCTCGTTCCAGAAACCATCAGTTGAAAGAATGGCGTAGTTCTGCTGACAGGAGTATTGCAAGGGATCCACGACCGTGACACCGTTGTAAGTCGATCCATTGAGGTTGCCGGCATAAAGACGGCCCGCGTCCGAGAGGGTCGCCCGCAAAGGTGTGGAGTTGCCGGGGTTGGCACTGATGAGCTTGGTGTACCAGTTGTATTTCTGGCTGTTGGAGAATTCGCCCAGATTCAGAAAATCGCTGTTCGTATTGTTGTTGATGGTCATGTAGCCGAGCCGGAAACGCGAGACGTTGTTGCTCAGATCGGCGGCGCTGTCAATCGTTGAGAAGGCGTTGCTGGCTGCCGTCTTCATCATCTGCATGCGCGTGCGGTAGTAGGTCCACCAATTGGCGTAATTGGTCATTTCCTCGGCGTAAGTGCAGGTGCTGCCGACGCAGTCGGTGCGGGCAAGCGCCTTGGCACTGCTGCCCGGGTAGGGGTAACTGGTGACGGTGGGGGCAATCGTGGTGCGCAGGATGTCGCCGGGTATGGTGCCGACGCTGAAAGCACTCGCCGTCAAGGTCATGGTTCCAGAGTTTCCCTTCGTCACGGACGGCGTGTAGCTGATGGCACCGGGCGCGGTGATGGTCACCGTGCTGCTGCTGACTGACGCACTGTAGCCTACCACCTGGCAATTGCCGGCCTGCGTCGTGGTGCATGCGTTGATCTGGGCGGCGATGTTGCTGGCCATCGTGCTCGATGAGGTCGTGGCACTGGCCGTACCCGACATGATCTGCAAACTGTTGACGGTAATGCCGCTGACGCTGGTGCTGGATGTACCAGACACGGCGATCGTTGCCGTGCGTGCTGCCGGTGAGCGCGCATAGTTGAAGGTTCCGCTGAACGCTGCCTGACAGGTGCTCAGACTGCTGCTGTTGCACCAGCGCAAAGGTGCGGGGAACGGATAACTCGCTGAGGGTGCGCTGGCGGTAGTGCAGGTTTTCAGACTCGACGATGTGCAATATTCTCCCGGCACCGTGGTGAAGAAATAGGGGTTTGCCGTGCTCAGGTCAGACGTGGTGGGCCCCGGCGTCCACGTTCCCGAGGGGATGACTTGAACACCATAGGCGTCATTCTTGACCGCTTTCCAGTTCGGGCTGACGCTGCTGGCGGAACTGTTGCCTCCGGTCGCGGTGGACACGCCGCGCATGCTCGGGTAGGTCGTCGTGTTGGCAACGCCGCTGCTGTCCACCGCAACCGGTGGCTTGTAATAGACCGCCGGGTTGTAGTAGACGCCGTTGTAGCTGGAATTCCTGAACAGGTATTCGGAGCGCGCCGAGGCCGGGTCCTGGCCAGTGCTGTTGCACGAAGAATTTTGTGTCGAATAGCTGGCGCACGCCCAGTCAGGCATGAAATCCCAGTCCATACTGCCGGAATCGTCCAGGATGAACAGGACGTTTGGTTTGACATCCGTCGAGGACGGCGCCGAATAGGTGTTCAGCGGCACGGTGGAAATGTCCGTCGTCGCGGCATGGGCGCCCGCGCCCACAGCCATGGCTATCGCCAGGCTGCTGATCGATTTAAGGCATCTATATCTGATCATGACGATCTCCTTGGATTGCAGCGCATGCTGTGCGGTGAGAGGTGGTCGGTGCGGCCAGCGTGATGCCAGGGCATCCGCTACATGGACACGACCGACTGGACATAGCTCACCGTATTGCGGGGTCCGGCAACGCGGACCGTGATTCGGTAGTACACGACCGATGGCGCATTGAGCGGCTTGGCACCCGCTTCTTCCTCATTGCCACTGGCCGCCGTCACCACCGGCGAGGCGATGCACGCCGCACCGCCCGTCTTGGGACCGGCGTTGTTGCACAGGCGGTCAATGACGTAAGAAACGGTGTTGCCGGCAGAATCTTTCGCCAGGGCATAGGGCGGCCGCGCCGACAGCGTAGTGGCCCAGAAGTCGTTCCAGCTTTGCCCCACTGCCGGACTCAGCGCCGCATTGCTGCCGTTGGCGGCATAGGCGTTGGTCGAGTCGTCGCTGTCCAAAGTGGAGCCCGCCTTGTTGGCGTTCAACCAGGCAATCGCGGTTTCGACACCGGTGTCGCTGGAATGGGTGGCAGATTGCTGAAACGCCAGGTTGCCGGCGATGACGGTGTTGGTATCGACTGATCGCATCAGGGCGATGGCGGCCAGCGTCATCGCCACCAGCACGACGAGCGCGATGATCAAGACCACGCCGTCTTGCCGCCTGCGGGCAGGGCCTGGTCCCATGGATCGTGTATTGTGGGTCAGCATCCGGTGGGCACTCCCATCCATGCGATGTTGCGCAGCGGCATGACCGTCTGGAACAACTTGTAGCGGTAGTTCTGCCAATCGGGGTTGGCCGAGCCGTCCGGTTTCTTCGTCAGGTCAATGGCCGCCGCCGCGCTGCCGTCCCATACTGGCGCAGCGGTGGTGACGGCGGTCTTCTCGAACTGGGCGCTACGGGCCACCAGAGCAATGCGGATCGCCGAAACCCGCGCCCATTCGCAGGCGGTGCCCGGCGTCGTGCTGCTGTAGGAATCGACGACGCCGTCCATGGCCGGATACGGCGCTGCCGTCGCTCCGCCATTGTCCCAGCCGTACAGTGCGCGCAGGCTCACGATGTTGTTCGCGATCGGTTCCCAGACCGTGGCATTGCCGGTATTGGCGGCAATGCTGCAATCGTTCACGACATAGTCGCAAACCGTGAGGTTGGCGCCCCGGATTGCGTAAGCCAGTATGGTCGGTCCATTCGGTCCTGTCGCCGTTGGCAGCCCGTTCGGTCCCCGGCCCAGGTTGAACAGCGAGACCCCGCTGTCGCCGGTGGCGACGGTCACCGTTGTGGCTGCGACCCCGGTAATCCGGTCCATGATCAGATTGGCCGAGCAGGCCGCCGGCACGGCGATGACCCGGTCTCCGACGGTGAACGAACTGGGCATTTGCACGGTGTAGGTTGGCGCTGAGGTCGTATCCGACTTGTTGCCCTCGGGTTCGCTGTCGCCATTGCCGTACATCACCAGCAAGGTGTCGGTATTGGGATCGCCCGCCGGAATGATGGCGGCGCCTGCGCCATCGACCGGATTGATGGTGACCGGGGCCAGGCGCAGAGTCTTTGCAAGGTAGTTGCCGGAAGCGACTTGCCAGGTCGCGCTGCAATTGAACAGGCTGGTCGAGTTCAGGCCATAGCCGGCCCGAAGGATGTTGCTTTGCAACTGGTAGTAGGTCAAGGCGCCATTGCTCTGCGCATCGCCGCCGCTGGTCGCGGTGCGGCTTCGCTCTTCGGACAGGGCAAATACCTGCAACATGACAACGGCTGCCAGCATGCCAATGGCCAGCGCCACCATGATTTCAACCAGACTGAAGCCGGCAGCAAGTTTGAGGGATGTTCGGGGTGGTCGCAGCACGTGTTTGCCTATTGGATTTGGGCGATCACGACATGCCGGTGCGGCGTGGTGTTCGCGGCTTCGCTCGGTGCCAGCCAGCGGATGGTGACCGTGGCCACGCCCTGGTTGGAAATGGCGACTGTCGGAGGATAGGTCGCCGCGCCGGGCAGGGTGGCGTTGACCCGGGCCAGCCAGTTGTTGTACGCCGCTCCACCCGTGTTGAAACTCGTCTGCAGCGTTGCGGTGGTTCGGTCGCTGACCCACATCGTTCCGAGCAACTGGTTGGCCAGCATGCTGGCGTCGGTCCGGTATCGTGCGTCGGAGACCTGCTTCACGACGGTGGCCTGCAGGCCAACGACGCCCAGCACGCCGATGGTGAAGACAAGAATGGCGATCAGCCCTTCGAGCAAGAGCATGCCGGACTGGTTTTTCAAACTGGTGCGTGTTCCCATGGTCTTGTCAGCAGGCCTGCGGATTGCCGGGATTGGTGGCGGTCAGCTTGGGGTCGCACATGCGGATCTGTCCGCCGGCGCTCACGACGACGCGCAGGCAGCGCATCGTTCCGCCGGCGCTGGCGCAAGTGCCACCCGTCGGGTTGGTGATGTCGAACAGCGCGCTGTTGCCCGGTGGCAGGGTGCTGGCCTTGCCGAAGCCGTTGAAACTGAGCGCGGTCGTGAACGCCGCTGACGCGGCGAGGGCATTGGTTGAAGTGATCACCTGCGATGTCGTCACCGCTGCATTGTTCGAGCCTTCAGCCGCACTGCGGGTCTGGATGCTGGCCGGGCAGCTCGCATCGGCTGTGGTACAGCCGACCGTCCATGCCGAACCGGTGCCCAGGACAAGCTGAACATTGGTGTTGCGCCGGGCCGCCTCGGCCCGGGCCAGGCTCAATCCGTTCTGCAGCGATTCGGCGGCGTTGCGGATCTGGCTGTTTTGCAGATAGGTGCTGAAGCTCGGCGCCCCTGCCGCCAGCACGATGACGACGATGGCCATGCCGATCAGCGTCTCGATCAGGCTGACGCCCGACTGCCGGTCGCGGGGTCTCAACAAACGCCCCCCTTCTTCGTGACCCAGCAGGTATCCGGGCTGTGGCTGGACCAGCCCGATGGCACGGCCGGGGTCGCCTTGTTGTTGCTTTGATCGACGGTGAACGTGAAACCCGCCATCGAGCCGGTGCCGACCGCCTGCAGCGTGAATGCGGTGGCCGTCGCGGCCGCCGAACAACTGAAGGTGAAGTACTGGCTGGCGCTGGAATCGGTGTTGCAGGCGGGCGCGCCGGCATAGGTCAGGTTGTCCTGAAAGAACTGCTCCATCTGCACCCGCTTGGTTGCCAGGTTGGAGGTGGCCTCCGGAATCTTGCCGCGCACGACGTAGTCGGTGTAGGCGGGCATGGCGATCGCAGCCAATATGCCGACGACGGCCACAACAATCATCAATTCGATGAGCGTGAAGCCGGCCGACGCAATGCGTGGGGGTGTGGGCAAGTTCATTTTGCGATGATCAATTAATGGACTCGGAATTCTCATAACTATCTCGATCCAAGTATCAGACCTACCTCATAAGAAGACCCATAGTTCCCGATGAATGGTATATATTGCCAGATAAACGGCGTCCAAACAGGTTCCTGATGCTCAAGATTAACATCTGGCACAAAAGCAGCGCGCACTCCGCTGGGGACTGAGTGAAGCAACGCTGGAGCGTTGGAGGACAGAGGGAATCGGCCCGCAATTCCTTAAGCTCTGCGGTCGCGTCCTCTACCGACAGATCGATATCGAAGCCTTCGAGGAGTCGTGCCTGGCAACATCGACCAAGGCCCTTGCGGCTCCCGTCAAGGTCGGCTGAGAAATGTTGCGTTTCATCGGAAAATTTTGACAAATACCGATGTTTTGGGACTCAACCTGAACACAGTTTCATCGCACAAAGCCGGATGGAAGAATATCCCAACCTGCCAAGTCATCGGCGGCGTTGTCGTCTAACCAAAGATGTTTCACCCCAAGCGGTGCCCAAGCCCTTTTCGAAAGTAGCGACCTGGCAATCGCACGAAGCAGGTGGTTTTCTCCACCAACAATGCGAATTGTCAAAAGTTCGCCTTTGCATCGATTTATCGTGTCTGGGATGTCGAAATCGAGATAAACGCTTTTTATTCTTTCTGAGGATTTGATGAATTGCCGCAATCAGCCAAAAAAGTCCACGCCAGCCAAAAGACAGCAGGGTGTGGCTGTAGTTGAATTCGCGTTGAACGCAATTCTGTTTTTTTCAGTGGTCTTCGCCATTATCGATTTCAGCTACCTGTTCTGGGCAAACCTGACCATGCAGCACGCTGTAAGGGAGGGTGCGCGTTATGCCATAACGGGACGGTCCGATCTGGACTTGGAGCCAACGGGAACCGCGCAGGATCGCTGCGATGCAGCCATTGAGAAAATCAGAACGCAGTCAATGGGGGTCTTCGATAGAATTTCCCCGACGGTTAAGTTCTTTACTGTCACTGGCTTCGATCCACCAACGATTACGCCAGTTCCAGGTAATTCCTGTGCCGCAGCATCTCAAATTATCGTCATCACCGTCAACGGTAAACTGCCACTTCTGACTCCCTTCGTTCGGCCCTTCTTCACAGATGGCAACTATACATTTTCTGTGAGCACTGCGATGAGAAACGAGGCCTTCCGATGAGATACATCGTTCACACCAGAGGGCGGCGACATGCATCTGCGGGCTCGAGCACGATCGAATTGGCGCTTGTTTTGCCAATTCTTCTGGTGCTTGTGTTGGGGGTAATTGATTTTGGACGGGCCATCCTGTTCAACAATATCCTGATCAATATGAGCCGCGAAGGCGCTAATCTTGCTTCGAGAACAACGCAAGATCGGCCAGGGATAATTTTAGTTTTGAATTTCACATCCTACCCCTTGAACATGTCTGATCATGGCACGGTGTATATCTCCAGAGTCAAAGGGGTCGACGACGGGCATCACACGGTAACTCCCATCTTGCAAACACAATTTCGACCCACTACAACCGATGGTGACATGTCGCTTGGAAGCAGGTTGTGGACTTGCCCCAGTTGGCAATCAAGTGGCCAATGCAACGTGCCAATCAATCCACAAAGTCGTGTTGTCGCTTTGCCTGTTCCGCTTGCACTTGGAGACGAGGTGGATGTCGTAGAGAGCATGTATGACTACATTCCTTTTACAAGCTATGTCATGAATACCCATATAGTTCTTTATTCATCAACTTTCCTATAAAACGATCGGCGCGAAAGGAAATATATGTACGCACGATCTCTGAAATACGAACGTGGCCAGATATTTATTCTGGCCGCCGTTATGGTGATCGTTCGCCTAGCGCCTTACTGACCAGACTTGGATGAGTGCAAAACATTCGCAGTCGCCCAGTCGCAACCATGCCTGCAGCAGGACCGTATTCAGCCAATGTACTTAGTCGTAGCGATTCATAGGCATCAGCAAGTGAAGGACCGGTTTCTTTCAGATAGAAGCAATGCGATGACTTGTAGTGTTTTTCCAAGTCACATTTCATCGGCAAGAATGCAACCAATCTCCTGCTGAGCAATCACTTGCAAAAAACCGACCCCGTCAACTTGGTAAGGGTAACGCTTCAAACTCACGGTGACTTAGCCTCGGCGAAGCTTTCCCCTTGACCCAACGGTTAATGGTCTCTCGACACCATTGACCTGGCGAGACTTGATTCAAATACTCACCCAAGTACTTCTGGTCATAAATTTCCAAAAGTTTGTTGATGAGTTCAAGGTCATCTTTTTCGGATGTCATTTCTTGTTTCTCGCTGGGTTAAATGAGTGATTCAATGTCACTCATTTTACCCAGATACTTGATTGCTACCAAGCCATATTTGTAGATCTCTTTCCATGAAGATCAAGAATCCAAAGTGGACTTTTCAAGCTCAAGGCGACTTGTATGAGTGCCCAAATTTTTCATTTTTATGTTGATAGCAGGTCGTGCTGATCGGCCAAATTTCATTCAGCTTGGTTCAAAGCCAGTTTTGCAGAAACCTGCAAATTCAAGGCTCGGAACCAAGTCCGAAAAAGTCATGAGGTTTTGAGACAAACGGGGTTTGAGACGGCTTTCCGTGGTCAATACCAATGGCGGCAGTCAGGAGCCCAAAGCAAAAAGCCCCGCGTGGTGCGGGGCCTCAGGCCGCCTCAAGGCCTGCTGAGCAGGTTTGAGGTCTTTGTACTGGCGAGAGTGTCGTTCACATCATGCCTGCTAACCCGCATGAATGCTATCTTCCGCCAATAAGTTATAAAAATATGCCCCTAAATATGCCCCCAAAGTCAAAAGGCTAGGG
>Ga0214250_1000452_pt1 | contig 12707 bp, 11 predicted proteins | sample TroBogypolimnion_35_FD_153088 | JGI IMG/M metagenome (GOLD analysis project Ga0214250, IMG submission 153088) | Freshwater microbial communities from Trout Bog Lake, WI - 29JUN2009 hypolimnion | ecosystem: Environmental > Aquatic > Freshwater > Lake > Hypolimnion/Profundal zone | place: Trout...
GGTAATACCCCCACCCCTTAACCTGACTTAAAAGTAGAATTTCTAAGTTGTTTGATTTAAAGGAAATTCTATGAAAACCTCCCGCTTTACCGATAGCCAAATCATGGCCATCCTTAAGCAAGCCGAAGCTGGCATGCCAGCCCCTGAACTATGCCGTGAACACGGCATTAGCATTGCTAGCTTTTACAAGTGGCGCGCCAAGTATGGCGGCATGGATGCCTCACTGATGTCTCGCGTTAAAGAACTAGAGCTTGAGAACGCCCGCTTAAAGAAGATGTATGCGGAGGTTCAGCTCCAAGCCGATGTCCTTAAAGAAGTCTTACAAAAAAAGTAACTCGGCCATCTCGTAGGCGCGAGATGGCCAGCCAACAGGTTCACAGTGGTCGGATGAGCATCCGTTTAGCGTGCGATACCTTTGTCATTAGCCAGACTTGCTATCGCTATACGGCCAAGTTATCAACCGACAATGCCCTTATTGCTGATTGGCTGGTGCGCCTTACTCAGAACCAGCGTAACTGGGGTTTTGGGCTTTGCTTTTTGTACTTACGTAATGTGAAGGGCTTTACTTGGAACCATAAGCGGGTCTATCGCATCTATCGGGAGTTAGAACTGAACCTCCGGATCAAGCCCCATAAACGCTTGGTTCGCGAGAAGCCTGTGCCATTGGCAGTGCCTGAGGGCATCAACGATACGTGGTCCATTGATTTTATGCATGACCAGTTGCACGATGGCAGATCCATCCGCTTGTTTAATGTAATTGATGACTTTAATCGGGAGGCCTTAGCCATTGATATTGATTTTTCTATGCCAGCAGCCAGAGTGGTACGCTCACTAGATCAAGTCATTGAGTGGCGTGGTAAGCCTTTAAAAATACGTTGCGATAATGGCCCCGAGCTTGTGGGTAGTGTGCTTGTGCAGTGGGCTGCGAAACATCAAATAGAGATGACTTATATCCAACCTGGTAAGCCACAACAAAATGCATATATTGAAAGATACAACCGCACCGTACGTTACGATTGGCTTAATCAATACCTCTTTGAATCGATTGATGAAGTTCAAGACTTTGCTACCGATTGGATGTGGACATACAATCATGAAAGACCGAACATGGGCTTAGGTGGAATTACGCCAAAGCAAAAACTAGCACTTGCAGTACCAGCTTCTACTTTTAGCTTAAGTTAAAAATGGGGGGATTACCAGTCCACCCTTACGCTGGGATTTATTGGTGGATATTCCCCTGAAAAAGATTAAAAATGCGAGCATAAATGATTGAATGAGAAGAATTGGGTGAAAATTATTTTAATAATCGATCAAGAGCTCCTCATTGTAGGAGGTACACTAACTCTATCTCTGAAAGTGAAACGAAATCATATCTGTCAAACCTGTGCCAACCAAATTGAGCCACTTTTGTAGGAGAGTGTCATGGGCACCTAATAGGTGATATCCATCCAAACTTTATGACTAGTTCTATTGAATTACTGACTCAAAAAGACAGCCAGCGCATCTTACCCGAGCTAGAGGCTCTTTTTTCGGATCAATCAGCTTTATACCCTGATTTTTCCAGCTTTCTAGACGATCTTCTGGAGATTCCTCTTTGGAGAGGGCTTGCTGGTCAGAGCAGTCCTTACAGGACTCTATGCATTGAACTGGCTCAAGAAATCGATCACTTTGCTGATGACCTTACTGCAGAACCGGCTTACCATTCCCGCAAACATTTCCAGGATGTTTGTATCGCCATGAGCTTGCTGCTGCAACAGCACCCTGCATCGTTTGTGCAAGATAGCGGTAATCCCTGGAGCTTATCAAAAGACGATGCATGCTTGCTCTTATTATGCGCGATTGGACATGATTTTTCTCATACTGGAGCGGTGAATCAGCAGCCATTTGAGCTTGAAAAAGCCTCGATTGCCAAGCTGAAATTCACTTTACGAAATAGCGCACTCCCAGTGCCACTGCTCCAGAGTGTCCTTGCAGCAATGGAGCCGATCATTTTGTCGACCGATCCAGCTTATTTTGACCAACTCGTAGATCGCTCAAGGCAGACTTTATTCCTGCCCAGTCATCAAAACTGTTTAAGTATGTTGATGATTGAGGCCGACCTAATGGCAAGCGTTTTACCAATGAAGGGAGCTGCATTGGCTGAGCGCTTGGCAGTGGAATGGCGCAATACCAATCCGGAGAAAGCGGACTTTGTTACTAGCCTTAAGGGGCGCCTAGCATTCTTAAGACAGCTGCGCTTCATTAGCCCTCTAGCCAAACAGCTTGGTCTAGAGACCATTCGTTTTGTTGAAATTCTGCGCTTAGAGAACGCAGCGCCGCCCAAATACTAAGACAGCTCAAACTGAGAAACTAGATCCCTAAGTCTTGCCGATACCTTGGCAAGTTCTGCAGAAGATTTTTGAATTTCAGATGAACCCTCGGTCACATTCTTTGATGCCAGGGCGACTGAATGCACCGTATCAGTAATGGTGGCTGACTCAATTGCAGAACCAGAGATGCTACGTGAGATTTCTCCAACAGTAACTGCTTGTTCTTCGACTGCGGCCGCGATGACATTAGAGATATCGCTAATATTCTTAATAATTTGAGTAATTTCTACAATGGATAGGATTGCACTATTTGCATCTGTCTGAATGACCGAAATAGATTTACCAATTTCACTCGTTGCACTTGCGGTAGATCGGGCAAGGTCTTTTACCTCATTTGCTACCACGGCAAAGCCTTTACCTAGCTCGCCGGCGCGAGCTGCTTCAATTGTTGCATTGAGCGCGAGAAGATTGGTTTGCTCAGCAATACCAGAGATCACATTTAATATTTGACCAATTTCAACACTACTATTGCGTAGCTTTTCCATTTGCTGATTAGTCTTGTCAGCAATCTGTACAGCCTGATGTGCCACCTTGGAGGCCTGGGTTGCATTAATAGAAATTTCTCGAATGCTCGCGCCAAATTCCTCGGTAGAGGCAGCAACAGTTTGGGTGTTATGGCTAACGAGATTGGATGACTTAGCCACTTCGTTAGCCTGAATCGAGGTTTCTTCTGCGCTACTACTCAATTGCGCGCTGACCGCAGCAAGCTCTTCAGAAGAGCTGCTAATGACTAATGCATTATCACTAATATCTTGAATTGCATTGCGTAGATTTGTTTGCAAGACCATGACGGATTGATTAATCTGTCCAACGACACCTGAATGATCCTGATTGGGAATCGGTTGATTTAGTTTTGATTGCGCTAAATGGTTGATTGAATTTTTTGACTCAGTTAAGGGGTTGATGATAGTTTTTCGCACTACTAGCGTAATAAATACGCTAAGGCTCAAACTGAGGATTATTGCCACAATGGTCATGTAGGAAACTTCTGTTTTAACCATCACAGCTTCGTTGTATCTAGCATTGGCACTTGCCATTTTGAGCTCAATAAGCTTATTGAGAGGGGTATAAATTTTTTCTTGGGTTGCTGTAATAGCTCCAGTAAGGGGGCTTCCTGCTAAAGCAGTTCCGGAGGCCTTACTGGCAGCAATGCTTTGATCGATGAGACTAAAGTATTGGTCAACATTTTGGCTAATCTCGTCAAATGCTGCGCGAACAACTGGTCTGCTGACAGTGCGACCTAATGTAGCTAACTCTTCTTTGATTTTCGCTTTATCTTGCACGATGCGTGCTACCGCTTTTTCATCAATGTTTTTGGAGCCAGAATTGACTAGTAAAAGATCGGTATCTATTTTGAATTTATAGAGATCAGCACGAAGACTTTGGGCACTACTGACCCCAAGAGTACTTTGATAATAAAGCCAATGGGTGTCTTTTCCTAAAACCTCATAGGCATACAAGGAGAGGGCACCAATCGTTAATGTGAAGCCAGAAATAATAGAAAAACCAATGAAAAGCTTCGTTTTAACAGTCTTTTTCTCAATCTTGCTCAGTATCGATGTCAGCATTTAGGTCTTCATTTCATGTTATTGGTTGCAACTAAATCAGGTGGGATTTGAAGGATGTCCTACCCCTCCTTAGCAATGTGTCTAATTCTATATCCCTTAGGGCGGGGAGAAGCATTAAATGTGTATTAATATTGACCGATATGCAAAATAATGACGAAATTCTAACGGAATTTATTCTGGAGGCAAGGGAAATCCTCGATCTGCTAGATACCGAGTTTATTCGACTGGAAAGCACTCCTGCTGATAATAAGTTGATTGGGAATATCTTTAGAGCTTTGCATACTCTCAAGGGCAGTAGTGGGTTTTTTGCTTTTAAGCGGCTAGAGAAAATCACTCACGCCGGCGAATCTCTTCTGGGAAAGATTCGGGATGGGCAAATTACTCTTGATCCCCCCAGAATTGACTGCTTACTCGACACAGTGGATGTCCTGAGAATCATCATTGGGGGCATTGAGAAAACCAAGCTCGAGCCAGTTGGTGAAGATCAAAAAATTATTGATCAATTGCTAGCCTTTGCAAAAACACAGATGACTTCTGGTGAGGCTTCCAAGAAGGAAGAGTTAGTTAAGGAGGTGCCGGTATCCATTGCTTCACCTGTCCAAGATATCCCAGTTGAATCTTTTTCTGTGCAAAAAAACCCTGCCTCCGATTCTGTGCCGGAAGTCTCTAATCAAGAGAGAGCCTATGATGTTAGTGCTCCAGTCAAGGTTAATCTAGATACATTAGATCGCTTGATGAATCTTACTAGTGAGATGGTATTGGCACGTAATCGGCTACTGCCATTTGCTAATAATTCTAAAGATCTAGATTTCTCACAAACAGTGAGAAGTATTGATTTGCTGACACTAGAGCTTCAAGAGCGCATGATGAAGATGAGAATGCAGCCGATCTCTACAGTTTGGTCAAAATTCTCTCGCCTAGTGCGCGATCTTGCCCAGGAGTGTAAAAAGCAGGTCAACTTTATTCAGATAGGTGCTGAGACCGAGTTAGATAGAGCGCTTCTTGATTCTATTCGCGACCCTTTAGTGCATATATTACGTAATAGTATTGATCACAGTATTGAGACCCCACCAGAGCGCATTGCAAAGGGAAAGTCAGAGACTGGCAATGTTCAGCTTAAAGCCTTTCATCAAAATGGTATGGTAGTAATCGAGATTATTGATGACGGAGCAGGCGTAAATTATGAGCGGGTGCGTCAGCGCGCTATTCAAAGAGGATTAATTACTTCTGCACTGGCTCAAGGCCTCAGCAAAAAAGAATTAATTGAACTCATTTTTCTCCCAGGATTCTCCACAAAAGAAAGCATTTCTAATCTTTCTGGCAGGGGGGTGGGGATGGATGTAGTCAAAAATAATATTGTCAATATTGGTGGTGCAATCGAAGTCTTAAGTGAGGAGGATATTGGCACTACGATTCGCCTAAAAATCCCCTTAACCTTGGCGATTATGCCGGCACTTATGGTGGGGTGTGCATTAGAGACCTACGCCATCCCTCAAAACCGTATTCTGGAATTAGTGCGGCTGAAAATTACAAATAATGAAAATCCATTCGATGATTTTTATGGCACACCAGTCTATCGACTGCGTGAAAGTCTGATACCAGTTCTTTATCTCGACCAAGAGTTAAGTATTCAAAAGACAAGCAATAGCGCTGCTGCCAGTGTTAATCTGGTAGTGGTGCAGTCTAGTGGTGTTCGTTTTGGCCTCATTGTGGACGAAATCTTCAATATTCAAGATGTCGTTGTAAAGCCCCTAGGGCCCTTACTCAGTAAGCTGACCAGATATGCTGGGGCAACTATTTTGGGTTCTGGTCGCGTTTCTTTAATCCTGGATGTCGATGGTATTGCTATTGAATCTGGCTTAGTTGGTAAGATCCAGGCGAATCCGATAGAGCAACCCGAACTAGCAGTTAATCTTCCCGAAGATGAGTGGTCTATGCTCTTGTTCGAGCTAGAGGGTCTAAAACAGATTGCCTTGTCCTTAGATCGAATTGAACACATTGTGATGCTCAACACAGAACAAATTCAGCAAAATGGTAATAAAGAAGTCATCTATTACCAGGATGAACTGATGCATGTTGTCAGGCTACAAAATTATGTCAGCGGTTGCTCCCTAATAGAAACCGAGAGCAAGGTCACTCCAGCTTTAACTTGTGTTGTGAATCAAAAAACCTATGCCTTGATAGTGAATCAAGTGCATGACATTATTTTGGTTCCTCAGAAGATGCATGAGTTAAGCTCCCCTCAGCGCGGCATTCATGGCTGTGTTATTCATCAACAGGATGTGATTAATGTGCTGGATTTAGAGGAGGTAGTTGCAATGCATAATGTCCATGATTCTACGACCATTTATCCGCTTGTCATTGACGTGCAGGCAACTTCGCAATGACCGAAATCCATTACCTTACTTTTCAGGTGGGTAGCCAGCAATTCTGTATCCCTGCTGAAATGGTGGTTGATATCAATCGTAATTGCGATTGCACCTATGTGCCCGGCGCCCCTGAGTCTATCAAAGGGATCTTAAATTTACGAGGTCAATTAATTGTTGCCTTCGATATGGCTACTACTCTGGGCATTAATGCGGAACTCAATACACCCAATCCAGTGAGTATTATTGTAGATGTGGATTCGTCGCGTATCTCCTTATTAGTAGATCAGGTCGGAGATATTCTCTCTTTAAATGAATCTACCTTCGAGACTCCGCCAAGTAATTTTCCTGCGCATATTCGTCAAGCGGTGCTGGGCGCTCATAAACTGAACACTACGCTTCTCATTGTGTTAGATCCCTATTTATTCATTAAGGGCCTTATTGGCAACAGTAATCCGGGCAACACTTCAGCATCAGACCTCTTGATACTTTCTCAGTAAAGCAACAATTTCACGTATATGCCATTTGACGCACCCAAAATAAAAATTCTCATCGTAGATGATTCAGCAGTGATCCGTAGACTGCTTTCCACAGCAATTTCTCAGCAGGAAGATATGGAGGTTATGGGTACAGCTGCAAATGGCTTATTGGGGGTTGAGTTTATTAAGAGCACTCCGCCTGATTTAGTGCTACTGGACATTGAAATGCCAGTCATGGACGGAATTGAAACCTTAAAAGCAGTTCGTCAATTTAATTCTCAGATCCCCATTATTGTGTTTAGCTCATTGACCCAAAAGGGCGCTTCGACCACGATTGATGCCTTGACGAGCGGAGCAAGTGATTACGTTCCCAAACCTACCAATACTCAAGATTTAGACCAAGCATTTAAGGCTATTGAAGAGCAATTGTTGCCTAAAATTCGAAATTTACATACACGCAAACAGGGCAAGGGCGCAGTAAAAGCCCCCGCTGTCAATGCAAGTTCAACTTTAGTCACTAATCTGCATTCTGGCACTACTGATAAAGTAGAGGCACTCTGTATTGGTGTTTCCACCGGTGGGCCAGCCGCTTTAATGCAGCTCTTTGCAGAATGGGAGAGGCCGCTGTCAGTACCGATATTTATAGTTCAACATATGCCACCAAAGTTCACGGAGTTTTTGGCAGCGCGTTTAACAGAAATAGGTTGTATGTTGGTAGAGGAGCCTTACGAAGGGCAGACTGCTATGGCGGGTAGGGTCTATTTAGCCCCTGGGGGAATGCATATGGAACTCTTAAAGGAGGGTCCTCAAGTGGTCATGCATCTGCATGACGGACCCCTTGAAAATTCTTGTCGACCTGCTGTAGATGTCCTATTTAGAAGTGCTGCCAAAGTCTATGGCTCTAGTCTTTTGGCTCTAGTTCTTACGGGAATGGGGAGTGATGGGCTGAAAGGTGCCCAAGAAATTCATCAAGCGGGTGGCACCATCATTACTCAGGATGAAGAAAGTAGCGTGGTTTGGGGAATGCCGGGCGCGGTTACTAAAGCCAATTTGGCGCATGCTGTCGTGCCACTTAATGCCCTAGCAGCAGAAATCGAAAGACTGACTTGCAAGACCTAGTCAATCTACCGCTAGTTGGAAAAGATGCCTTTTTAGTCTTTACTAAAATAGTACGTGATGCCGTTGGTTTGGCGCTCGAGGAGAATAAGGAGTACTTACTTGATTCAAGACTTTCGCCCATATCTAAGGCTAAGGGGTATGAAAGCTATGCAAAGTTAATCGAGTATCTCAATGTCACGGCTATTGGGCCATTGCATTGGGAGGTATTTGAGGCATTGTTGACAAATGAAACCATGTTTTTTCGTGATGAACATTTCTTCATTGGCTTAAGGGAGTTGGTAATACCAAAGCTTATTCAAAAAAATAAACTACAGAAAACCCTCAATATCTGGTGCACGGCAGTCTCTTCTGGTCAAGAGGCATACAGTTTAGCTATTCTTCTTAAGGAGCATTTCCCGCAATTGCATGATTGGAATGTACAAATTCAGGCTAGTGACGTTTGTAAAAATATGATTACTAAGGCTAAAGCCGGTGAATACAACGCGGTCGAAATTCATCGGGGGCTTGCGCCACATTTAATTGAGAAATATTTTCATCTGAATGAGGGCGGTCAGTACGTAGCCGATCAAAGCCTTAAAAACATAATTCATTTTTTTAATATCAATCTCATCGGAGATTTGTATGCGATCCGTAATTTTGATCTCATCCTCATTCGCAATGTATTGATTTATTTCCTCGCAGATACTAAAAGTAGTGTGTTAAAAAAAATCCGTGCAAAATTATCAGACAACGAGAGTTTTCTCATTTTAGGGGCGGCAGAGTCTTTGATTGGAGACTCCTCTTTTACGCATCATCGCCACGGCAAATTTAGTTTCTTTACAAAGAATGGCCTATGACTCAAGACCCAATTTCAAAATTGCCTCAAACTGACGCGCAAGCGTCCCTAATCGAGGAGCTCCAAGGAATGCGAGTACTGGTCGTAGACGATAGTCGCACACTACGCAAGTTTTTAATTAGAGAGTTAAATCAGGCAGGCATTACGCGCATTGATGAGGCAAAAAATGGCTTAGAAGCAGTGGAGTTACTGAAACTGCAATCTTTCGATCTGATGCTATTGGATATGGAGATGCCAGAGTTAGATGGCTTAGATGTATTGAAGATCATTAAAGCTGATTCAGCGCTTTCGTATTTACCAATCATTGTGATCTCTGGGGCAGAGGACTTTGCCAAAACTGTGGAATGCATTCAAATTGGGGCGGAGGATTATCTGCCTAAACCATTTGACCCCGTGCTATTAAAAGCTCGGGTGTACTCATCATTGGAAAAGAAGCGTTTGCGTGATGTTGATCGCGAGCGGATTAGCGAACTTCAGCATGAAAAAGAGCTTTTACATATTGAGCAGATGAAAACGGAAAAGTTAATGCTCAATATCCTTCCTAAGCCTATTGCCGACCGTCTTAAAAAGGGTGAGAAGAATATTGCAGGCAACTATCCTGAATCAACTGTTTTATTTAGTGACTTAGTGGGCTTTACTAAGATGTCTTCAGAAAAGACGGCTGGAGAGCTGGTAACACTGCTGAACTCTCTTTTCACCAAGTTCGATCAGCGTGCTGAGGATTTGGGCTTGGAAAAAATTAAAACGATTGGCGATGCTTATATGGCTGTCGGCGGTCTGCCCATCCCGCGGGCGGATCATGCTGATATCGTGGCTGATATGGCATTGGGTATGTTCATTGATCTACAGGAATTCAATACAGCCCATGGGATGAATTTAGGGATGCGCATTGGCATTAATTCGGGTCCAGTAGTGGCGGGAGTTATCGGATTTACCAAATTTTCTTATGATTTATGGGGAAATACGGTCAATACTGCTAGTCGGATGGAGTCTACCTCCTTGCATGGGCGCATACAAATTTCTTCGTCGACCCAAGAGCTACTGAAATCCTCTTTTAATATTGAAGAGCGTGAGCTCATCGAGTGCAAAGGCCTCGGAAAAATCATGACCTATTTTTTAAACGGCCGTAAATAGAAATTAAACTTCATTTGTTGATTGAATTGCTACTGATATGAAACATCACAAAATATTTTCCTTGCCTAAGCCTTTGTGGGCGCTTCTGGTTCTTTCCAATATTTTCTACGCCATCTGGCTTGACTCAAAACTCGGCAGTAATTTTGGTTGGACTGTAGTGGATCTATCTAATAATCCAGAGATTAATCAGGCCGCAATCTTGGCCATTATTCAATTTGCACTCTTTGCTCTGACGATTGACATGACCATTCGGTTTTTCATAACAATATCGAATAGCCGGTTTAAGGCAACGCAAGTTCCTGCTATTGCTGTCATGGCAACTTCTTTTGCAGTCTATGGCGTCATTGGTTTATTAGGCTTTATTCTTTTATATGATCACAATCTCACTCGCATTATTGCGACTATAGGTGCAATGGGATTAGGCGCTGCTTACACTTTCAAGGAGTGGATTGCCGATACGTCTGCCAGTATTCAAATTCAGACAGATCAGTTAGTAAGTATTAATGACTATATTCAGGTCGATGGCGAAAAAGATTTATACAAAGTAACTCAAATAGATCATCGCTTTATTACCATCGAAGATAAATATGCCTATTTGATTCGTATTCCGACCAGGCAGTTTCTGGGATGGAAGTACATTAATATTAATAAGCAGCCCACGAAAAGGGGTATACGCCGTCGTTATACCTTTGAGCTGACTACTTCAAATGATTCTTCCCAAGTCTTGGCTTTGATGGAAATGGCCATGCGCTATTTAGTTGCTAAGAACAACCATTTTTATTCCGGTTATGTTTGCCATGTGCAAGAATTGAGGTCAGGAGTGATTGTCTACGGTATTTCTTGTGAGTGCGAGCCAAGTTTATCCGTGCTGAGTTCCACCAATTCCGTGTTGTCGGCCTTAATCCATATTTTTAGAGTCTCAAAGATTAGCTTTAACTCAGATATGGAGATCATTCCGGGCGCTGATAAGCATCAGGATGTTCGTAGGCGTTTGGCAGACATTTATCGCTCCAGTATTTTGGCTGTCCTAAGCCCTCAAGATATCGAAAGCCTATCTGACTCAGTAAAGCCAGTGCATATTGAGGATGGCGCTCATATTATTAAGTACGGTGATCAGGCTCAAAGTATGTTCTTCATCTTAGAAGGTCATTTAGAGGTTCGCATACCTCGTAAGGATGCTGAAGATTTGGTGGTAGCCAACCTTTGGCCGGGGGACTGCGTAGGAGAGATGTCTTTATTGACAGGTGAACCTAGATCAGCGCATGTATTTGCTAAATCTAGTGGTTTATTACTAGAGATCAGCAAAGCAGATCTAGAGCCTTTCTTGGAAAAATCTCCCAAGCTTATAGATCAAATCTCTCAGGTTCTCACTGATCGACAAGCGCAAAATGCTCAGGCATTAGCGAATGGCGAAAAAGGGGAATCAACACAACTTCAAATTAAAGTACTCGCCCAAAAGATCTTCAAGTTCTTCTTTCCAGCGAAAGTCTGATCTAGTTTGCTGAGCAGTCTGCAGTTTTAATATAAAACTTATCCCTATAAATTAGGGCTAAGTAAGGCACATCTCAATTATCTTTTATATGGAGTCGCTGTGCCCAATAAAAAAATGAATTAATTCTCTGGCTGCTGGTTGCTCTTTCTGTTGCCCTTTCTCTCATTGGTGCAATGCCCTCTGCAGCTGGTTTTTCTAGTGACCTAGGTATTTTTGGCATGCTTGCTCGACTGCTATTTGCGTTAATCTATGGATCCCAGAGGTTAGGTTGGCGCAAGCTTGGTATGGTGTTTACCATTACCTGCGTTGTCAGCTGGTGCTATGAGTCAATGAGTATCGCAACAGGTTTCCCTTTTGGGAACTATGTGTATACATCGGAATTGGGTTTTGGCTCATGTACTTTTAGATAAACTGGATCGTCAAATTGATTCACCTTCCTTATTTGCCATCCCCGTTATTGCTGCTTTTATTATGGTGATGTGGGATATGAGCATTGATCCCTTATTATCGACTGTGATGCATCAATGGATTTGGCACGATGGAGGTAGCTACTTCGGGGTCCCATTTTCGAACTTTCTAGGATGGTTTCTCTGCGTATATACCGTCTTCCAATTCTGGGCGATCTATTTGATGCGCGCAAAACAGACGGAGAATGTTGCCTCTGACAACTCTAAATCATGGTGGTAGCTTCCAGCTGCCCACTATGGCGCAATTACGGGAGCTGCTTTTGCACCTACTGGCAGAGTGACGGATGCAAGCTCTCAAGTTTGGCCTTTAAAGGCGCTCTATGAAACTCTCGGACTCGTATCTATTTTTACAATGCTCTTTGTGATCTGCTTAGCCTATTTCAAGGTGCAGAAGAACGATAATTTAAGCTAGTCGAAATAGTTGCATGATTGCCAAAATGTTAATAAAAGCCTTCTGGCTGGCTGTGTAATAGATTAGAGGTCGTTGTTTCATGAGCAACACTCTTTTTGCTTACACATTTGCTTGCACGCCGCTATTGACCGCCCGCAGAGCTCCAGTTTATGGGGGTCTATCTTGGGTGTCTGCTCTCATAACCTGAGAACCTAAACATACCCTAAAACTAATAAAAGGTAGAGTGGGGAAGCAAATGGTGAGGTTTAGTCATTTGAGCGTTACTTTAAGTAACACTTGTGAGATTAAAAAACTGTGTAGGCGGCACTACACAGTTTGCCGATTGGCAATACCAATAAATTATGGTCTGAGGGGCTGCTTTCGGCCATAAAGAGACGCTTGTAAGAAATAAGCTTGCGCCCTTCTAAGGCGTAGGTCGCACGTTCGAATCGTGCTGGGCAGGCCAAAGGCCTGACTGGCAGATGAG
>Ga0214250_1000461_pt1 | contig 12572 bp, 9 predicted proteins | sample TroBogypolimnion_35_FD_153088 | JGI IMG/M metagenome (GOLD analysis project Ga0214250, IMG submission 153088) | Freshwater microbial communities from Trout Bog Lake, WI - 29JUN2009 hypolimnion | ecosystem: Environmental > Aquatic > Freshwater > Lake > Hypolimnion/Profundal zone | place: Trout...
TCCATTATTTTTGTGATTTCATCAATAGTAATCTTTGGGTGCGTGCAGATTACATGCGTTTGCAGCAAGCTATTCTCAACCTTTTGGATAATGCGGCATACTGCAGCCCAAAAGGGAAAGAGATATTACTGCGCATTGTAGAAACCGGTGAAGGAACTATTGCGGTACAAGTGATTGATTCCGGAAAAGGGGTGGCTCCGGAAAAACTCGACCGAGTTTTTGAACCATTTTTCTCTTTGCGTACAAGGGGTACAGGGCTTGGGTTGACATTGGTGAAACATTTCGTTGAAAGTATGAGTGGCAAGATCCAACTACGGAATAACGTGGCTTCGCCGGGTTGTACGGCCGAATTGGTTCTTAACATTGCGAGGAAAAATGACTTTGAAGATGAGACCAAAGATACTCCTGATCGATGACGATGCGGGCACCCGCTTCGGATTTGTCCGATACCTCTCGTCCTCGGGTTACGACGTAACCGAGGCCGGTGACCTTTTATGCGCTGACCGGTTGTTTGCATCGCAGAAGTTCGATGCAGCTATTATTGACGTCAACCTCCCCGATGGCAGCGGCCTCGATTTAATTAAAAAGATACGATTAGAGGATTCAGAAATTCCGATTATTATCATTACCGGAGCGGGAGATATATCACTTGCTGTGGATGCTATGCGCAAAGGTGCGGACAATTTCCTTGTCAAGCCAGTTGATATGCAAGGCCTTGAACTTTTTCTACAAAAAAGTCTTGAAGTTGGGGTTATAAAAAAATTGCGTTCGTCTCAACTGCGCCTGGAAAAAAGGGAACGCATTTGCTTTGGCATGTCCACCGGGATGCAAGAGGTCGCCGAAATCGCCCGCATTGCCGCTGCCAATGATTCGCCGGTGTTGATTACCGGAGAAACCGGTACTGGCAAAGGAATGCTTGCCCGTTGGATTCACCGTCATAGCAACCGTTCTGCCTATGCCCTTGCCGATGTAAATTGTTCCGGACTCAAGGATGAGCTTCTAGCCAGGGAACTCTTCGGTAATATTCGTGGGGCCTACACCTCTGCCGACCGGGATAGGGAGGGTTTGCTGGATGTAGCAGACAGGGGAACACTTTTTTTGGACGAAATTTGCGAGATGGATAATGCTGTTCAATCCCAATTTCTCAAAGTACTTGAAGAAAAAACATACAGGAGGCTCGGTGACATTAAACTGCAGCAAAGCGACTTTCGTCTCATTTGTGCAACTAACAAGGATGTTGAAAATGAGATGCAAAAGGGTGTTTTTCGCAGGGATTTGTATTTCCGCATTAACCTCCTCACTATCCATGTTCCACCGCTAAGAGAAAGGAGAGATGACTTGCCCGATCTGGTTCGGCATATACTGAGTACCGGCAAATCTCCCAAAACAAAAATCACAGAAGAAGCAATCCGGATGCTACAAACGTATCTCTGGCCAGGGAATGTACGGGAGTTGAAAAACGTTCTCGAACGGGCAACTATTCTCTCGCATGACGACACCTTGACGCCTGGGCACTTCTCTTGGCTGAAGAATACGACACTGCCTCTACCAACCGACTCAACAAACACTAATAAAACACTGGAAGAAGTTGAACTAGTTCACATGATTTCCGTCGTGGAACGCTGCAATGGAGATGTCACCAAGGCCGCCAAGAGCCTGGGTATATCGCGAGCCACCCTCTACCGCAAACTCAAAACAATTCATTATACGACCTGATTTTTCTTGTCAGGTCATAAAATCCTGAAACGAGATGGATCGCCGCATGCGAAAACGGCAATGCTTTGATAACTGTTTATTATAATGTGAATTAAATACGTTTGCACATTGGCGCACTTTTTGAATGTATGCATAGAGATGTAATACGGCTAATTTGTCAAAAGGCACAATGTTATGGAAACAAGATATCGTATCCTTGTAGTAGACGATGAGGATGCCATTTTATTTTCTTACAAAAAGCTCCTTCAGGGCACTATTGTCGATGTGAATGGTTGTGCGAGCATTGAAGAAGCATTTACCTTGATAAAGACTAAAAGATTCAGTGCTATTATTACCGATCTACGGCTCTCACACTCAGAAAGCAACGAAGGGTTAGAGATTCTCCAGTATATCAAAGGGCATGAATTGACAACACCGGTCATTGTCCTGACCGGTTACGGTAGCGATGAGATTAAAGACAAAGCACTCGCTTTGGGCGCTTATGGTTATCTCGATAAGCCTGTCAACATCACTGAAATAGTCAAAATTCTTAAAGAAATAGGAATTCCCGCTGGCGAATTCTAAATTCCCGATTCTTTCTTAAGACATCCTTGATCAGCACGCCCTCGCGGGGTCTGTTTCTGGCTCAGACGCGAGAGGCACGCAATATCTGTCCCCCTTTCCTTATCCCTCCGATTCTCATTATGAGACAATGTGTCGCAAGCTAATACACTTGAGCTGGCGGCCCTTTTTATTATCATGCTAATTTGTCGATTTTTTTATAAGTTTTTGTCTATGGCGCCATAATTGCTTAACTATCCTAACGCGGTTGAGAAAACCGTTTAAAATAATGAATCAGGCGACGATCAGTGCAATTGGCTCGTGCTTGTTGCCATAGTCCCCAGGGCACCTTCAGGGGCACCGTGATGACGATGGCAATACCACTGAATAATGCTGGTATTGCCAGATTAGACAGGCTGCCTCTCGTACGGAAAACATTGAGTTCAGCATTTTTGCTTAGGTTCTCTCTTTCATTTTGATTCTATCGATTTTAGCCATGACCGTAACCACCGCACCCGATATTCTTGCCACTATTCTCGCTTCACGCGACCTTCCTACCCTGCCCATCGTAGCGTCCAAACTGCTGACGCTTACGGCCCAGGAGGAAACGCCGCTTGCCGAGATCGCCGCTCTGATTACTCAGGATATGGCGCTCACCGCCAAAATTCTTCGTGTCGCCAATTCATCCTTTTACAGTTTCTCGAAAGCGATCAACTCAATAAATCACGCTGTATCGGTTCTCGGCACCAACCCGGTTCGCAGCCTGGTGCTCTCCTTTTCCTTTTTATCTATGCGAGACGGGAAAAACGCTGATTTTGACTATTCCGGCTTTTGGGAACGATCGCTAGCCGGAGCGGCGGCAGCGAAAGTGATCGCCGAGCAGCTGCCGGATATCGATAGCGAAGAACTCTTCACCATCGGGCTCCTGCAGAATATCGGCCACTTGGTCTTTGCCTGTACCATTCCAGACAAATACGAAGAAATGCAGGGTAACGCCTCTACCAGCCTTGAAGTAATCGATGAGGAATTCACGGAAGAGGCACATTTAGGGATTACCCACAGTGCCGCAGGATTTGAAGTGGCGCGGAGGTGGGGCTTGCCGGATTTGTATCAGCACGCCATCCGCTTGCATCACAACCCGACCGCTTATGCAGGAGAAGACCAGCACTTGGCAAAGACTATCAGAATAGTCTTCCTTGCCGATCTGATGGTAGCCATTTTTTATTCGACCACACCAGAGCTTGCCCATAAGCGGTTCCGCAAAGAGGCCAAGGAGTTATTTGGTCTCGACGTGTTGACCATCAATGCGGTTCTCAAGCAGGTCGCCAATGAAATTGATGCCTCGGCAGAGTATTTCGGATTAAACATCCCGCCCACTAAATCGGTGGCTGAGATCCTGCAGGAAGCTAATGCCAGGCTCAACCAGCTGAACCTTTCCTACGAAGAGCTGAATCGAGAACTCATTAAGTCGAAAAAAGAACTTGAGCAGCTGACCGCAGAACTCAAACACAAAAATACCCTGTTGCGAAACCTTGCCAATGTCGATCACCTGACCGAGATCGCCAATCACCGGTGTTTCCAGACCATCCTCGACCGAGAGTTGAACCGTTCGGTTCGCAATGCTGGCGCTATCTCCCTTTTGATGATGGATATCGACTGGTTTAAAAAGGTCAATGATACGTGGGGCCACCTGACAGGAGACCAAATCCTTAAGGAGTTCTGCCGCATCACCAAGAAAATTATCAGGGACTACGATCTCCTTGCCCGCTATGGGGGGGAGGAATTCATTGCTATCCTGCCCGAGACGGCGCCTGAAGACGCGGTTACTGTTGCGGAAAAAATCAGGAAAAACATAGAGAACCATGTGTTTAACGATGGCACTGTCGATATCCGCATCACGGTGAGCATCGGTGTCGTCAGCGCCCATCCTGCCGTTGGAGAAATCAAAAAACAAACCTTCATCGGTTATGCAGATGAAGCCCTGTATCAGGCGAAACGAAATGGTCGCAACAGGGTCATTCGCCACCAGCTAGCAAGCTAAAATGATTTTGGAACGGAATGGGGGGGGGAAGAGTGGCTGACTGCAAATCAAAGATAAAGGTGGTCGCTGATATTAAAAAAAACAGATTGTATATAAAAGTGTCTGGCGATCTTGACGCACAATCATTGGATAAACTTTATACGGAGATTAGATTCTGCGTTGCTGACCTTAAAAATTATTTTAATGTTATCGAGGACATATCTCAATGTAACATTATTTATTTAAACGGTTTGGATGTTTACAAGAAGATAATCAATTATCTCGTTTCAAATATGGTCGGAGAAATTATTCGTGTAATTGAGACTAACAACATTAGTTATAAACAAATTGTAAATTTTACAGAAAAAATACAATGTTATATACAAATGTATGTAACAAATATAGATGAAGCTGAAAAAAAACTTAAACAAGCTATAAAAAGAAATTGCATACGATTTAAACTTTACGGACCAGGCGTAGAATATATGATAAATTCTATGCCTGGTATTGGATATCTGATAGATGTATCAACAAGTGGATGCGCTATAAAGTCGCCAACTATACCTGTATCTGTTGGCTCTGAAACAATTGTGTCCATAACTTTCGATAATCATGACACTTTAATGTCAAAATTTAACATTAATGCAAGAGTCGTCAGATCCAACAACGACATGTTCGCTGCTCATTTTTCAAATTTTGACGACAGCAATAAAGAGCAATTATATAAGCGTCTTGCCTATGAAGTGGGACGATTGACATGTTATAGCTGAATGCAATCGTTCATGGCTGGCCAGAAGGGCAGCAAGACGCACGCTATCAGAGACTGAAGGAATATCAACGCAGGAGATGACTGCGGAAGTGGTTATGCTGCCGATTTAGAAATTTAATCGCCGGAGCAATATATGAAATCGCAGCTATGAATTCGTAGACCCGAAAAAGGAAAGTATTATGCATACTCGAAAAATCTTAGCCTCGTTGTCCATTCGCAAGAAATTACTATTATTTTTGCTGGTTATCGTCATTCCTGTTTTGTGTTTCATTATCGAATCAGGTTTGCACGATCGCCGTCATTCAATCGATACAGCAAAAAACAATGCGTTGCTCCTTGCACAAAGCGTGGCCGCCCAACAGGAGAAGGTTGCTGTCGGAACCAAACAGATGCTCAGCACCCTGGCAAAATTGCCTATGGTGCAAAGGTTGGATGCAGATGGTTGTAATAAGCTTTTTCGTGAACTCAATCAGCTCAATTCATCGTATTCCACCATCTCGGCGGTCACCCCGGATGGAAATATGTTTGCCTCTTCTTTACCCTTTCAGCCTGGTACTGTCAATTTAGCGGACCGCAAGCATATCAAGGATGCGATCACGACAACCGATTTTTCTGCGGGAGAATATATTATTGGCAGGAACAGTAATACCCCGTCGCTCAATTACACCTATCCGGTCCTCGATGGGAATAATAAACTTATCGCCATTGTCATTGCCGGTTTCAAACTGGACGAATATGCCAGTGTCATAACGAAGGCAAAGCCGCCGGAAGGCTCCGCTATCATTATTACGGATCATAGGGGAACGCGTTTGCTTCGTTTTCCGGGGAATGATGCCACCGCTCAGGGTAAGCCTATCCCCAAAGATTCGTTTGAGCGGGTGTCAGGTGATTTGGACCAGGGGCTTTTCGAGAGGGTTGGTGAGGATGGTCTCCGTCGCATCTATGCTTTCAAGCAGTTGCGCCTCAAAGAGAATTTGCCCCCTTATCTGTATGTTCTTGTTGGTTTTGCCAATGACAAGATTCTGCAACAAGCAGATCGTGCGATGCTTGGAAATTTAAGCATTCTAGGGATAATAGCTCTTGTTGAGATATGTCTTGTATGGGTTTTCGGAAACTACGTTTTTGTCAGGCCGATCAACACCCTCGTCACTGCTGCCCAGAGGTTTGGCAAGGGCGAATTGAGCACACGGACGGATCTGCCGCACACACCTGACGATCTGGGGCTGCTGGCTAAGTCTTTTGATGATATGGCGTCGCGATTGGAAATACGGGATACGGAACGACTGCAGGCAGAGGAGGCATTGCAGCAGCGTGAAGAACAATATCGCCATTTGTTTGAAAAACAGATTGATATCTACTACCGGACTGATCTTGTGGGGAAAATCATCATGGTTTCCCCCTCCGTCGAAAAGTCCTTGGGATACAAACCCGAGGATTTGATCGGCTCAAATATCACGGATCTTTATGCCCTCCCTGAAGAGCGAGACTCGTTTCTGGCAGTGATCATGAAAAATGGTTTTGCCGAAAATTATGAAATTCAGATGACACGGAAGAACGGTTCTTCCGTATGGATGGCTGCCAATTCCAGACCGGACAAGGATAACGTCGGCAGGATTCTAGGCGTGGAAGGAGTGATTAGGGATATAACCGAAAACAAACGGATGAAAGAGGCGCTCCAGGAGAGCGAAGAATTGTATCGTCTCCTCGTAACCGAAATAAACGACGGATTTTTTAAGACCGATAGCCAAGGAATTTTGACCTTTGCCAATGACGCATTAGCTGGAATCTATGGGTTTGACACGCCCGATGACTGCATCGGGAAACACATCATGGACTTCGTTGCCCCTTCGGCCAGAGAAAGGGCCGGGCAAATATTCTCCGAGGCGGTGTCGGGAGGCAAGGTGCCCACCAGTTTCGAAATACCGACTTTGCGAATAAACGGGGAGGTGGTGCAGACCGAGGTCAAGCCAACGGTTATTTTTCAGCAGGATGGAGCTGTTATTACCCAGGGACTCTTGATTGATATCAGTGAGCGAAAACGTGCAGAGGATGCGCTCCGGAAAAACGAAGAGCGCCTGGATCTGGCCTTAAGGGCTACGCAGGATGCGATCTGGGACTGGGATTTGGTGACTAACATTCTCTATTACTCTCCTCATTGGTGGAGCATGGTCGGTTACGAGGAAAACGAACTGGTGGCTGATCCCGACCTGTATCGCCGGCTGATGCATCCGGAGGATCTGGAGCGAGCCGACCATGTTGTCAGCGAGGCAATAGCAAGTGAGCCTTCCTTTGAGATAGAAACTCGACTACGGCACAAGGAGGGTCATTATGTGCCAGTTCTTTCACGCGGCTTTATCCTGCGTGATGACACAGGAAAAGCAGTACGGGTTTCCGGAACAAACACTGATTTGACCGAGCACAAGAAGGTCGAAGAAGAACGCAGGCAATGGGAACGGGAGTTACAGCAGCTTCAAAAAGCAGAAAGTCTAAACCGCATGGCCGGCGCGATTGCGCACACCTTTAATAACCTGCTTGCGGTAGTGATGGGGAATATTGAGCTGACAATGGAAGATCTTCCGCAGACAGGCGAACCTTTCGAGAGGTTGAATGCTGCTATGCTGGCAACCAACAAAGCGGCGGAGGTCAGCGGGTTGATGCTGACCTACCTCGGCCAATCGGTCGCCACCCATGAACTCCTAGACCTCTCTTCTGTTTGTCGCAACAGCCTCCCCATGCTTACGGCAATTATTAAGCAAGGCGTTTCATTTGAAACCGATTTGCCATCCTCTGGGCCAGCCATTAACGCCAGTCTATACCAAATAAATATAGTACTACAAAACCTGATCACGAATGCTTCTGAATCCCTTGCGGATGCTCGGGGAAGCATTCATTTAACGGTTAAAACAATCTCTTTAGTAGATATCCCAATAGCGCATCGTTTTCCCATCGATTGGGAATCAAAGAACAACACGTTTGCCTGTATAGAAGTACAAGACACGGGTTGCGGGATTGCAGAAAAGGATATTGAAATGCTTTTTGATCCATTTTTCTCCAATAAATTTACCGGTCGCGGCCTAGGCTTGCCTGTGGTTTTGGGGATTATGCGGGCGCATCATGGAGTGGTAGTGGTGGAGAGCGAACCAGATCGAGGAAGTGTCTTTCAAGTATTCTTTCCTTTGTCTGTTGAACAAGTCCCTCTGTCTCCGAGTAAGGAGTTGCACCATGCTGAAATGGAAGCTGGCGGTGCAGTACTGGTGGTCGATGATGAGGAGCAACTGCGCGAAATGGCCGAGGGCTTGCTTGTGCACCTAGGGTTCACCGTACTTGTTGCAAAGGATGGTATCGAGGCAATGGAGGTGTATCGGCAGCATCAGGATGAAATCCGGGTCGTTTTATGCGACCTGATTATGCCACGGATGAACGGTTGGGAAACCTTGGCGGCACTCCGTGAACTTAAGCCAAACATCCCGATAATCCTAGCCAGTGGTTACGATAAAGCTCAAGTAATGCAGGGTGAACACGTCGAACGACCTCAAGCATTTCTGCAGAAACCTTTCAGGTTGCAAGCGTTGAAGATTGCATTGGGTGCGGCTCTCACGCCTTTTCATTAACTCTCATTATTTGCCCAGAGAGGTTAGGTGCTCAGCTTTAGTTCGAGCCAACGCTTTGATTAACAGGTATTGGCAGTATCTTTTACAGGTTGGCTGTCGATTGCAGCTCACAGGTCGTTGGATGACGATAGCGCGCCTTGACCACGAACGCACGGGCCAAAGTCTGGCGGTCAAGAGGATTTCGACCGCGATATCTATACCGGGTGCTCAATATGCTACGACGTCTCATCGGTGAAGAAATTGGCTTTGCTTGGTTGCCAGGACAGGATCTTTGGCCAGTCAAGATGGACCCGTCGCAAATGGATCAGCTTCCTGCCAACCTGTGCGTCAATGCACGTGACGCTATCAAGGGTGTGGGCAAGATTACCATTGAAACAGGAATAGTGACTTTTGACCAAGCCTACTGCGCCGACCATGCAGGCTTCATAGACTTTGTCTAGCAGCAGGGATCAATCGAAGAGAGCGTTTTTCACCCGCGAAAAAAACCGGAGAAAGACCGGAGAAATAATCGTCTGTTTTTTCACCTAAAGGCTTGTCCGAATATCTGAGACCAATTCTCTGGGAAACGGTGGGGCACGACTCGACAAAATTTATCTATTTTTTATCGAGATTTACGTCACCTACACTTGGGATAAGTCATATCCAACGAATTTGAGAAACCGCAGCTTCCGAAAGTCAACCACGGGAATGAGCGTTTTTGGGGGACTCATCCCATGACTTCTTCAAATAGTGCGCATCCTGTGTCCTCCCAGAAGACCAGAACCATTAGCCGCTTCCGTTGCAAGTTGGTCGCGTCGCTCGTTTTCCTGGTGGCCATCATGACCTTTCACCCACTGGAATTTGACCTGGTGCTTTTCGATTTCCGGCAGTAGCCGTTCCCACAGATCAATATTCTCGGCATTATCTCCACCGCTACGTTTCCAGCCATTACGCTTCCATTTTTAACCGCTGATTAAGAACAATAGTCACAACCCTTCATGATCAAAATATGTGTATATTGTGTAGCCTTTTTTTAATTACTAAATAACCATTTCAAAATTGTAGATACTAATATAATTTCGACTATTGTCTGGAAAATAAAGATGTCATCAAGTGGAAAGAGAGGAGTTTAAATGGCACACAATTCACAGGAAAGTCCCTTGTCACCCTGGTGGCGGCATGCGGTCATCATCGTCATGATCTTTGGTTTCGCGACCCTCAGTTTTCTGACTGTTCAGACCTATACCAACGCGCCGCCCGTTCCCCAGAAAGTTCTAAATGAGGCAGGAGATGTTCTGTTTGGCAAACAGAACATTGAGGCAGGCCAGGACGTATTTTTGAAGTACGGTCTAATGGAACACGGTACGCTATGGGGGCATGGAGCCTATCTTGGCCCAGACTATACAGCCGACTATCTGCACAGAGAGGCTGAGATCGTTCAAGGAGTTATTGCGCAAAAGAAATTCGGAAATAGTTACGCCAATCTCACACCAGAGCAAAGGGCATTTGTTTCTCAAGAGTTGATAAAGCAACTTAAAACTAATCGCTACGATGCCTCCACCGGTCAGTTGACTTTCTTTCCTGGCGAAGAGGCTGCTTACCGCGAACTGCTCCTTTATTGGTCCGATTTCTTCACTAAAGAAAACGGAGCACCGGGTCTTCCCGCAAATTACATTAAGAATCCAGAAGAATTAAAAAACCTAACCGCCTACTTTGCTTGGGCGACTTGGGTAACCGTGACCAATCGACCCAATACGGACTATACATATACCAATAACTGGCCTTACGAGCCACTCGTCGGTAATCATCCATCCAGCCAGGCTTTTCTCTGGAGTGCTCTCAGCCTTGTCGCGCTTCTTGCCGGACTTGGCCTCGTCCTGCTCATTTTTGGAAAATTTCACTTCCTCGGGTGGGAAGGCGACAAAGACGATTTCAAACTGTTGCCACCGCCGCCTCGTTCGTGGACACTTTCACCCAGCCAATGGGGGACAGGGAAGTATTTCCTCATTGTCGCCCTCCTCTTCTTGTTGCAAACCTTGGTCGGTGGGGGATTAGCTCACTACAGGGTGGAACCCTCCGGTTTCTATGGCTTCAACTTTATCCTCAATTTATTCCCCTATAATCTCCTGAGGACCTTTCACCTGCAACTGGTCATATCCTGGATAGCGACAGCGTGGGTTGCAGGGGGGCTGTTCCTCGCCCCCTGGGTCGGAGGACATGAACCCAAAGGGCAGAAGTTCGGCGTCAACCTGCTCTTCGGTGCACTCCTCGTGGTGGTGCTCGGCAGTTTGGTCGGCGAGTATCTGGGGATCAATGATAAGCTGGGCACATTATGGTTCTGGCTGGGAAGCCAAGGCTCTGAGTATCTTGACCTGGGGCGTTTCTGGCAACTCCTCCTTGCCGTGGCTCTGGTCTTCTGGATATTCCTCATGTTCAGGGCTCTTCGTCCGGCCATAGCGAAGGAGGGCACATCAGACCTGTCAGCGCTCTTTCTCTACGCCGCAGTGGCCATTCCTCTCTTCTACGTCCCGGCCCTTTTCTATGGCCCGCACAGTAATTTCGCCGTCATTGACAATTGGCGCTTCTGGATCATCCACCTTTGGGTCGAGGGGTTCTTTGAACTCTTCGCAACCGTGTTGGTAGCCATCATGTTCCGGTACATGGGCATTGTCAGTGCGCGTTCTGCCACTCGCCTGGTCTACCTGGACGCAATTCTCTTTCTCATTGGAGGCATTGTCGGCACGGGTCACCACTGGTATTTCACGGGCCAGGGCGTGTTGAACATGGGGCTCGCTTCTTGTTTCTCAGCGCTTGAAGTCGTTCCCCTCACCCTTCTCACTCTGGATGCGTCTGGATTCATTCAGCTTCGCAAGAGAAATCAACTTGCTGACGGTACGGACATGGCCTCGAAGCAGAAATGGGCCATTTACTTCTTCATTGCGGTGGGTGTCTGGAACTTCGTGGGAGCTGGGATTTTCGGGTTCCTTATCAATACCCCCATCGTATCCTATTTTGAAATGGGGACAACACTAACGGCCAACCACGGCCACGCTGCTATGTTCGGCGTATTCGGCATGCTGGCCCTCGGCGTTCTTGTTTTCTGTATGCGCGCCATGCAGAGTGACGAGGTGTGGGGCAAAACCCAAAAGCTCGTCAAGATCGGCTATTGGGGACTTAATATAGGTCTAGCCTTGATGGTGATTCTCGACCTGTTTCCCGCCGGTGTCATCCAACTATGGGACGTGCTCACAAATGGTTACTGGCATGCCCGGAGCCTCTCTTTCATTATGACGGGCACGTTCCATACAGTTGAGTGGATTCGGATTGTAGGAGATATGGTCTTTCTTCTCTGTGGGGTATTCCCCATCGTTCTCGCCGCTGTACGATCATTTCTGAAGCGTGACCTCAAGCCTGCCGTTGAGTAAAGCCATCCACTGGAAAGGAAACGTCAACTTTGCTTAATTCTTGCGGCGTTGAGAAAATGATTACTTGATTATCATGACGGATATTCGGATAAAAAGGGTTTACGAGCCTGTCAATCCGCAGGATGGCGTTCGCATTCTTGTAGATCGGGTGTGGCCGCGTGGAATGAGGAAAGATCAGGTCCAGTCAGACCTATGGTTGAAGGATGTGGCCCCGAGTGCGGCCTTGCGAAATTGGTTTAACCATGATCGCGCGAAGTGGGAGGAATTCACCAATCGTTATTATTTGGAGCTCAATACCAAACCCGAGATCGTGGCGAGAATCCTAGACCTAGCAGTAGTAAAGGAATGCGTTACCCTTTTGTTTTCTGCTCGCGATTTAGATTACAATCAGGCGGTTGTGCTAAGACAATATCTTCTTTCAGAATTAGAGAAGAATGCAAAATAACAAACTGTTAAGTGGTCGTGTCGAGTTTGAAGTAGGATTTGATTCTGGCAGTTCTGAGTACAAGAAG
>Ga0214250_1000463_pt1 | contig 12560 bp, 13 predicted proteins | sample TroBogypolimnion_35_FD_153088 | JGI IMG/M metagenome (GOLD analysis project Ga0214250, IMG submission 153088) | Freshwater microbial communities from Trout Bog Lake, WI - 29JUN2009 hypolimnion | ecosystem: Environmental > Aquatic > Freshwater > Lake > Hypolimnion/Profundal zone | place: Trout...
TGAGACCACGACCGGTGCCGGGGATGGCACCGGTGTGGTGATCGGGTGCTTTGATGCCGTCGTGGACGCACCGCTACCGAAATAGACGACCAGAACAATGATTGCAAGGGCGATGCCGATTATTTTCAAGCCAAGTTCGGCGTTGCTTGCCTCTTGTGATGTAACCGCTTGAGTGACTTCTGTCGACTTCGGCCATTGATGCGATTCCTGATACGAGAGACCGGTCCCTGGAAGTCCGATGGTCTGACGTACACCCCGAGGACCGATGTTCATATTCAAACCCGGCGGGCCCATGCCGAGGCTGACACCTGACTTGCTCAGATTCAACCGAAAAAACTTCCCAAAAGAAATCGATTTTCGAAATCGTAGTCCCATAGGTCGCACTTTACGCTATGCGCGAATTTTTTTTGCCTTTCTTGGGAATGAAGACGCCGTCGACCTCGGTGCGTTGTCAAAGTCGGGGTCGGCTATGCCAAGACCCCATTGGGCGGGCCGGCCCAGGTGCTGGAGTACCTCTCGCGTTACACGCACCGCACGGCCAACGGCAATGAGCGCATTCGCGCCATTACCGATACCGACGTGGTGTTCTCGGTGCGCGCCAACGACAAGGGTGGCAAACGAGTGATCCGGCTCGACGGGGGAGAATTCATCTACGCACCAAATCGGTTTTGCAAGCGCCCCAGACTGAGCGCATAGTGGACGGCCGATGCTTTGGTTTGTGTCGCCTTGTCCAGCATGTTGGCCTCGAAAATCAAACCTGATTTGATTTTCACCACGCTCAGCCCTCTGTCGGCGCAAGCGCCGTGGAACTCTTGCCAGTTCTGCGTTGCAAGGAGCTCCGGCGCAACCCTGTTTTTGAGCCAACCTGCCAGTGATGGCAGTCCTGCCTTGACTTCGCCCATCCGTGCCTTAACGGCCGGTGCATGCGGCGCCAGTGACTTGTCGGTTTCAAGTCCGAGCTGCCGGCGCAGGGCATGCGTCAACCGCTTGATTTGCCCGTCGATGACCACGTGGGGGCCGTTGTCGTGCTGCCAGCCCTGCTCAAGCTCGATTTCCCGACAGGTTTTGTCCAGCACCAGAAAGTCAAATCGAGGTGGCCCAGTCAATATCAAATGGTCAGGGTGAACACGGTTGGCAATGATGTGAATGTGGTGGTGGTGATCTTTGTCGCGGTGGATCGCAAAGAATGCCTGGTTGTTGGCCATGCCAACCGCTTTGAGCGCCCGGGCGGCGGCGGCCGTGGCCTGCTCAATGGTGGGCGGCTCGCCCGCCTTCCATGACAGGACCACGTGATAAAACGGATTCGTTTTGGGATTAGCCTTTGATCTTGAGGCCCATGCCCGCGCCGTGCCATCCATCAATTTGATGATTTGGCGACGGTCGTCCGGGTCAGTGGGGTTCAAACCTTCCATGTTGAAGGATGCAGCTTCCAGCACACCCTCACGTGCAAGGTAATTGACGGCGTCCTCCGGTTCGTAGCGGCCTGGTTCTGCTTGCTCCGGACTCCTTTTCAGGTCATCGACCACATAGTTCGCTGCGCTGGCCACGGTCTTCCAGGACTTTTTCAGCAGAATGACTTTAGCCAGCATGGACCATTCCGACTGCTTTGTCTTTGCCACCAGATGCGGTTGATTCAAGCATGTCAGCGCGTTCCCGCAACTCGTTGATCAACGCCCACCATTTTTTGCGGTCTTCTGCCGTCCAGCGGCTATCTCTGGCTGGGTACAGGTGTTTGAGCATGGCCCCCAGGCGGCGAAATTCATATCCGGCCTGAGCTCGTTCAATGGTGACGAATACAGCACCATGCAATGCGGTGTCACGGATCAGCTGAGACACGCTGACACCCAGGGCTGCTGCACGCACATTGAAGCGTTCGGCTTCATCAAGCGAAACCCTAAGTTTTAAGAACATTGAGCGTTGCATGATCAGACGGAATCATTCACCGGTTGACCACGTTGAGGCGCCAGGACGTCGCCATGACGGCAGTGGCACTGACAGGTGAAGCCACCACGCACATTCTTTTCATTTGCATCTCCAATCGACTAGCCGCCACGACGGCGGATAGCCAATACTGGTAAGTCGCAAGTGTGAGCGCGCGATTGAATGGTGGGGTTTGCTGCCGGGCTGAAACGGACTGGCAAAGCGAACCAAGCGAAGCGACTTTGTTTTGACAGTCCGTTTGAGCGTCGTCCAGGGGCTAGCCTTACGGCTGGGGTTGTCGAACGACATCCCCAATGAGTTGAACCCGGACTTCGGATGTTGCGATAGCGATCGTTACCCGAATGGGACAAGACAATCCGGGCGATTGGCGGGATTGGCTTGATTCGACGAATAGAGCGCGGCCAGCCCTTGCTTCCCAATCTCCGCAAACCTGGTGGCGATTCAACTTTTTACCTTGTGATCTTTTTGTTCGCGCTTGGCGCGCCGGCATCAATTTCCAATTTGCACCCGGCCGGTATTGAGCAACGGCACAACAACAGATATTCCCATGACGCTCAAAAAATTGCTTTCCAGTTTCGTGGTGGCGACTGCAGGTCCGCTCGGCGGCTCGGGTGAAAGCACTCAACGTATGTTTGGAGGTCAATAATGATCGGAACCCAACCCGTAGGCACCATTAGTGGCGTCGTTATCAGCGCGGTGTCCCACGAAGGCATCAGCGTTACCGTAGACGGCAAAGCAGCCAGACTGGCCATCTTGACCGATGACGGTCGCGTGATTGCAGCAGGTAACCAAGTGGCCAAAGAGGTTGAAGCCGTCGCGCTTAACAGCTACCGCAACTTCCTCAAAGGTCAAGGTTTCCTCCGTGTACACAGTAAGCGGTCATTTAACCGCGATCTTGCAAGTGACGCCGATTTGAGCTTGTGATTTGCCAGTGAAGCTGACTGCCGATGGCCGGTCAGTCAGTTAATTTTTGACACGATGTTCCGGGGCAGCAAAGCCTCGTAATCGTCAGCGGTCAGGGCTTTTGCATCGCCACCAGTAAAGCGTTCAGGTATTGGTGTGGCCGCCAAGCTGACACCGGCGGCGAAAGAGTGGTTGCTGGAACATTTACCGTCACTACAACGGCTTTGATGGCTCGGCATCAAAGATTGAACGAACCAATTTTGACTCGACCGCCATGGAATTCATTCTGGGCCTTTTTGATCCGGGTGCATTTTCCATCGAGGTCGACCAGGACAACAGCGATGCAGGCCAGATGTACCTGATGACCGCACTGGTGACCGGTTTGGCCAAGAGCTTCAAGTTGCGGCTGACCAATGGCAACACAGCGACTTTCACTGCCGACGTGAAGAAATTCAACAGCCAGGGAGCTGTGGATCAGGCGATCCGGCACTCAGCCCCTGATCTGCTTATTTCCGGCTCCATCAACTGGGCATGAGGGGCTTTTCCGCAGGGAAGACGCCGCCTGCCTTGACCTTTAGGTTTGTGAAGTGGACAATGTGCTGTATTACACATGCACAGGAGTGTTACGCCATGACCGCCAGAACCATCAACGTACGACTCCCCGAGGCGCTTTACAACCAGATCGAAGAGCTGTCCAAGGCGACCGCACGGACCAAGAGCTTTTTGGCCATCGATGCGCTGACCAGCTATGTGCAGAGTGAATCCTGGCAGATTCGTGACATTCATGAAGGCATCAAGGAAGCCGATGCAGGTGAATTCGCCACCGACAATCAGGTCAAAGCGGTGTTCACTAAATACAGCGCTTGATCCGTGCTGATCAAGTGGACCAATACAGCGCTCGCGTCTGTTGATGAAATCGCAGGCTACATCGCCAAAGATAACCCGACCCGTGCGACCACCTTTGTGCGGGAGTTGCAGGACGCTGTGACCAAACTTCAGGACCATCCGGGCATAGGTCGGGCAGGGCGGGTCCCCGGCACGCGTGAACTGGTCCTGCACAAAAACTACATCGCCATTTACCGCGTGCGTGGTGATGACGTTGAAATTTTGAGATTGCATCACGCAGCCCGAAATTTATGACGAACCGGGTCAGTCAGCCCCTAAAGCTGACCTTTGACAGCTTGCACTGTCGGATCGCGGCCTTGCCAGTGGCTCGCAGGGTGTGTTCTATTATTATCGGATCGATCAGATCGCTGACTCGGCTCAAATCTCACCACTGCTGCCAGGCGAGTAAAGGACTTTCACCGCCAAGTTCCGCCTACTCGCGGTTTAACTGACGGGCATTAGATACCACGTAGGCCAGACCTTTCATGTGCTCTTGAAGCGGTTTATACTGACTATCTTTAGCGCAACCGAGGCTGACAAACCCTACCTTGGGCGCATTGATCTTCTTTGTTATGACTTCACTCATGTACCGATTGTCCCAGCATTCATCTTTCGATCAGCGTTTGATCCCGAAAGCCCCAAGCATTTGCCCGGTCTGTTTTTCCATCTGCTCCTGCAGTTGCGCCAGCATGGCTTTGGATTGCTCCACGCTCCCGCCGATCATCCCTTGCAGCACGGGGGGCTGCAAGGCCAAAAACTGCGTCCAGGTCTCTGGCGTCAATCCTTTCGACTGCTCGGTGAGTTTGGCCTGAACTTCCATCAGCGACTGCATGTTCTTCTCGAGATAACCACCCATGAAACCTTGCATGGCATTACCGTAAAATCGGATCACACTGGCCAGCACCGGCGCGGTAAACATCGGTGAACCACTGGCCTCTTCTTCCAGGATAATTTGAAGCAAGATGCTCCGCGTCAGGTCTTCGCCCGTTTTGACATCGCGCACCACAAAGGATTCGCTCTCCATCACCAGTCGTTTGACTTCGGCCAGCGTGATGTAGCTTGACGTATCCGTGTCATAAAGCCGCCGGTTCGGATATTTCTTAATGACACGCACAGAGTTTGCGGCCTCGGCGGCTTTCTTGTTTTCCATTTGAACTCCTCAGGTCCGGATCAAGGCCGGGCTAAATGTGTTGCAGTGCAATACATTTTAGGGATTACACATCGGGTCAACGCCAAGGTTTACCCTGAGGATGAACGGAAAACAGAACAAAATTCGACCTGCGTGGTAACAACCGTCGGCATTGATTTCTGTTGTTCCGATGTTTCTCCCGCGGGCCTGAGGACTGGTCATCTTCAGAGGGAGAAACTTGGTAGGCGCGATTGGACTCGAACCAACGACCCCCACCATGTCAAGGTGGTGCTCTAACCAGCTGAGCTACGCGCCTAAGGATTGTCCGAGAAGGTGAAGTATAGCAGCAGCGCTCACCATCCGTTCCCACGCCTCATGAAAATGACCCGAAAGATGATCGGTCATAATTGACGTTTACGTTAACGTCAATCGCTACTGGAGATCAATATGGACATTGCAGGCAAGGTATTCATTGTGACGGGCGGCGCTTCCGGCCTGGGTGAAGGTACGGCGCGCATGCTGGCCGCCAAGGGCGGCAAAGTGGTCATCGCTGACATGCAGGTTGACAAGGGCGAAGCCATCGCCAGGGAAATCGGCGGCGCCTTCGTCAAATGCGATGTCAGCCAGGAAGCCGACGGCGCGGCAGTCGTCGCCAAGGCCGTCTCCATGGGCAAACTGATGGGGCTCGTCAACTGCGCTGGCATTGCACCGGCGGAGAAAACCGTCGGCAAGAACGGCGCGCACAATCTCGGCGTATTCAGCAAGTGCATCACGGTCAATCTGATCGGCAGTTTCAACATGATCCGGTTGGCCGCCGACGCGATGTGCAAGAACGCCCCGGAAAGCACCGGCGAGCGCGGTGTCCTGATATCCACCGCCTCGGTTGCCGCCTACGACGGCCAAATCGGACAGGCGGCCTACAGCGCATCCAAGGGCGGCATAGTCGGGATGACGCTGCCGATCGCACGGGATCTGTCGCGCAACGGCATCCGCAACATGACCATCGCACCGGGCATCTTCGGCACGCCCATGATGTTCGGCATGCCCAAGGAGGTGCAGGAGTCGCTGGCTGCCAACGTTCCGTTCCCGTCGCGCCTGGGCACGCCGCAGGACTACGCCAAGCTGGCCGTACATATCTTCGAAAACGACATGCTCAACGGCGAGGTCATCCGCCTCGACGGCGCGATCCGCCTGGCTCCGCGCTGAGTTCGACACGCAAGGGCGCGCGGAAGCACCGCGTGCGCCGACGGTGATCGCAGGCCGGACGCAGCGGCACGATCACCGCGTTCCTACAATGGTCCCATGTCCATTCCCCAAACCTTCATCCAGGAGTTGCTGTCGCGCGCCGACGTGGTGGAGATCGTGGGCCGCTACGTGCAGCTCAAGAAGGGCGGCGCCAATTTCATGGGCCTTTGCCCGTTCCACGGGGAAAAGTCGCCTTCGTTCTCGGTAAGTCCGAGCAAACAGTTCTACCACTGCTTTGGTTGCGGCAAGAACGGCAACGCCATCAGTTTCCTGATGGATCATGCCGGCATGACCTTTGTCGAAGCGGTCAATGACCTGGCGCAGCAATACGGGATGCAGGTGCCGCAGGACGACGCCACTCCGCAGGACCGGGCGCGCGCCGCCGAGCAGCGGCAGAAGCAGACGACACTGACCGATGTGCTGGAAAGGGCCGGCGAGGCCTACCGCAAGCAGCTAAAGGACAGCAGCAGAGCCGTGGCCTATCTGCAAGGCCGCGGCCTGTCGGGCGAAATTGCCAGGCAGTTCGGGCTCGGCTACGCACCAGCCGGCTGGCGCAGTCTGGCCAGCGTCTTCCCGAACTATGACGACCCGCTGCTGGTGGAGAGCGGACTCGTGATCCTGAACACGGAGGAAGGTGAGGACGAAAAGCGCTACGACCGTTTCCGCGACCGGGTAATGTTTCCCATCCGCAACGTCAAAGGCGAATGCATCGGTTTTGGCGGTCGGGTGCTCGGCGATGAGAAGCCGAAGTACCTGAACTCCCCGGAAACGCCGGTTTTCAGCAAGGGGCGCGAGCTGTACGGACTGTTTGAGGCGAGGAATGCGCTGCGCGACCAGGGCTATGCGCTGGTCACCGAAGGCTACATGGATGTGGTGGCGCTGGCCCAGCTCGGTTTCCCGAACGCGGTGGCAACGCTCGGCACCGCCTGCACCGCCGACCATGTGCAAAAGCTTTTCCGCTTTACCGACTCGGTGGTGTTCAGTTTTGATGGTGACACCGCCGGCCGGCGTGCGGCGCGCAAGGCGCTTGACGCGGTCCTGCCCTTTGCCAACGACGTGCGCAGCGTGAAGTTTCTGTTTCTTCCGCCCGAGCACGACCCAGACAGCTTCATCCGCGAGTTTGGCAAGGAGGCGTTCGCGCGCTATGTCAGCGAAGCCGTGCCGCTGAGCCGCTTCCTGATCGATGCTGCACGCGAGGGCTGCGACCTCAATACGGCTGAAGGGCGCGCGCACCTGGCCAGCAACGCCAAGCCCTTATGGATGCAACTGCCCGATGGCGCCTTCAAGCGTCAGTTGCTGACCGAGATTGCCGATCTGGTGCAACTCGCAAGCCGTGAACTGACCGACCTGTGGCTGCCCAAGCCAGCCGAGAGCCATGGGGAAAAGTCAAAGCGACATGCAGCCCGCAGCGGACCCCGGGATGACTATCCCGGCTATGGTCAGCCCTACCCTGAGCGAGCTGCATCGCAAACACGACTGAAAGGTCGCCCGTTGCCAATCAGCCGCGCCGATCACGCGGCCCGGCTTCTGCTTGGGGACATGGCTGCGCTGGAAACGCTGTCGGCCGAGGATCACACCATGCTGTGCGAATTGCCGGCCCCGCACGGCCCGCTGTTCGTGTGGCTGGAGAGCCAGTTGCATGAACACGGCGCGCAACCCTGGGTCGCCCTGCGCGAAGGTCTGCGCGGGCACGAGAGCGAGGAAATCGTCGTTCGGCTCATGAGCACGCACGAGATCGGCGCCGAGGACGAAAAGCTGGCCGCATCAGACGAGTTGCGCAAGCTGCTCAATCGCATGCTGGTCGAGCGGCTGAAGGCACAGGAAACCGAGGCCATCGCTGCAGCCAAATCTGATCCGACCGCCTTACAGCGCTACCGTGAACTGCAGGCCCGCCGGCGCCAACTGGAAGCCACCCCTGTGGCGAACGGCGACACCTGAATTTGATATTCAGCAAACCGGAGCTATAATTACCGGCTATTTTTCGGCAAGAGCGACAGCAGCACCTCCGGGCCCAGCCAATCGATGACAGAGTTCACAACCGGCTACCTCACCGCAAGGACTGCACACCAAATGTTCGCCCCCACATTTTGCCGTCGGGAACTTGATTCCCCTGCGTCCCAAATGACGTCCGTCGTTTGAGGCGCAAATCCGTCTTGTCTGTTTCTGCCATCTTGAGGTCATTACATGCCTGTCCAAAAGTCGAAGAAGCCAGTTCCGGTTGCCAAGAAGTCGACCGAAAAACGTGAGGCCAAACTCGCGACCCGATCTGTTGCGGCCAAAGCCGTGACAGCCAAGGCGACCCCAGCCAAACCTGAATCGAGAGTCAAAACAGTGCCCGCATCCAAATCGCCGACAAAAGCAGCTATCGTTGAAACGAAAAAGAGCACGGCGACTGCCGCCGTGCCTGAAGAAGCCGTGATCAAGAAAAAGCCCGGGCGCCCGCCCAAGGCCGCAGTCGGCAACGCCGATTCCGCCCCGGCAACCGGCGCCAAGCGGGGACGAAAACCCAAACAGGCAAGCATGGCAGAAGGCACGGACAGTGCCGACATGGCCGATATCGAGGCTGATCTGGTCGGCGAGCCGATCGTCACCGGCGAAAAGGTCAAGCCACTGCGCATGAAGATCAGCAAGGCCAAAGAGCGCGCGCTGATGAAGGAATTTGGCTTGGACGAGACGGTGCTGTCCGAGGAAGACATTGCCAAGCGCCGCCTGCGCCTCAAAGCCCTGATCAAACTGGGCAAGACGCGCGGCTACCTGACGCATGGCGAGATCTCGGACCACCTGCCCGACAAACTGGTCGATGCCGAAACCCTCGAAGTCGTAATCTCCATGCTCAACGACATGGGCGTGGCGGTGTACGAGCAGACGCCCGACGCCGAAACGCTGCTGCTCAACAACAACGGCCCGACTGCCGCCACCGAGGAAGAAGCCGAGGAAGAAGCCGAAGCCGCCTTGTCCACGGTGGACAGCGAATTCGGCCGAACGACCGACCCGGTGCGCATGTACATGCGTGAAATGGGAACGGTCGAACTTCTGACGCGTGAGGGCGAAATCGAGATTGCCAAGCGCATCGAAGGCGGCCTGATGGCCATGATGGAGGCGATTTCGGCATCACCTGCGACGATCGCCGAAATCCTGCGCCTGGGCGAAGACATCCGCGAAGGCAAGGTCGTCATCACCACCATCGTGGACGGTTTTTCCAACCCGAACGAAGCGGACGATTACGTTGCTGAAGAAGATTTCGACGAATTCGACGCGGCCGATGACGACGACGGTAAGGGCGGCTCCAAGGCCTTGACAAAGAAGCTCGAAGAACTCAAGCGCGAAGCGCTCAGCCGCTTCGACCGGCTGCGTGAACTGTTCGAGAAGGTCCACAAGATCTACGACAAGGAAGGCTACGGCACACCCAACTACATCAAGACGCAGAAACTGCTGAGCGAAGAACTGATGTCGATCCGGTTCACGGCAAAGGCGATTGAAAAATTGTGCGACATGGTGCGCGCCCAGGTCGACGACATCCGCAAGAAGGAGCGCGAACTGCGCCGCATCATCGTGGACAAATGCGGCTACCCGCAGGAGCAGTTCATCGCCAACTTCAGCGGCCGCGACAAGCATGGCAACAAGGTGCCCAGCCAGCTCCTGAATCTAAAGTGGATCGAAAAGCAGACCACCTTGGGCAAGCCCTGGAGCGCCATCATGGGCCGCAACATTCCGCCGGTGCAGGATCTGCAGCAAAAGCTCACCGATCTGCAGTCCCGCGTGGTGGTGCCGCTCGACCAGCTCAAGGACATCAACAAGCGCATGAACGAAGGCGAGTCGTCCTCACGCGCGGCGAAGAAGGAAATGATCGAGGCCAACTTGCGGCTGGTCATTTCGATCGCCAAGAAGTACACGAATCGCGGCCTGCAATTTCTGGACCTGATCCAGGAAGGCAACATCGGGCTGATGAAGGCGGTCGACAAGTTCGAATACCGTCGCGGCTACAAGTTCTCGACCTATGCAACCTGGTGGATCCGCCAGGCCATCACGCGCTCGATTGCAGACCAGGCGCGCACGATCCGGATTCCGGTACACATGATCGAAACCATCAACAAGATGAACCGCATCAGCCGTCAGCATCTGCAGGAGTTCGGCTTCGAGCCCGATGCCAGCGTGCTGGCCGAGCGCATGGAGATCCCGGAAGACAAGATCCGCAAGATCATGAAGATCGCCAAGGAACCGATCTCGATGGAAACGCCGATCGGCGACGACGACGACTCGCATCTGGGCGACTTCATCGAAGACAACGCGAACACGGCGCCGATGGAAGCCGCCATGCAGGCGGGCCTGCGCGACGTGGTAAAGGACATTCTCGACAGCCTGACGCCGCGCGAGGCTAAGGTGCTGCGCATGCGCTTCGGCATCGAGATGACGAGCGACCACACGCTGGAAGAAGTGGGCAAGCAGTTCGACGTGACGCGTGAGCGCATCCGCCAGATTGAGGCCAAGGCGCTGCGCAAGCTCAAGCACCCGTCGCGCTCCGATAAGCTGCGCAGCTTCACCGATAACCTTTAGGCGGGACCCCCCTCGCCTGCTTGCAGCAGGCGCGTTAATCCATCAGCGTGGCGTACACGAGATCGCGGAACAGCATCCGGTAATACTCGCGCTGATTGGGCGCCTGCAGCATCAGGCAGGCGAACAGGTCTTGCGCCGGATCGACGAAGAAAGTCGTGCCGGCCATGCCACCCCAAAAATAGGTTCCGACCGAGCCCGGCACTGGCGCGACGCCAAGTTGCTTGCGCACCGCGAAACCAAGTCCGAACCCGTGTCCGAGCGGCAACAGCGCGCGCGATGCACCGCCGTTGACCGGGATTTCGCCCAGATGATCGGCGGTCATGAAATCGACCGTGCGCGGTCCGAGCAGGCGCACGCCGTCGAGTTCGCCGCGGTTGAGCATGAACTGCAGAAAGCGCGCGTAATCGTTTGCCGTCGAAGCCAGCCCGCCACCACCGGACTCCATGACAGGGGCCTCGCGCACGTCGATCATGCGCATTTGCAGGCCGCCTTCGGGGTCGCGCGTAAACGGTTCGGCGATGCGGCCATGCTCGCGCGCCGGCACCGAAAACCCGGTATCGATCATGCCCAGTGGCTGGCATATCTGCGTCTGCAGATACGCACCGAGCGTCTGGCCGGAGGCCACTTCGATCACACGCCCCAGCACATCGGTGGCACGGCCATATTCCCACACGCTGCCAGGCTCAAACATCAGGGGCAACCCCGCCAGCACATGTGAAAACTCGGCATTGCTGCGGGAGCGGGTCCCGATCCGGGACTGCGCGTACTGCCGCTGGACGACTGAACTGCCCATGAACTCATAGGTGAAACCGGCGGTATGGCGCAACAGGTCCTGGATCGTCGCCTGCTGCTGTACCGCGCGCAATTGCACCGAACCATCGGCCACACCGGCTACGTTCTGCGCCGCGTACTCGGGCAGGTACTTGGCGACCGGGTCGCTGAGCAGCAGCCGGCCCTGCTCCATCAGCATCATGGCCGCCACCGACACGATCGGCTTGGTCATGGAATAGATCCGGAAGATGGCGTCACGCGTCATCGGCGTGCCCAGCGCCGGATCGAGCGCACCCAGGCATTCGAACAAGGCCAGTTTGCCGTGGCGCGCAATCAGGGCCACCGCCCCGGGCAGGCGCTGGCGCTCGACCTCGGTTTGCAACACGTCCATGAGGCGTTGTGTGCGCTGCGGACATAAGCCCACGGTCTCGGGCGACGCCGCCGGCAACGCCAACTTCGACGGATTGGCGCGTGCGCGCGCCGGGCTCATGACGACGCCCCCTGGATGGGAATGTTCAACGTACGGACCTCCAAAGAAATCGGTTCTGGGACACGCCGGGATCAGTCGACCCCGGGCCTATTCTGCCTCCTGCAGGATTCGCCACATCACCTTGCCGGCACCACTCTTGGGCAAGGCGTCGACAAACTGCACCACGCGAGGGCATTTGTACACCGCCATATTGTCGCGACACCAGTCGATGATGTCCTGCTCGGTTACCGTGTCCCGATGCGAGGGGCGCAGCACGATCACGGCCTTGACTGATTCTCCGCGGTAATTGTCCTTGGTCGAAATCACGCAGGCTTCCTGCACTGCAGGATGGGCGAACATCAGCGCCTCGACCTCGGCTGGCCAGACCTTGAAGCCCGACGCGTTGATCATGCGCTTGAGCCGATCCGTGAGGAAGAAATAGCCGTCGGCATCAACGTAGCCTAAATCTCCGGAACGGAAGAAGCGTTTTCCTTCCAACTCGATGAAAGCGGCTTCGGTCGCCTCGGGCCGCTTCCAGTACCCACGGAACACTTCCGGTCCGTGGATGATGATTTCCCCCTGGGCGCCTGCCGGCACCTCCAGCAGCGTATCCGGATCGATCACGCGTGCATCGGTGCTCATGAATGGAATGCCCAGACAGAT
>Ga0214250_1000490_pt1 | contig 12092 bp, 9 predicted proteins | sample TroBogypolimnion_35_FD_153088 | JGI IMG/M metagenome (GOLD analysis project Ga0214250, IMG submission 153088) | Freshwater microbial communities from Trout Bog Lake, WI - 29JUN2009 hypolimnion | ecosystem: Environmental > Aquatic > Freshwater > Lake > Hypolimnion/Profundal zone | place: Trout...
GCATCTAAATCGACGCGGCTCACTAACACATGCACGCGATCGCCTAAGCGATAACGAATCCCCGTTCTTTCACCCCGTAACTCTTGGCGTGCCTCGTCGTATTGGAAATAATCTCCACCGAGTTCGGTCACGTGCACCATACCCTCAACAAAAAGATTCTCCAGCTGAATAAACAGACCAAAGTTAGCGACACCAGTAACAGCGCCCGCATACTCTTGACCTAAATGATCGCGCATGTAGTAACACTTCAACCACGCTTCAACATCGCGGGATGCTTCATCAGCGCGTCGTTCGTTCGATGAGCAGTGAACGCCTAATTGCCCCCAAATCGGTAAAGCCGCATTGGCGCCTTTCGGTAATCTTGTGCCTTTAGCGGCAGCATCTTTTCCATCGCTATGGGATTTCTTGGCATTGACTGCATTCTCCCTGCCTTTGCCCTTACGTGGCAATGTTAGATTCAATGGAACCAACGGAGGCAACACGGGTACATAAGGCTTCTTCGCTAGGATCGATTTAATCACCCGATGTGTGAGCAAATCTGGGTAGCGGCGAATTGGGCTGGTGAAATGAGAGTACGCTGGATACGCTAAACCGAAATGGCCTTCATTGTCTGGCTGATACATCGCTTGTTGCATAGAACGCAGCACAACCGATTGCAACATATTGGCATCAGGTCGATCTTTGATCTCACGCATGAGCTTGGCAAAATCTCTTGGCTTGGGTTTCTCGCCGCCGTCTAGAGATAAGCCGGATGTACGTAATACCTGGCGCAAAGTTACTAACTTCTCTTCCGATGGTTCGCCATGAACACGATACAGACTGAGGTGTTTGTTCTTATCAATAAAATCAGCTGCGCAAACGTTCGCCGTCAACATGCATTCTTCAATCAAGCGATGAGCATCATTGCGCAGACGCGGCTCAATTCTGAGAATCTTTCCAAGCTCATTACTAATAATCTGTGTCTCAGTCGTTTCAAACTCGATAGCGCCACGCTTATGTCGGGCTTCCAGCAAAATGTTGTACAGAGAATAGAGATTGCCCAGTAACGGTCTGAAATCAGCAAAGCGTGCAGCTTCAGGCCCCTTGCTATTAGATAGAATCTCCCACACCGTGTCATAAGTAAAGCGCTGAGCTGAATGCATGACCGCCGGATAAAACTGATAAGCCAAAACAATACCGTTATTGTCCACAACCGAGTCACAGACCATACATAAGCGATCTACGCCGGGGTTCAGAGAACACAAACCGTTGGAGATCTTCTCGGGCAGCATCGGAATCACCCGTCTTGGGAAATACACCGATGTTGCTCGCAACAAACCTTCGTCATCTAATGGATGGCCTGGCTTTACATAATGAGAAACGTCAGCAATCGCCACAATCAGGCGCCATGCTTTGGTTTTGCCGTACATTACGGGTTCGCAATAGACGGCGTCATCAAAGTCACGCGCATCTGCACCGTCAATGGTAACTAAGGGTATGTCACGTAAGTCAACACGGCCTTCAAGGTCAGCTTGTTGAACGGTATCCGGCAACGCGGCAGCTTCTTTCATCGCAGCAGCTGAGAACTCATGAGGAACGCCATACTTGCGTACAGCAATCTCTATTTCCATGCCTGGATCATCAATCTCACCCAACACCTCTACAACCCGACCAACTGCTTGTCGATAGCTATCTGGATAGTCGATGATCTCGACACTCACCACTTGACCTAACTTCGCATTGCCGTGCGCTTTTGGTGGTATCAAAATATCGTGGCCGATCCGCATATCTTCTGGCGCAACGATTAATACACCATTCTCATTTAAGAGGCGGCCAATCACTACCTTGTTTGCATGCAGAACAACTTCAACAATCTGCCCTTCAGGGCGACCACGTCGATCAGTTCCTAATACCCGTACATTGACTCTATCTCCATGCATGACGCGTGACATTTCCTTTTCCGAAAGGAAAATATCTTCACCACCATCATCCGGAATCACAAATCCAAATCCATCTCGGTGTCCTTGAACTGTCCCTAAGCGGTCAGCCTCGCGAGGCACCAAGTCTTTTGCTTTACGCATTTAATTCCTTCGGCAATACTTGCCCTGTGTTTATATATATTGATATCTACAGATATCTATTTTTGTTACGAATAAGCCCACTGTATCAAACCATCAAGTCTGAAGGGAAAAGCCATTTGGGTTAGAAAAGTCACCAATTCACCCATCCCTCTATAATAGTGGCATGCCCAGGTGGCGAAATTGGTAGACGCACCAGCTTCAGGTGCTGGCGATCGTAAGGTTGTGGGGGTTCGAGTCCCTTCCTGGGCACCAAATACTCTTGCTAGACCTTATATGGGGGTCATAGAGCCCTATTACAAGGGCAATGGGCGCAGTTAGAAGTTCTATTTAGATAGTTTTAGATAGAAACTTATAGCTCAAAGCCAATTATGACCAAGTTAAAACTCAAGTATTTAACTTATAACAACGGATTGCCGTACTACCAAAGAGCATTACCAAAGTACCTACAGGCAGAACATAAACAACAATTGCTTCGCATACCTTTGCGAACCGCTTTATCAGCAGCAGAGATTCAATCTGGCTTGAACCATCATATCTCTTTAGCTCTTCAGATTAACCAATTAGCCGCCCATCATACCGGGCTATTTAAGACTGGATCGCCACTCACCAACCCAGATGCCTCTGAAATAGTCATGCTCTCAGAAGCGCTATCTATATATTTAGCAAATCATCAAAGAGGCAAAGATAAGAAGTTCATTTCCTACGCCCAATATAAATGGAATACCTTTATGCGGATCGTTGGCGATATGCCTTTGGTTCAACTCTCCAGGACTCATGCAAAACAATACCGGGATAAGAGACTTGATGAGAAAGTAAAGACAGCCACCATTAAGCGTGAGCTTAAGAGCATCTCAGCCATCATCAAGAAGACTTTCTTAGAGGTGGATCTTGATAAAACCAACCCCATAAGCAACATTGAAATACCTGGTCTTGGTAATGATTCGATTAAACGCGAACCCTTTACCCACGATGAATTTAAGCTGCTGGTTCAAGATTGCTTAAAGAGAAATGATAGTAAGCGGCGGATACTGCTTGTGACAGCATTTACTGGCATGAGGCTTGGTGAAGTTATTGGTCTTCGCCACAGCGATATAAACATTCGGGATCAGGCCGATCAAGCTAGCTATATATCAATCAAACCCCATGCTTGCAGGAGGTTAAAGACGAAAGGGTCTGCTAGAGATGTACCTATGGTTTCATTATTGGTGGATATTGTTAAGTTGCAAATCGAACACTCAACAGATTCAGCTTATTTATTTCCTGAGTATGTGACAGAAACCCAGGTGCTATCAAATACGGCCAGCGCTACACTAAACCAATACATCAAAACCCTGGACATAGATAAGTCAATCCATTGCTTGCGTCATTTCATGAGAGACGCACTCAGAGAGGCTGGAATCACCAAGGATTTGATTGACTCAATAGGTGGCTGGTCTTCGGGTGATATTGGCAACCTCTATGGCATGGGAAACAGCCTCAAAATGAAGCTTGAAGCACTCAATCTTGGATATCGATCCTATATTGCGTTGAAATAGAGATTTTAGAAGCACTGTACATATAAACAGTACTAAATCAATTTGGGCTTGATTTGAGGCCACTTTTGGTCGAGTTTGCCTACTTTTGATATCAGCCTATCAAAAACAGCATTATGGCTATAGCGCCGTTTCTGGTGGATTTATTTTATATTGTGAAATAAAAATTGCTTACCTATTGACTTTTAACGGAAAATGTGCGATAATATTTATCTGTATTTTAATTAATACAAATAAATAAACTCTACAACAGGTTATTACTACCAAGCCAGTTAGCTACTGGTGGACATTGCCTACGGGCTCTTTTTTGCACCCTATTTTTAGCTTGGGTGTCCTAAAAAAGTAAAGAACTCCCCTTTTCTGGGAGTAATCAAAATGAAGTACTGCAATACCAAAGACCTTCCGAGTCAGGAGCGTCTACGCCAGTTATTTGTCTATGACTTTGAATCTGGCTATTTATCCAATCGCATCAACCGCAAGAATCAAGTGGCTGGAACACGATCTGGAACGATTGATCGTAGAGGTTATCGACGTACTTATGTCGATGGAGCGACCTATGCCGAACACCGAATTATTTGGGTGTGGGTACATGGGTCAATTCCGCCTGGCCTTTATATCGATCATATTAACCACCATCGGCAAGATAACCGCATCCAAAATCTTCGCCTAGTAACACCCCAGGCAAACAACCTGAATAGCGTTAACTCCGCACGTAGCCAAACTGGCTATCGAGGGGTTAGCCATATCTCTAGCTCAGGCAAATACCGAGCACAAATTAAGCATCAAGGACATAACCAACACCTTGGAATGTTTAACACGGCACTTGAAGCATTTCATGCCTACAGCCTAGCTAGAGCAAAAACAATCAATCAATTAAACGATGGAAATCATTATGCATAACATTGAAATCGTATCAAACATTGCATTCAAAATCAAAGCTAACCATATTGCCCTACTTGAGGATCATGGCAACAAACTGACAACTGCACATCAGCAAGCCATAGAACAAATTGCCATACTGGCTAGCCGAATGGCTCACGATCAAGAGTTCGGCAGGTATGCAATCCCCTTAGAAACCGGAATGGGTAAAACCACCTTTATCATGGCCGCCCTTAAAACTTTCCAGGAGACCGACCTTTCAGCGGTCATTTGCTGTGAATCAGTGGAACAGCAAAAGGAGCTTTTAAGCGGCCTAATTGCGGCCGGAGTACGAAGAGAATTAATTGGCTGCTATCACAAAGTGATTAACCAAGAAAAAACCCATCCCTCCATTCTATTGAGCGACGCACAGAATTATCAATTTCTAGTTATGTGCCATCAAAAAACGTATGTAGACTCTAAAAAAGATTCGGTGAACTGGATGAATACCTTCGCCGGAAAACCTAGAAGCATTTGGTTTTGGGATGAGCGACTAAATTCTAAGGCCTGTCACTACCTATTTATGGATCTTCTTCGCTCTGCGATAGGAGCATGGTTGCCAATGTATGAATCCAAATATCAGGAAAATCAATTTGGAAAACTTGATCCTCGCTACACAGATATGCTCACCACCTTAGGCGCTTGGGTTAAGGATGTTGAGCTATATCTAAGCCAACTCCCAAATGGAAACGATATCGTGCTGGAATTACCAAATATCGAACTGAGCCTTGAAGATTGCAAAAGAGGATTGAATTACGTTCATTATCGAGCCAGAGGTACAGAGGAAGGCAATAACCTTATTCTTGAATTGATTCGCTATACCCAGCTTGGAAGAATCAGGCTTAGTAAACCAAATAATAAATTTAGCCTTATACAGTTTGAAAGCCAGATTCACGAATCTCTTACAAAGCTAATGATCTTTGATGCCACTATCAAGATCAATGAACTCCAGAAATATGACCAGTCCGTCAAAATCAGAGAGATGCCCATCAGGAAATCCTATGAGAATGTGACCATCAATCTCGTACCTGGATATAGCTCAAAATATCACCTAACCGATAAGAACAAGGTTAGAAACCTCTCGAAATACTATGCCGATATCGATGAAATTCTGAAGAAGCTTCCAGCAACAGAAGAACTCCTCATCGTCACTTTCCAGGACATTGTCGAAGAGGTTAAAAGCCACTTCTCGAATCATCTTCAATATTTTGGCAGAGTTACTGTGATTCACTGGGGAATTCACAAGGGATCAAATGCATATTCACATTTCAAGCATATCTTCACCCTGGGTGTAATGCGTCGCAATCAGTCAGACCTGATGGCAAACATTCTTGGCTATATGAACGATATAGAGGCCATGGTGCTGCCACAAGCGCTGAAGAATGCGGAGCACAGTGAAATGGCCATTGACTTGATTCAAGCTTTTGGTAGAGGTCACAACCGCATCACTAAGTCCGGAAAGGCTGGTAAGACCACAATATGGTTATATCTTCCAAACAAGGATCGCCCAGTTGTTGATCTCATTAAAGCCGCCCTTACAAATGTCGCCATAGTAGAGCTAGATCTATCTAGAAATGCCGCTAAACAGGAGAAAAGAAAGCCAGCCCAAGAAACACAGGCTTGGCTCATTGACCATATTTTATCGGATTACAACGGACTAGAAATTACCTTCGATAACCTGCGGAGGATGTGTAACCCCAATCTTTCTTCTCAAGATAAGACATTTCAACGGGCAATCAACTACTTCATTAAATATATTGATCCAAGATGGTCTAAAGATAAAAAGCGTCTTGTCAGACACGATATTTATGATGTGATCACCAACACTGACACCGATGATCTGTATACGGATGATTTCAGGAGATGGGTTGCCAACCAGAAGGAGGCACAAGGCATGGAATAGCTTTAGGACATGGACCAACTATCTCCTATAAATATATATGAGATATAACAACAATGTCTTAAATGTCAGCCCATCAGCAAAGATGGGTCTGACGTATTAAGGCAATAAATAAAGCAGGAATCCCAACAAAGGGATCCTGCTATACATACGGAAGCAAGGCCTCCCTTTTGGGAGTCCGGCCTTCTTCCAGTTATTGGTACATTTAAATACCGGCTCCAAGGCCGGCTTTATATAAATAACTACTATCTACTTGTTATATATGAAGTATCAGTCAACAGCAGCTCTTGCTAGCTGATTTACGTCTTAATGATCAATGGCTTGTGTGCTGCGAAAACAAGAGCAACCAAAGGCAACTCGATACAGACGCAACCCTAGCTCTTGGGCGTCTCTTTAAGTAACAACTGTTTTATTGAATCCGAATTGCATCCACAAGAAGGACTGTATTGACCATCACAGCACACCGCCCTACCGCCTGAGCAGCCACATACACCCTGATGATGTGAGCAGCATCCTTGTGTTGCTTGTTTTGTTGTTGACTGATTGATTGACATGCATGAATTGCTTGATTCGTGTGGCTTTAAAACAATCGTTGATTCAGCATAGCTATTACCGAATAAGCTAGCAATACAAAAAAGCAAGAGGACTGCCAAAAGGAGATTTTTCATTCTTATCTTCAACATATCATCCTATTTACACAAATAAAATAAGGTTGCAAATAAACTTCCTGGCACGGCAGACTCCCATTGTGCTATTCCCATTCCTTCAGCATCCATGGTTTGGATTATTTTGCCGTCACCATTAAATCCCTCATATAGAACCATGGAAAGTCTTTTGTATCTAGACTTCTTGCAATCCAAAAGAATGTTCATGCCTCTCGACTTAAAACCTTTTCCACCTATATATTCAGAGGTGTGCGTACTAAGGAGCGTCCAAAGATCAATGTTTGAGCCAATTGCTTTTACCGTTGAGGGGTCATAAAAAAGTGATGTTTCACCGCCTGATGTTTCGTTAACAAGCTGCCAGTTCGCCTCGGAACGCCAATCAGCATTTGCTAAACCTGATAAACCAAGCATCACAAAGAGTATGAAGAGCTTCACCTCTGCGGATCCTTAGTGCCTTGCTTTCCTGTATAGGGGTTTGTATTTGGCTTGCTTGACCAGTTATCTCGCTGAGTTCTATTGGAATTGGTTGCCCTATAAGCTTTCACATAGCGACCATTTTTTTTGTAATAGCTTTTTACAGGATGACTACTAGTTGCATAAGCTTGATTGCCTAAAATTAAATAACCTACGCAGCAGATCAAGGCCCATATTTTCATCTTTGCAAATACCACCCGTGTGCATTCATACAGGATCCAAATAAACCCCCATTTGTTGTTGAGCCACTAAAAGCTGAACCACCATATTGGTTAGCTGTTGCATATCCCCTCTGTTGTTGTGACTCTTGCAAGCATTGGTATTTGTCAGAGGAAAAGTCTTGCTGTGTTGCCCCAGGCTTAACCCACGTACCACAAGCAATTAATAGAATTGGCACAATTACTAACGTCACCAAATATTTAATCTTACCCATAGCAATAAATCCTTTCAATTAGTTATTAATTCTACGTATTTCGTAGAGACAGCGCAATAGCATTCTACGAATATCGAAGAATGGCAACAAAGTCCTTAAATCAATCTACAATCCTTGCGAAAAGGCTCAGGGAGGCCCGAGAAGAAATGGGCTTACCCCAAGATAAGCTGGGGGTTTTGATTGGTCTAGATGAGGGATGTAGCTCAGCAAGAATCAGCAGGTATGAATCAGGGGTTCATCAACCCCCACTTAAGACTCTTGAAATGATGGCCAAGGCACTAAAGGTTCCATTGCCTTATCTATTCTGTGAGGATGATCAATTGGCCAAAGCAATACTTTTTTTATCAAGACTTAGCAAACGAAGATTTGCAGAGGAAGTAAAAAGATTGGAAGAAATCTAACCCCCCTCTTGTTTGCAAAACCTATGAAATCGTAGGAAGCGTGTATTCATAAAAAATATGGGTAAATAGTTTGACCCCCACCCCCTTAAAAAACCATGGCCCGCTTTCCACTCATTAGCGGACAGTCAATAGATTAATTCACCGCAGGCAGAGTCCGACCCAAAGGGGCCACTCAGTATTTTTTATTCATTAGAGATAAATCTTTAATTTTGCAGAGGCGATTTGATTGAGGTAGCTAGATGTAGTTGCTTGAACGTCATATCTAATATTGAGCTCTACCCCTTTTTGTAGAATTCCCTCAATACCCACACCACCGCTATATAGCCATGGTGAAAGTTGTAGGCCATAGGTGGTGAAAGCGTCCCCACCACCGGAATAATTTGATGTGAGAAGCACTTGTCGATTTAGAACGTTATATCCAGTGGCGACACTTGTGGAGAGCTTTATCTTGGGCATCAATTCATAATCGAGCTTAAGACCTGCGGTTGTATACAGCTCGCTCCAAGATTGATTGTTCACATTAAGATTTAATACACCTGCGCCAGTTTCTGAATAGGAGTTTGATTGAACTGTTAAGTAATCAGCGCGAAGGAATGGAGTAAGCCGAGTTTGATCATTGGTATCAAAATATTGCTGTATGCCTGTACTGGCATGGCCTGTATAGCTGTTGTAATTGGAGTTTGCATTTGCCCCATAAAAGCTGATATTGCGTGAGCCCGTATTTTGATTAAGAGCGGCATTTAGCTGATAGTTCCAAATGAGACCTTTTTCTATAGCGTGGTCTCCATAGCCACCAATTTGATAGCTAGTGATATTCAAATTGCTTGGGGCAACTGAGTTAGTAGAACTGATGGAGTTATTTGAAATCCCCATCACAAGGCCTAAATTTGTACGAGGCGATAAAACATAATCTGCACCCAGAATGAGCCCACCACCGTTACTAGAGTACCCAGCAACATTGCCAAATGTTTGCTGATTTCCCCAGGACCCATAAGCCCTCCCCCAGAACTCTCGATTACCTAGTATCTCCTCGCCACTTCCATTGCCAGATAATTGATTTTGCCGAGCCGATACAAATTGACTAACCACTCTTTGTGAGCTAGCGGTAGCTTGCGAGCCGGCACCAGCAAGTAAAGGCATTGTTTGACTAATCGCATTTGACTGCGAGCTAGCACCAAGATTATCAAGAGCTGTTAAAACTGGCGCCATCACCCCAGTAAGACCTAATGAGGTAGTTGCCATATTCCATAGGCTATTGGCAGCTCCAATAGCAGCGGGGTTATTTGCTGCAGAAACTACGCCGGGGTATGGGGCAATTTGAGTGAGATAGGTATAAGAGCCCGTTGGCATTGCCGTAGCACTATCGTATCCCGCTAATGTCATGGAGGCACTGGTATCTGCGCCTGCAATGCTTCCATAGGAAGAGTTCACGGTAACGCTTCCATTGTTAATCGTAGCAAATAACACCTTACCTTGTGGAGTAATAGAACCCAGCTCAGTAAAGGCAACATTACTTCCGGCCGGGCCAACACCGGTACCGGTAAAGTAACCACCGTTGTAGTTATTGATTACAAATTTTCCCGGAGAAGTGCCACCAAATAAAGATGTGCTCACCATCTTCCAGACAGTTCCTGGCGTCCAAGAATAATAGGGATTGGCGGTACTGACTGGGATCGTCGTAGCAGGAAGCGGAGTAAAGGTGCTAGGGTTATAGGGCAGCATATAGGCCCAGTGCGTGGTGATTAAACCCGTTCCTGTAACCATTTGCATTTCCATAGCGTTAACGCCACCAATGGTCTCAAATTGCCCAAGCCCTAGCGTTGAAGTGCCACCGCCCACCGGTGTAAACACAATAGCTATAGCCCCCGTTGAAGAAACACTTCCCGCCATGGTGCTAGTAGAGCTTGTAGTAATTGGTCCAAGAGCCAATGATGCTGCTGTAGAACCTGTAAAAGTAGTTACGGAGCTTCCAACGGGAGAAGTAACTACAACTCCATTCCACAAGGTTTGATCCCCAATGGGGAATGGCCTTGCGAATCCCTCTGATGAGTTGGCTCCATATGCCAACATATTCGGCACGGGAACATACCAATTTGACCCACTCAGGATTGGTGCGTAATCAGTCGCTTTGGCCTGCTGGCTCGTAAATAAAAATAATATTGATGCCCATGTAGAGCGGGCTAAAAAAGTTTTAATGAATAATCCAAATGATAAGTGGATAGGGAGTAATTATTCGATAAGTGTGAATTATGCCCCTTGGAAATGACTGAGGGTATTTGTTATTAGCTGATGAGTGCCACCAGCCTTACTATCGGATTAAATAAATGGGCCGCCATTAGGCAGCCCATTATTGAGTCTATAAAGACTCAAAATTTAAAATAGCTTGTTCATGGTTAATCCTAGGGTTTGGATTGATGCAGTGCCTGTACTACTTCCAATTAACGATCCACTGTAGCTATTTGGTGAACCAGGGTTATTAAATGTTGAGTAGTAGTTTGATGTCTTATTTTGCGTCATGCTGTAGGTATAGCTAAAGTCTAAAAACCATGACTTATCTAAAAAATATGTGCCGCCAAGCATGGCTGCACCGCCATATACCCACTGAGTATCTGTGAAATTTTGAGGGGTTCCAGAAACGTCAGTTCTTACCCCATTCAGGTCGGCAAAGCCAATGAGGTTATTTATTTTGGTATTTACCTGAGATACCGTTGGGCCAACGCCAAAATAAATAGTGCTTCTATCAAATGATTGGCCAAAGTAAGGAATGAATGAAATTTGGTTCTTGATGGTTTTTTGATAGGACGTTGCAACCGCATTTCCTGTAAATGAAGCCCCACTTGGATATGTGCCAAATTGGGGTATTAGAATGCGGTCCGTAGTTGAGGTTGAACCACCCATATAGCTATATGAAAATTTTGCCCCCCACAAATAACTGGAGTCCTGGAATTTTTGGAAATAACCCACCTGTATAGCGGGTGCAATAGAGTTAGTTCCACTCATATTTATAGATACTGGTGGACCCCCCGCACTACCAGTTGTTCCTGCTGGGCTTACTGTCGATATGCCAGTAGCTTGCACTTTCTGACCATTAAATTGAGTAGAGCTCGCACCAAACCCTAGACCAATGTACGCCCCAGAGGCGGGTACCATTGATGTGGATACATCCTGTCCGCTTGAGGTTGTTGAGTAGATAGTAACGGCAGTTAAAAAACATACCAATGAAATTTTTTTAAATGACTGAGTCATTTCGGCGCCTTTTTCGATATCTAGGGCAGTAGGATTAGCGAAATGCTAATGCAGCTCAAAGTATTTAAGTGGCCATTTTATAGGCACATCATCACCAGCCTATTTAAAATCCAAGGGTCTCTTTTTTGCCAGTTTGCGACCATTTATGTAAGCTAAGCACAATAGACGCAATTCGACCCACAAGAGACAGTGGCAGACAACAAAAAACTACCCGAATGAACTGACCCCCGAAAGTTGGACAGTTTAGTTAGGTTAGCACGAGGGATTGAGTTCGGTATTGCACCGGACTTAATCCCTTTAGTTTTTGTTTGATTCGATCATGGTTGTAGTAGTGGATATATTCATGTAGCCCCTTCTTAAATGATTCGATAGTCTCAAACTTCTCTTGGTAGAAGAACTCGCTTTTCATGATCCCAAACCAGTTTTCCATTACGGCGTTATCTAAGCAATTACCCTTTCTAGA
>Ga0214250_1000502_pt1 | contig 11811 bp, 10 predicted proteins | sample TroBogypolimnion_35_FD_153088 | JGI IMG/M metagenome (GOLD analysis project Ga0214250, IMG submission 153088) | Freshwater microbial communities from Trout Bog Lake, WI - 29JUN2009 hypolimnion | ecosystem: Environmental > Aquatic > Freshwater > Lake > Hypolimnion/Profundal zone | place: Trout...
TTCAGCATCTCCTTTTAAGTCTCCTCTCTCTGGTTAATTTCAGAGAGTATGGAGCAGGGGCTGAGGTGGGTCAATTTTGAATGCCGATTTTCCCCTTTAGTGGGTCATTATTCCACGCCGATTCACACATTAGGGCGTCTGGTATTGCCGCACGCGATAATCGGTCAAGATTTTCAACCAACAACGCACTCGGTTTTTCTATTTTGCCACCTTGTACAGCTCGAAGGAATACGCCTAAATGTCCTTTTACTGTGTGATCCTGATGAAAACCGCTAAGTCCTTCATCAAACATGCAAAGCTTTTCATCAAGTGTCCACCCACGTTTTTCAGCGAAATTTTTTGCAAAATTAAGCTGCCGTTCATAAGAGGTCCCCTTAGCCTGCTCTGGTGAGCTAAATCGAATATATGAGTAGCATTTCATTATCAATTACCGGTTGATTTTTTAATGGTAAGACGTAATGATACATCATATGCTAAATTAATACAATATCGCCAGAATATGCATACAGCCTGAGCTCTTGTACTTTTCCTGAAGATCGCTGTCGATTTCGGAGCGGTCACCGATCAAAACCGCTTTATAGATGCCAGCCGTCTGCGGCGGAAGGGCACCGTCGATGGCCTTGCCGATACGCATTCTGGCCCGTTCGATTGCAGAGCGAAACCCCTGCGCAAAAGACGAAGGCCCGGATATTTTATGGATAAACAGAGGGGAATTGATATTCCCGGTCACAAAGATGCCCTTTTCAGCCAGGAATTGCACGTAATCAAAGCTTCCGGCCGTCTGCAGACTGAAGGGACGGCTGAGTGTTGCCCGGATCAGAACGCGATCACCAATCTCTACATCCTTTGGCCAAAGGCCTTTCAGCGTAAGACTGATCCGTCCGGAGACTGGAGAGAGATCACTCTCGCCCTTGAACATTGCTGCTTCACTGATAATATCCACATGGCTCCCTTCTCTGCCGGAGTTCTGGAAGCTGGCAACAGTTCCTAAAAGCACCGCCTCTTTTTTTGTTTCCAGATGGTTGTGGATAAGTGAAAGATCAGAGGGAGGCGTACAGCAGGCGCTGCCATAGAGAACGCCAAGGCTGGCAAAAAAAAGCAAAATCATCGCGGCAGCTGCGGTCCTGCGGCGATACCGGAGAAGGGCAATGGCAAGAACGGCAGTTGCAATCAAAACGATATGCGGCAATAAGGGAGGCGAAAGAAAGGACAGCGAGATACCGGCGGTAAAGGCGCAGGCCGCAGCGCAGAGCAGGTTTTGCGAAATAAACAGGATCACCCTGTTCACAGATACTTCCCGATAAGCTCCAGGTGCTTGTTTACGACGCCCTGTTTTCCGAGAACATAGGCAGATGCCGCCTGCCCGGCGGTCTTTCTGAGAGGAGTATCGTCAATGAGCCTCTCCAGGCTTCGGAGCAATCCGTCAACAGTATCCACTCTGATGGCTCCTCCTGCGGCAATCATCTCTTCGGCGATTTCCGCAAAATCTTCCATATGCGGGCCAAAGAGCACAGGAATTCCGGCTATTGCAGGCTCCAGAGGATTGTGTCCGCCTTCATCAACCAGGCTGCCGCCCGTAAAAGCAATATCACAGCTCCGGTAACAAGCGGCCAGGTCTCCGATAGTGTCCAAAATAAGCAGGTCCGGCAAAAAGGCAGGTTCTCCCTGGGAACGGCAGAATGCTTCAATTCCCAGGGATTTCGCCAGGTTTTCAATCTCAGCATTACGGGAAACATCCCTGGGAGCGATGATAAGCGTAAGATCGTGCCGATCTTTTTTCAGTTCCCGGTAGGCCATGAGAAGCATCTCCTCCTCGCCCCGATGAGTCGATCCGGCAAGGATACGAATTCCGGCATGCCGTTTTTCTCCGGCAGGACTGATCGTCTTTGAGGAAGAACGGGAATCAAATTTGAGGTTGCCAAGGCAAATAACCTTGCTTTCGGCAACACCCAGATCGATCAGCTTTCTGCCATCCTCGGCAGTCTGCATGCTCAGAGCTGAAAAAGAGTTAAAGAGCTGGCGAAAAAAAAAGCCGAACCGCATATAGGCGTTCATGGATTTTCCTGAGATTCTGCCATTGACGAGAAGGGCCGGGATCTTTTTTCTCTTGAGGGCGGAAAGCTGATTGGGCCAGAAATCTGTCTCTACCAGAATAAAGAGATCGGGATGAATAATCCTTAAAAAATAGCGGATCACCGGAAGGATGTCGATCGGGTAGAAGATAATCCTGTCCGCATGGGGAGCGATCACCTCTTCCGCCAGCCGGAAGCCCGACCGGGTCGTGGCTGAAAAAACCAGCTCAACATCCAGGCCTTCTTTGATGCCGGCAACCAGCGGAAGCGCCGAGGTAACCTCACCCACTGAGAGCGCATGGACCCAGATTGTCTTTCTGCCTGGCGCATGCCGACTGCCAGGAGGCACGCTCCATCCCAACCGTTTCAGAATATGCCGCTGGCGCCCAGGTCTGACTGCAACCATCAGGGCAAGTAATGGCCATAAGAGGAGTATCAGCAGTACTTGGGCGACATTGTATATAAATATCAACGGATCGATCATCAAGAAAATTATTTGCCTTGAATCGTGGAGGCCATGATCTGCGCCTCCTTGTCCAGCAGGTCACCCAAAGCCTTTGCGGTTTCACCGACCATGGTCATACAATGTCTTCTGCGGCTTTCGGGATTGGCATAAAAGTCCTTGACCTGTTCCCGGTCCATCCAGTCGACACCGGCAATCTGTGAACAGTTAATGCCGCCATGCGGGGCTGCGAGTTCCTGGAAATTCTTCATCACTGCCTTCGTAGCTGCCCACATCCGTGGATTTTCTTTTTCATCAAGCCCAGCCCGGCTGTACAACCTCCCGATGACGCTTACAGCCCCGACCAAGGTGCCGCAGATATTCCCGGTACCGCCGATCCCGCCGCCGAATGATCCCATTGCCTTGATCACCGAGGGGTCATCGATTCCCAGTTTCTCCAGGCCGACCATGGCCAGGACCTGACTGCAATGCATCCCCTGTTTGAACAGTGAAAGCGCTTTTTCCTTCATTTCTTCCGACCGCATTGTTTCCTCCATGCATTGAATATCAATTTTCTCCAGAGCGCAAAATGCCCTCTAGTTTGTATCCGATCTGTTCCGATATTGCACGGGGAGTTTCAACAGGAAAAAACGGATAGGTCCCAGGAAAAAAGCGGCAAAAAAGAGAAACAATTCGCACGCGGCCCGATCAGATCCGAATCCTTGTACCGTAACTCTTCCACGCCCTCCTACATCATCCTGATCCGTTCACAATCCGGGCAAATCCAGGTGGGGCCGTTGCTGATTCCCCAGAGATTCTCTTTGAAACAGTCGTCACAGATCTGAAAACCGCAGGGACAGCTCCAGCAGAAAGGTTTTTTTTCCTTGCAGCAATGGCACTGAAATTCGCCAAGCCTCCGTTGCCTGTACCCTGATTTCTTGACTGCATCCGCCATCAGCTTTCCAGCTCCTGCAGTATCCAGTCCCGGTAGTCGTCGCTTATATGACTGATAGCAACAGCTATGATTTCAGGAACCTCATAAGGATGATTGGTTTGTATGGTGCTTTCCACCAAATCATAGTGCGCCATGATTGTCTTCATGGACAGGACAAATTCTGTTGCAGTCGTTATGCTGCCCTTCCACCAATATGAACTGGAGACCGGTCCTGTTATCTGGCCGCAGGCGACGATCCGCTGCTGCAGGAGAATTGCCAGCAATTTTTCCGCCTGTTGCCTGTCATCGAACGATGTCGATATCAAAATGGGATTTTTCATTTCATACGTCCTTCATCGCTTTCTTTTTCTATTTTTATCGACTATTTTACCATACTTTAATGCAGTTTTGCGTCATTCCTCCGGAGAAATCCCGGGAAAGCTTCCAGACTGCACGTTCTGGTGCCGATATATATTTTCAAGGAAGGAGATTTCATGCTTTTCGTCATTGATATAGGAAATTCACACACTGTTGTCGGGCTCTTTCGCGATTCTTCAATCGTCGGTCAATGGCGGTTCAAATCGGACAGAAAATCGACAGCCGACGAACTGGCAATCCACTATCACTCTCTTTTTTCGATGTCGGGAATTGACAAGAATGACATCACGGGCATCGTCATCGCAAGCGTCGTTCCCTCTTTGGAGGCATCCTGGCATTCCTGGTGCAGTACCCATTTTTCTCAAAGTCTACGCCATCCGGTTTTGGTTGTCTCTGAAAAAAACGTCCGCGGCATCATAAAAATTGAAACGGACACACCGGAGGAAGTCGGAGCGGACAGGCTTGTCAACGCCATTGCCGCCTGGTCGCAGTATGCCTGCGATCTCATCGTCATCGACTTCGGAACGGCCATAACTTTCGATTGCATAACCCGTGACTGCGCCTATATCGGCGGGGCCATCCTGCCCGGCATCGCCATCTCCATGGAAGCACTGGCCACCCGAACCGCCAAACTTCCCCATATCGATGTCTCCGAACCTCCACACCAGATCATCGGCAAGAGCACCGTCCAGGCGATGAAGAGCGGCATCCTGTACGGGTATGGCTCTATGATCGACGGACTGGTGCGAATACTCGGCAAAGAGATGACGGGCTCGGAAGTCTCCCTGCCAAGAACCATTGCCACCGGCGGCATGGCAAACCTGATTCTCCCCTATTCCTCCATTGTCACGGAGAGCAATCCGATGCTGACATTGACCGGCCTGCGCATCATCTTTGACAGCGTGTACCGGAATGGCTGATATCCTCCTTCCTCCTGCACTCGCTTCCGGCGGCACGATCGGCATTGTCGCACCGGCCGGGCAGATCAAAGACCGGCGGAGATTCGAATCGGGGGTGCAAGCACTCTCCGATATGGGATTTACGGTCAGGATTCCCCCTTCCCTCTGGCCCGGCACGGGCTATCTCTCCGATTCCGACGCCGGACGGGCCGATGAACTGAACCGGACCTGGGCCGACCCCGAGATCGGTGCCCTCATGGCGGTGCGAGGCGGCTATGGCTGTCTCCGCATCCTGGATTTAATCGATCTGCAGATGATCAGAAGGACGCCGAAGCTTCTGGCTGGCTTTTCCGATATCACCCTGCTGCATACATTCCTGCAGCGGGAGACCGGGCTTATCAGTCTCCATGGCCCTGTCCTCACCTCGCTTGCCGGATCGGACAGTTCCTCGCGGGAACGATTCCGGGAGTGTCTGCTGGGCAACTGGCAAAAGCCCCTGCACTGGAAAGGCATGGAAATCCTGCGAGGCGGGGCGGAATGCACGGGGATTCTTATCGGCGGCAATCTCGCGAGCCTGGTCACCCTTCTGGGAACACCCTTTGCTCCTCACTGGAAGGAGAAGATCCTTTTCCTTGAGGACACCAACGAACCGCTCTACCGCATCGACCGCATGCTGACCCAACTTTTTCTTGCCGGGGTTTTCAACGAGATCAACGGTTTGATCCTTGGGGATTTTTCGATGGCCGACGGAATGGATTCCCTGCAGAAGATCCGCCATCACGAAGCCGTCTGGAACAGGGCGCTGGAGGTAACGGCCCGCTGCAGCCTGCAGGTCTGGGGCGGCTTTCCTTTGGGGCATGAAAGCCAAAACCTGACCCTGCCCGTCGGCGCCACGGCAACCATGAACAGCGCGGGCTCGCTGCTCTTCGGCTAGCCTCCGGATCCAGTCAAGGGCCGCCCTGCAACACCCTCCGCTTCGTCAGACCCTCTCAGCGTTTACCCGCTCGCTGAAGCTCTTTCCTGATAGACCGGTCAAGGGAGAGCGGAAGCCGGACAATATTTCCCGCCTTGTTTTTAAAAAGGAAATATCCGTTTTCGAGGCCATGGAGGAAGAGGTCCCTGGTCATCTTCACGTCCTGCCGGCAGTAGGCGATGATCTCCCGGATCTTTCCCTCTTTATACCATTTGAGGGCCTGCAGACCGTCCGCCGATTTCTGTACCCCCAGGGTATGCTCCGCAAGCCGGTCCAGGCTCAGCCTGTATCCCAGATGGTTGCTGACCTCTTCAAGCAGATCGATGGTGGGCAGAGCATCGAGCCGGGTTGCGGTATACCCGGCCAGAACCTGGTTGTCGAAACGTTTGTTGTTGAAGCCCACAACCAGATCAAGACCCATCAGATGCTCGACAAGCCGATCAATCTCGTTTTCAAGATAGGTGACATAGCCGTCCAGTTGCGAATCGTAGACGACGGCCACCGAGATCCCCATCTTATCGGCTCTCTGCCATCCTCCCACCTCCTCGGCAGAACGTATGGTCTCAAGATCGAAGACTCCGTAATGGGCAGGGAGCGCATCCAGCCCCAGGACCATTTCCGTTTCTGCTGCGATCCCATTCAGTTCTACGGCTTCACCTTCACTCTTTCCCAAGGTGCCGGGGACTTGAAAATCGGAAGACTTTTTCGATTGGAAGATGAGATCGATCAGACGAATGCAGGCCAGCTTATCAATAGGCCGGTTTCCCGATCCGCACTTGGGCGAGTGCACACAGGAAGGGCAGCCATTTTCGCAGGGGCAGGAACGTACGGCCTCGGCTGTGCGAGACATGAGCCGGTCAAACTGCAGATAGGCCTCGCTGGCAAGACCGATGCCGCCTGGATGGCCGTCATAGACAAAGATCGTGGCCATGCCGGTCTGTTCATGGATGGGGCAGGAGATACCGCCGATATCATTGCGATCACAGAGGACGATGAGGGGAAAGAGTGAAATCAGGGCATGTTCGAGGGCATGGATGGCACCCATGAAATGCAGCCGCTCCGTCTCCATGGTCTGCTGGATCGGACCGGGAATCTCAAGCCAGAGCCCCTCGGTTTCAAAGGTCTGCTCAGGAAGGTCAAGAGGCAGTGTGGCCACCAGCTTCTGGGTAGAATTGTTGCGTTTCTGATACCCCGTGACCCGCTCGGTGACCTTCAGCCTGCCCGTTGAAATTCTGCAGCCGAAAATCGGCTTTGTTTGCGAATGTTCGATGATCTCTGTCTGCTTACCGCTCATGGCCCGGGTGAAATAATTTCCCTTCATCGCGGCCACGACGATCTCCCTGCTCAGCATATCGAGCTTTTCGACCAGCCAGGTCTGAGCCTGATGCAGGTACACTGCCCCCGGATGACACTCCTTCAAGGCCCGCACCGCATCGATTTCCCCTAAGATCAGGCCATCCTCGCTGCTGATGATCGTCAATTGCGAGCCAGAACCGCGTAGACTCACCTGCCGCTGCGGCTGTTTCCGGGTTGCAAACCAGGCATCGCCCCCGGAAGATTGCAGCAGAACGGAGCGGGCTGTAAGCAGGGCGATATTCTCCTTGACTCCTTTTTGCTGCAGCAACGGCTCATCAAGGCGGAACGGGATCTCGGCCGCCGCACAGTGGAGATGCTGTTCCATAATGGCCGGATTGGCGGGATTGAGTGCTGCCGACTCAACGTCCCTGGCGAAGAAATTTTCGGGATGCCGCATAAAATACTGATCCAGAGCATCTTCCTGGGCGATCATGATTATGGCCGACTCCTGCCCACCCCGTCCGACCCTGCCCCCCCGCTGCCAGGTTGCCATGATGGAGCCCGGATATCCGACCAGGAGACACAGATCCAGATCGCCGATATCAATACCCAGTTCCAGAGCGGAGGTGGAAATCACGCCCAACAGTTCTCCTTCGTTTAAGCGGCGCTCTATCTCCCGCCTCTCCTCTGGCAGAAATCCGGCCCGGTAGGAACTGAGTTTGCCGGCCAGACTGCCGAGCCGGGGCCTGGTCCAGACGGTGATGAGTTCCGTCATTTTCCGGGATTGCGTATAGACAATTGTGCGCAGCCCTCTTTTCAGCGCGGCCTCGAGCAATTGGCAGGCGGTATAGGCTGCTGAATCCCATGGATTGAGAAAGAGCATATTCCGCCCGGATCGCGGCGCACCCGTCTCTGTTATGACCCGCGCCTCACGGCCAAGCAGGGTTCGGGCAAGCTCACCGGGATTGCCGATGGTCGCCGATGCCATCACGAATACAGGATTTGCGCCATGTTCCGCCGCTATCCGCTGCAGCCTCCTGATCACCCATGCCATATGCGAACCGAACACTCCGCGATAGGTATGGACTTCGTCGATAATCACGTATTGGAGATGAGCAAAAAAATGCCCCCAACTGCGATGGAAGGGCAGCAGGGAGAGGTGCAGCATATCGGGATTGGTGATCAGAACCGGCGGAGGCCTATCCCTGATCCGTCTTCTGGCATTGGCCGGGGTGTCTCCATCATAGATCGCCCCGATTTCCGGATGGCGCCCGGTATCTGGCAGGCAGGCCGCAATTTCCCGAAGTGTGCGCAACTGGTCCTGAGCCAGGGCCTTAAGGGGGAAAAGATACAGGGCATGGGCCTGCCGATCATGCATCAGTTTCTCCAGGACAGGCAGATTGTAGATGAGGCTCTTCCCGGAAGCCGTAGGCGTGGCAACAATGACATTCTTCTTTTCGGCGATACATTGAAGCGCCTTTTGCTGATGAGAATACAGCCTGTCAATGCCTGCCGCAGCGAGGCATTCACGCAAAGGCGCGGACAAGACGAAGCCCGGATCAGCCGACACTTCGGGGAGAGCAGAAAATCTTTTGTGAAAAACGACTTGCGGTCCGAACTTGGAAGATTGCCTTAAGGCGTTGATATACTCCTGCAGATCCTTTGCGGGCTCATTGGAACCAATGGTATTTCCCATTATTTTTTAATTTGGTTGCTTAAACAGGGGAGAATGTATAATTTGCTTACCTGGTGATTTACCGGTCGCGGCGCAGACTCTCAAAAAGGGTGTCTGCTTGAAAAAGCATTGATTTTAAAAGGTGTCACGTTCCTCAATTATGACTATCATTGCCACATTGGGTCCCGTCGGCTGCGACAACTATCAGGCTGCCCGCCAATACCTTCCGGATGCCGACGTTCTTCTCTTCAATCATGCGCCCGATATCCTCCACGCTTTTGCCCAAGGCCAGGCGGATCTGGCCCTTATCCCTGTGTACAATACCAGAGAAGGCGAAATAAAGGAATATTTCAGACTGATGGAACAGATGGCGAAGGGCTACTGGGTCGACAATGTGGTTCTTCCCATCCATCTGTCTCTGGGCGCCCTTTCGGCCCAGGAAGGATCGGAAGATTTCGATGTCATTATCGCCAGCGGTTCTGTATTCAAACAGTGCGAGGATTATATCAGCAAACACTTTCCCCATGCTACACTGATGACGGTTCCCGATATTGAAGCGGCCATGCACGACATCAGAAATAAAAGCAGAACCCGTCATGCGGTCATTGATTCGGAAAACCTTCTGAAACGGCATGGTCTGACACTGGTGGACAGAGAAGTTGTCCCCCACAACCGCACGCGTTTTGCCATCCTTGGTCGCGAAGTCGCAGGCTGGACGGGCTATGACGCCACGACCATCATCACCCGTCCGCTCATGGACCGGGTCGGAATGCTTGTGGATATTCTCGGAGAATTCACCCGAAGGGGCATCAATATCCTCGATCTCCGTTCTGAAAACGACATCCAGACCCAGAAACTGCAGATATATATCGAGGTTGAAGGGCACATCAACGATAAACAGCTTCAGGACGCTCTCCGCCGAATTGAAAAAACAGTCATCCAGGAAGAAAAGTCCATCAAACTCCTCGGATCCTTTCCCCGCGTGGATATGCGGGTGAAAAAAATCAAGACGTTCGGGTTCATCGGCACAGGTGACATGAGCCTCTGGTTTGCAGACCGGCTGGAAAACGAAGGCTATAGAACCATTATCACGGGCAGGACCACCGAGTTGCGGCCAGAAGGGATGATTTCGCAGGTCGATGTGGTCATTCTCTGCGTTCCGATTTCCGTTACGGCAGACACCGTCAGGAAATATGGGCGATATCTGCGGGAGGGTCAGGCCTTAATCCTCCTGGCCGGGGAATCGGAAAACACGCTGAAGGCAGCCCTGGAGTCGACCGATCCCGGCGTCGAGATTATGTTCGTCCATAATCTCTGGGGGCCTCAAACCGTCTCCATGAAAGACAAAAACGCTGCGGTGGTCAGGACCTCGCGAAGCGGGTCGTTCTGCAGTGAATTCGAGGCCTTTCTCTACAAGCATGGTGCTGATATCTGCCAGGATAGTCCGGAAAAACATGATCTTCTGGCAGGTGTCGGCCAGAAACTGCCAACAACTATCTCGGTTGCCCTGGCCATGACCCTGGCCCAGCATCAGCTGGATTTTAAAGATGTCGGCAGCCATTCCACGCTCACTTCTCTGTACGGTATCCTGGCCATGGCCAGAACACACAATCAAAACCCGCGGACATATGCTGAGATAATGGCAACCGGAGGCGATGGGCGGAAAATCGTCAGGAGTTTTTCTAAAAACCTGGCTAAGCTCATGGATCTTGCAGAAAACAGCCGGATTTCCGAGCTCTGCACCATCATGGAGGAAAACCGGAGGCATATGCCGCAGTCCTTTCTGCAATCCAGGATGAAACAGGCCAAGGCTGTGGATGAAATTTTAAGCGATCCTGGCATGAAAAACGAAAATTAAAAAAACCGGGATGCAAGGATTTTCTCCCTTGCTTCCCTGGACAGGCGATCTTCCGCTCTCAATATTCAAGGAGTTCTACAATGTTATACAGTGACCCAACCTATCTTGATGAAGTCCATATCTGCCCATATTGTAAGGAAAAAATGTCATGTTGCGAGGCCCCTCCCATGCATATTGGCGATGGACTGGGCTGGGGTTCGGAAATTCTCTTCATCTGTCTCAACGACATGTGCTCCCTCTATGTCGAAGGCTGGAAGAATATAGAGGAAAAATACAACCACCATGCCTCATATCGTCATATGGAACTTCCCGGAAGCAAGGAAGGAAATTTGATGATGGTCATGAGCAAAGACGCCTTTACAGGCAGTGTCATTGACCCGGCCGCTAAAAAGAAACAGGATGACCGCTACAGGAAGGAATTACAGTCCATCAAAGATCTGAATACCTGTATCGAGAAAAAAAATCTTGAGCCGGTTCTTTTCCTTATCCTTGATGAGGCGGCAAATCTGTCCGACAGAAAAAAGGCCATATCCTATCTGATGGAACTCAATGACCTGTCCTGTATCGACCCGATCAGAAATCACACCTTCAGACATTCCGAGTTGGAAATGGCATGCAATCAGATCATCCACATGCTCCTGAAGGCCAATTATAAAAGGGAATGCCCGCACTGTTCTGAGATCATCAAGGCCCAGGCAAAAAAATGTCCGCACTGCAAAGAAAGTCTTGAGACAACTTAATTCTTGCAATACTGCCACTCAACAGGTATATAGAGTTCGCATTTCAGCGGCACATTTGGATGGTGGGCGTGGCCTAGTTGGTTAGGGCACCTGGTTGTGGCCCAGGAGGTCGTGGGTTCAAGTCCCATCGCCCACCCCATTTAAATGCTCTGTAGCACCCGATAAAATATAAAAACCCGCATCCCTTCACGGATTGCGGGTTTTTTTTTGTCCGACAGAAAATGCACTACAGGCAAGTAGCTTTTGGCAACACTTGTCAAACCGCCGGTCTATCGCGCTTTTACCCTTTTATCCTTCAAAGACTGCGCCTTGAATGTAGCAAAAAGCTACGCCCTGCCCAGTGGGTTTGCGCGGCCCATTGTACACTTTGTTCCGACAAATCGATATAATCCTTTGATTTTAAATAATAATTAATTAGAGTCTCCTCAAAAAACGACTACTCCAAAATCATGCTCATTGCTGGAAATCTGAGCATACCATGAATAATAGCGGCAATTCGAGTAAAGCAGATATGAAACAAGAAGAGACATACGTTTCTTCCCTG
>Ga0214250_1000513_pt1 | contig 11667 bp, 12 predicted proteins | sample TroBogypolimnion_35_FD_153088 | JGI IMG/M metagenome (GOLD analysis project Ga0214250, IMG submission 153088) | Freshwater microbial communities from Trout Bog Lake, WI - 29JUN2009 hypolimnion | ecosystem: Environmental > Aquatic > Freshwater > Lake > Hypolimnion/Profundal zone | place: Trout...
ACATCTGCGATTGCATGGCGGTAATTGAAGTTGAGAAAGGCGTACACTGCCCATAAACCATTTGACTTTATATTTGAAAGCATCCTCACTTCGTGGATGACAAGGCATATCATCGGTATTGGAAAAGTACCGTCCAACGCCGCACGCCACTCACCACAACGTAATGCAGGCACCGCAAGGCTCTCGTGTTGTGTACCTCCAATAGTCATATTGAACGCAGGCACATCACACTCGAGAGCAGCAAAACCGAGTAGCAAGTCGCCTTTACGACTGATTTTTGTGCAAGTGTCATCGTACTTGTACGCGTGCACTGTTGCGATACACGTGTTGGGGTGCAACGGACCTAGAGTATACTTGTATTCGTTCGAATCAGAAAAACGTGCAATTTGTTCATCGATTGTCAAGTTGGAAAGGGTATACCAACTTGTGTTCAGAACTTGAGCCAACTCGCTCAAATCAGTAGACATGATGACTTTACACTCACTACCATGTAGTCGAATTCTTTTTATATAGCCACTTTGAAATGAGTAGCGTGATGAGCCGTAGCCAATAGAAAGTGAAAGTTGGATATAGATCGCAAATAGAATTGCGCCACTAGCGACTTGATCCGCTTTTGCACTAGATTCAATTGCTTATTTCCTAGATCCCTGAGCACATACTTGCCACTGTCACTGCCCGAGGTAACAAGCTGGTCCATACACTTGACCACTGCCGCTAGATTATCCGCATAATCCGTTTGCATTTTTTCATAGACCCGCTTGACCTCTTTCGAGCCAGCGGCACTCATATCGACAAGCATACTGTCTGTCTCGCGACAGGCGTCTATATTCAAAATAGGATTGCGCTTGGCCAGCTTGATCCCATAGTCCAGCCCAGTCTTGCCCTCGACAAACGTGACAAATTCCTTGTGCCTGACCTTGTTGCATTTTGCACCACGCTCCCGCAAAATCTCGGCATATTCAACCCCCGTTAGCAACGTATCCCCACACACTGCATATTCCGCGACGGCCGACTTCTTTTTGCGGCCAAAGATCATGCGCATATTATGCAAAAGCGTTTCCCTCTCTACCCCTGTCAAAAATTCTTTACAAAATAAATCAAACCCTTTTAAATTAGTAAAATCCAAATCTTGTTCGACCTTGCAAAAGCGAATTTCCATAACACGCCCCTCGACCCGTATATTCCTTATCGTAGTCCCCGCAAGACTGTTCTCGCCTCCATGTTCAAGATCATACATGTGCTTGATCAAGAGGATCAAATGAAGCATGCGGCGATAGTGGCGTGATATCAGCTTGCACAACCCTGCTTTGCGCTTTTCCGCGATGCCTTTACCACTAGGGATCAAATAAATAGCGTCATGCAATTCCGCCAACTCTACCTTGACATGTTTTTTCAACTGCGACTCTAGCACCATTGTGTACTGATCACATACGCCGTCTGTCAAGTGAGCCGCATGCTTCTTGTTTACAAACGTCCCCTTGGAAGTCACAAGATCATTCACCATGTTGTTCAACTTGCCCATTTCGGATTTGAATGCCGTGTTGCCCATTGGCTCTTTACTTGATTAATCTTGAGAAAAATAAGATCCATGTGAAAAGCATAAAAATTGAACACGAAACACTACATATTTTAGAAAAGTTGAATGATTTAAATTCATAAAAAAACGTATGTCAACTCTGCCAAACCCAAAAAATACAAAACATTACAATGCCGACAAGCAACAAGTCACTGCCCTCGAGCAATTACAAAGTGCTCTTGAAAAGTATACATCCAGAGTACCGCATCCAGACCAACTTTATCCGCATCTTAGACGAGTCGGTGGGGCGCTACATCAAGACGCTCACACCTGCCATGATCGAGACCAAGTCAAAGAGGTTCAGCAAGGCGTGGGACAACCGCGAGTCCATATTTGTCGACTACGAGTGGCGCTTTGGTGACAGCGGCATCTATGAGGAGTCAGTCAACCTGAAGTTGAATCCGGCCAAGGTGGCCAAGCTGATCCCTGGAGCCAACCCCATCTTGGCCACGTATGTGCTGCAAAAGCACATTCTCAAGATCATCCGTTTGTACGATGCCATCTACGCCCTTGAAAAGTCTGACAAGCCCAAGTATTCCAACGAGTACCTGGTGACTGTCCTTTACACATACAACATGTATTGAACTTACCTTTTGTGAATCCAAGACTCGTGTCGTTTCCTGAATGTAAATCAGCAACTTCGTGTCTGACTCCTTGTGCTATACTTGACCTAAATCCTTCACTGATTGACTTTGTGCGTACGTGACTACATTTGGTCCGTGTCTTTGTCTAGCTTTCGTTGTTGATCAACTTCAGAGGCCTCTTTTCGCTGACCTTGCCTGACTTGCCTGCCTTGTTTGTACTCGTATCCGCTGGCTTTGTGACTTGAAAAATTGGACGCAGCTTCATATGCTGCCAGAAATTGTTGACGACTTCATCGATTGGCCGGCGCGACATGATGGCGTACTTGTTGAGCGTTGTGAGCTCCATCATGCAATCATAGCATGAGCAATACGTATTCTTCGCCCCAGTCATATATTTCTTATACCGATCCTCGATAGGATAGCAGAACGACCGCCGCACCTTGTTATGATAAAACATTGTTTCTTCGTAATCCGTGAAATCATAGGCCACGTCCTTTCCTATGTCGGCTTTTTTAACGAGCAAGCGTGTTTCCCCTGACACGGGTCGTGGCCATATGCCATAATAGAGAATGCCCTTCAAATACGTCATCTTTTCATGCTCCTTCATGTGGTAAGACATGCGAAACTTGAGTAGTGACATGACCGGTTTCAAGATTTCTACCCATTCCTTTTGCAAGCTCATGTCACGGGTCACGCCATGCTCGAACGCATCGTGGTCGGCGCCATCAAGGCGAATGTCACTCACAAACAAAAGATTAGGGTACTTTTTGGCCACTAGCTCCTTGCACTTTTCGGTCGTCATGAAGCCATCCGTGCCCTCGTGGATCTCGAACGCGGGATGCGTTTTCAATCGGGGATCAAACTTGGCGCCATCATATAGGACAAACTTGACAGCAGGAAATAGGAATGACAGGAATGTCATGTGTGACCCAGGGGCAGCGCCTACATAGAGCAAAGTGGGGTGACCGCGGTGTGCCTTGTAATAAGTTGTGAGGAACTGGATCTCTGATAGTAGCAACTTGCGTTGACCAATGTGCGTATTGTGGGATTTCCATTTGGTGTCGTATTTCATTTTATATTTGGGGTCTGTCTCTGTGTCAACTAGTGTGGGCAGGGGATATTTGGGGTCGTCGCTATAGAAATGACAATGGCGGCGCCCAAGGGATTCGATGCCCACACCAGTAACCATTTTATTTTTTGCACTATCAGGGGATTTACTTTTAGGAACTGGCGACTTGCTCTTTGACTTTTGCACACTACTTTTTGACACGGGCGATTTACTCCTCGACTTTTTTACAACCGATTCAGATTTGTCTTTTACATTTGTTGATTTACTTTTAGAAATAGGTGACTTTCGCGCACTTTCTGAAACGGGAGATTTACTTCTGGGTTTAGGTGACTTGCTTCGCGACTTGTGAGCACTTTTTGGAACTGGAGATTTACTTTTGGGTGATGACGACTTTTGTGCAACAGGTGAAACTGATCTACTCTTACTGTCATTCTTGACATATTTATCAATAATCCGCCTCACACACTTTTCACCATTCCAAACGCACATTTCTGGAAGCTCTTTGCATGTATGTTCTTTCCGGCAGCCGCACCTTGGTGCCATTGTTGTTTATAAAATGACAAGAAATATATTTAAAAATGAGAAATGGTAGTCGCATATGTGATTACACTCTGACAAGTGAATAATGGACACCATAAACACAAGAATATGAAACATGTCATTCAATTATTGAGGGTTAATTTGACTTAAGGATAAGACCCCTACAAAAGGGTAGAATGGAAACAATCTCCAACAACATGAATCTTCCAAGGTTTATGATGCTGCTCGGCATGCTAGAAATAGTATGTCTTGATGGGGCGCTCAGCTATTGAATTAGCTTGGCCCGGGTCGCTATGCTTAGGTATGACGGGCCTCCGCCCCCTAATGGCCTTGCATCAAACACTTACCGAAAGTCCGCACACAGCTATTTTAGCTGCTGTAAGCCGTGCTCAGGAAGTGGCACCCATAGTGCCTATAGAGACTCCTTAACATATTGGCTACGAGGCAAGGTAGCAACAAGCAAGTCAGGGGCCAAAGGGCTCCACGCGACAGTTGTGTACTTGTTATCCCAAGTCACCTCTAAGAGGACCACTTTCAAAAACCCCTAATTTTGTGAACATTTAGGTGTTCCATTATTCACTGGGTTGAGTGTAAAACAGGAAACATATATGTGATCAAATTGCACTTGTAAACAATGTTATTTATTGCCCGCTGCCAATATAAATGGATATGCATGACAAGTGTCCAACAACCACCAACATGAAGAACGAGAACAACAGCTGCTACCTCGACACGATCCTTTTTGCCATGATGCACGACCCGACCTCGCCCACATGCCGCTTCTTGTGCAAACTGAAGCCACAAAAAGATACGCTCACTACCCAGCTCGTCCAAAAAGAGCTCAACAAGGTTGCCACATCTTTCAAAGAGAATCAGCCGCAACCATCGCTCGCACCCCTGCGCCAACTGTTGCAAAAGATCCAGACCAGTCCAAATGCATTAAATTGGACGCGAGCGCAGGCCGAGCCCCTAGATTTCATATTGCTTTTACAAGACGTGTTCAAGGTGCGCAACTGCATCAAGTTCAAGGAAGAGGTCCGCGCCGAGGGCAACCAACTCGTCAACTCGCGATTAGTTCGCAGCCCCTTTCTCGACCTTGTTGATGCATCAGTGAAAAAGCTTCACACCATCTATCCGAAGCGTGTGATCAAGATGACGTTTGACAAGGAAGCGTTGTGGCGGAAAAAGTACAAGCTACGCAAAGAGACCCGTACACTAGTTTCTTGCAGCAAGTTCCTCATGGTCCACGTCAACCGTTTATTGGATGGTGTGAGCAAGTCGACAGAGCCGGTGACGCCCATGTCCAAGATCACCATGGCCAATGGCACTACCATCTATTTGCGCTCCATTCTCGTGCACCACGGATCAGCCCGTGGCGGTCACTATACGTGCGTTTACAAGTGCAAAAGAATGAGCAAGTGGTACGAGTTTGACGACATGAAAAAGGGGGTGCACAAGCAAGTGGACAACTACAAGAGCACATACAACCTGGAAAATGCCACAGACTTTATTTACTGGTAAACTTAAACAATAGCTTATAAATCTGAACACAAAATGGTAATTGAATTTGAATTTGGTATTGCACAAGTGTCGACGTGTCAGATTTGCAATAGCAAGAAGTTTCATGTCAAGATGTAAAGGATCTCTTTGAAACCCCTTTGCATTTAGAGAAATTTGAAATAAATAGTCTAGTACTACTCGAAACATACACGAATCCATGTCTTTTTTGGCGCTCCTCGAGGCTGTTGCGGCAGAGCTCAAGCGACGTGACTGCAAGAAAAACGACAACCCAACGCTGCGCCCCATGAAGATGGGCGACAAGATCAAGGTGCTCTACACTATCCTGACACCTGGCCAGCCCAACAAGCGAAAATGGTTCAAAGGGGTCATCACACGGATCGGCCAGGCAACAAGGACCTACAAAAAGGTCAACATTGCCTTCGAGGACGGCGAGCACGTCCGGGGCTTCAACCTGCACTACCACATGTACAGGTCGCGTGGCGAGGCTGCGTGGCGCATGGACTAAACCTCGCAGCCACCTTGTTTTTATCATTTATATATTTCTTCTGCAAATTCAGAAAATAATAATAAAATTATCGTGTAAAAAATAAAACAATAGAGGGCGGATTCGAGATGCAAAATCATAGTTGATTCAAACTTCCACATGAAGATTGGACAGTGAAAAAATCAGGAGCGTATATCATCATCAAGGGACCACCACAAGAAAAGCTATATTGATATAAAAATATAAAAACTGCGAAATCCGAAAATCACCACCCTTGTGTTTTTTTTCATAAACTACCTTGTTTTTTCAAATCAGAGTTTATACATGTATAAAATTTCAAATAATCACAATCGACAGGCGCACTCTTTGCTGTGGATTCTACATTTCCATCATCAAGAAAATCAACATCGGGGCCAGCTGTGTAAAGCTCCACAAACTCGGCAGGGTGCGAGCATACATGTTTCAAAACGTGCTTGGATGCCAATATGCTAAAGACCCACACGATCAACGACAGCCTGGGCCCCTTGTATTTCTTTTGAAAGCCAAGAGTGAAAAGTTGCAAGTGAACCCTCACAAACCCCTCGACCGCCTCCACATTGATCCTGTGCTTTACAACGAGCAGTGCCAATTTCCAAAAATACCAAATTATATCATTTTTACCCATTTTCACCATTTGGTTTTCTTCATAGGCCAGTTCGTCGAGCGCCAGAGTCTTGAAACTTGTGATGAAGGCGACAAGTCCTAGCACAGATTTCTTATCCTGATACCGCGTCTTGTAATAAATAATATTCAAAATCTTGTACAGGTCGTTAGTAACCTTGCCTTCCTCTTGTAAAAATACCAGCTCTTCATGGCGCTTCTTTCCAAAATTTGCAACGATCGCCTCGACTGCAGAGACGTCAAAGGGCTCCACCACGACGGTGCCACACCCACACGACTTGTAGCTGCCACTCACAAGCAGGCCCGCCACATCGAGCATCAAAGCCAAGAACACTGGATTTGTAGCTATATTCTTTTTTGCAAGTAGTGAAGCTGCCCGTAGCTTTTCATGGAGCGTCTTGACCACATACATGTTGGCAGTCAGCTTGTTGGTTGCGTAATACTCTATAAAGAATGCAATTAAATTGTTGCTATCGGTGACTAGCGCACTCACACTCTCTACAATGGTGTCAGCATCAGCACTCGCCATGGCATTAAAAAGCGCCGTATAAATATCTGGATTGACCCTTTTCGCTACCATTTTTTTCCTTTATGTTACTTTTTCAACAAATAATTTACAGTTTTGTGCAACGCGCTTTCACACTTTCAATTCATGTTGTCCTTGAACATTTAGCCAAAATACTTTACCCAAAATTGAAAGACCTGTGACTGACCGCTACACATGATGAGTTGGAGAGCGATGATACTGTCCGTAAAAAGTAAAATGAAAACACCACTTAAAGAATTGTTAATGCAACAACGTTAATCAAGCATGGGCACAACCAAAGAGCCGTACTTTCTTGTGCATTTTAGTACGTCAAAGCATGTCCGCATCATAGCGCAAGAGCCCAATGTGGACGTGGAATCAGTGACTACTGTACTTCAGCAGTTTCACCCTGATGAAACAATCACCACTAAAAAGGTCGTCATGCATCCCGAGTTTGTAGGCAACAACCATACCAGAAAGACCAGTATTTACGGTTTGTCATGGATGTATACATTTTGGATGTGGCATTTTTTGATGGTCACCGGATACACTCGCGCGAAACAGTATTACACATCTGTTTATCCTAGCTTGTTTACATTTTACAAAAATCAAATTCAAAAAATAAGTAGACACATTGCTATTCCTGTTTTTTGGAAAAGGAATTTGAGCATGCATCGCTCCAAGACAGAACAAAACATAGTCGATACACCTGTAACCATCGACAATGTGCAAAAACCTAAAACACAAGATGTCATTACGACGAAAGTCCTTGAAAAGACAATTGAAGAACGCGACAATGATATCCGTGATTGCTATTACTTGCCACCTGCACTCGAGGCAGCTTTCAAGGCAATCAAGGAAGATATCTCTACATCAAAAGCAAAAGAACCTGAAATACAACCACAAGGTGAACAAGAAGTAATACCCAATCCCATACCTGTACTTTCTTCCAAGGATCTGTTGCCAAAAAATAATCAAGAGGAGCAAAAGTGGCTGCCTCTTTTCAAGCCAATATCGCACTTTTCAGATAATGGCCAGTGGGACAATGACACACATGGTCTTGAATGCAAATATTCAGTATTGGACCCTGTGCCAGCAAAAGCGACATCCACCGACATGACACACTCCAACAATCTGGTCGTGTTCAACTACATATGCACACACAAGAACCAACAACAAAAACGCCTTGCTTATATACCCCATGCACTTATCCCCACACTTTCCACACTTGTCCGCACGGGTACTCTAGACAACTTTGTCATTGGCAAGCAGCTATATTTCGCCCTTGACTTTCCTGGTGCGGCCGAGCTCATCAACGTTTTTTCCCTCAATGCCCGCGTCACCCCTATTGAAAGCATTTTTCATGTCCGTTCCACGTTTGCCAAGGCCGCATCCCTTGATACATATGCAACCCTTCCCCCGTCGCTCAAGCAAAACCACATCATCTACATGTTGCAGTACATTTATTCCAATTATGATTTTGACCTTAATGCCAAGTATTCCTTTTCAGATTTCTTTAGCAATTTACAATCGTTTACAGGCAAGGGATATCAGAATCTGTACATGCACATCATCCTTGACAATCCCAAGACGATCCAGAGCATCCTCGAGTTTTCTGGATTCTCCATCAACTCTAACGATATTCTCTACTTGGTAAAAAAGGCAAATCCGGATGAAATTGATCACAAGTTTGTGGCCAAGATCATGTTGGACGAGAGCAATAGCGAGTTCAAACGGATCAATGCATATACCAGCTGGGATATCCGCACCACCCCTGATATTCCCGTGATTGTCAACGCGAGTCCTTGGAACATGTCAAGCCAAGCATCAGAAACATAACACTTTTTGAAACCAGCATAAAGAATACAAATCATATTTTTTACAAAAGTATATAAACACAACTCGTCTATATACAGTATCCAAAAAAAGAACAAAGAAAGTAAAATGGCAGCCGAGTCAATCCTCACCGACATGACCAACAGGTTTGTTCTGTTTCCCATTCGCTACAACAGCATTTTCAAAATGTACAAAAAGGCCCTGTCTGCCTTTTGGACTGCCGAAGAGATTGACCTGTCTCAGGACCAGGCTGATTGGGACAACTTGAATGGCAACGAGCAGCATTTCATCAAGCACATTCTCGCTTTTTTCGCAGGCAGCGACGGCATTGTGAACGAGAACCTGTCGATGAGGTTCATGAACGAGGTCAAGGCACAAGAGGCCAAGTGCTTCTATGGCTTCCAGATCGCCATGGAAAACATCCACTGTGTCTCGCCCGACACCGAGATCTTGACCAAGACCGGCTACATTCCGATTGCAGCAGTCGAGGGCAAGTGTGTCGATGTGTGGAACGGTCACGTGTTCAGCAAGGTCATGGTGATGAAGACAGCCGACGAGTCGGATGCCTACCATGTCACCGTGTCCAACGGAATGCAGCTGGTGTGCACGCCCAACCACGAGTGGCTGATTGGCGGTGACGGTGACCGCATCATGACCAAGGACCTCGAGACGGACATGGTGGTCACACCGTTCATCTACCCGTCTGTGGGCGAGCTCAACCTCGAAAACGAGCACTTGTTTAGCAACATCGAAGAGCATGGGAGCCATGCCTTCAACTGCAGCACCACCAAGCCCAAGTACAACACGACAAGGTACAACTGCCGCCCCATCAACTTTGTGCCGGTCAACTATTGTGAAAAGATCAAGGTGGAGTGGCTGACAGGCGCCCTCAAGCACGCCACACTCACAGACACAGGTGTTGTCCTCGTGCACACCGACTTGGTGTTCCTGAAGCACGTGCAACTGCTCCTCACGACCTTGGCTATCACATCGGTCAAGGACACAACAGCCTCTGGCCTAGCAACCCTGACCATCACGTATGCCGAACTGACCAAGTTGAAGGACCTGGGTGCGCGCGCGACATTGCCAGTCCTCCCTGTGTACACAGACACAAAGTCAATGCCCTTGCGCATCACGACCATCAAAAAGATGGACATCAAGGTGCCCATGTTCTGTTTCGAGGAGCCGCACCGGCACACAGGTGTCTTCAACGGCATCCTGACAGGCCAAAGCGAGACCTATTCGCTCCTGCTCGACACGTACATCAAGGACAGCAAGGAGAAGACGCACCTGTTGAACGCCATCGACACCATTCCCTGCATTGCCAAAAAGGCCGAGTGGGCGATGAAGTGGATCACGGACAAGTCATCATCCTTTTCGATGCGCCTTGTGGCCTTTGCATGTGTCGAGGGCATCTTCTTCTCCGGCGCTTTTTGTGCAATCTTTTGGCTCAAGGAGCGTAGCCTCCTCCCGGGCTTGTGCCTGAGCAACGAGTTCATCAGCCGCGACGAGAGCCTGCACACCGAGTTTGCCATTCACCTCTACTCGCTCCTCCCAGAGGACAAGCTGGACGAGCAGGTCATTCGCGACATTGTCACCGAGGCGGTCGCGATCGAGGACGAGTTCATCATTGATTCGATTCCTTGCCACATGTTGGGCATGAACAGCGAGCTCATGAGCCAGTACATCAAGTTTGTGGCAGACCGGCTCATTGTGCAGCTCGGCTACAACAAGATCTACAATGTCAACAACCCGTTTCCGTTCATGGACCGCATCGGCCTTGCCAACAAGTCGAACTTTTTCGAGCACACAAGGCAGAGCGAGTATGCCAAGGCAAGGGTGGGGGGCAAGGGCGGGGACGCGGACACGTTTGGACTAGACGCTGACTTTTGAATAATCCCAAAAAGTCATAAAATATATCCTATTTATTTTTCAAATGTAATGAAACATTCTAGGTGGTTTCATTATTCATGTGTTTACAAATCGAGTTGTAATTGAAAGGAGTAACGTGACATGAGAGTCCGCCGTTTTTGTATGGAATACACATGGGTTTTTCATCAAACACATCAAATATTTCATAACCGACACTGCGCACAATATTCATTGTTTCAAAGCCTATGTTGTTTTGACTAGAGCAATTAAATATGCCTGTTGTGTGGATCACTGTCAACGTGTCTTGATCGTAATGGTATGACATATACATGGCTGACATGACGCCATCTTTCACCAAAGATGTGGGTACGAATGTTGTGATCTGGCCGTTGTACCCATGATATTTTGCCGTGTGCTTTTTCTCCAACATGTCATTCATTATGCTCAACACGTCTGCTGAAATCTTTCTTGGCAAAAAACCCATGTAGCGTCGGCTGTCAATGTCGGCATAGTCGGCGATAAATTGCAAAACATCATATGGCAACATCGTGTTTTCTTATTTGTTGTAGTAATCTATATACCAGAAATGATATTAAAATATAAAAACATTAAAAGTAAATGTCAAAGCTAGCAGGTAAACGAATCGTATTTAGCGGCTTTCGTGATGAAGACCTCTTGGCCAAGATAGAAGTTGCGAACGGCAAGGTCATGTCCGCAGTGTCCGGCCTTACAGATATTGTCATTTACAAGGGCAAGGAATCTGCCAAAGTCAATACAGCTCGTGATTCAGGCAAAGATGTCATGACTATTGAACAATTTGTAGCGACGTACTTTTCTACCACACCCAAAAAGAAATCACAATCACCTGTAAAAAGTAAAACGGAAAAGCCCACACATACCGTCACCATGTACACCTCGTAAAATCTAAAATGAAACACTTTAGACCGAGCGTATTCTCTATTAGCCGTACGGCTTGCGGTTGAAAATCAACCTTGGAAC
>Ga0214250_1000532_pt1 | contig 11322 bp, 9 predicted proteins | sample TroBogypolimnion_35_FD_153088 | JGI IMG/M metagenome (GOLD analysis project Ga0214250, IMG submission 153088) | Freshwater microbial communities from Trout Bog Lake, WI - 29JUN2009 hypolimnion | ecosystem: Environmental > Aquatic > Freshwater > Lake > Hypolimnion/Profundal zone | place: Trout...
CATCAGTGCCTTGGGTTGTTTGTTGATCTTCATACCTACCTCGTTGCTCTCTAAACTAACAGGGGTAGGTGCAGCAAGTCATTCTGGCACGGGGGGGACGGGCAGGTCGTGAAATTAGCAAGACGAGACATGACTGATTCACTAATATTGCGTCACACGCGCCGTTCCCGCCTGGAATGGGTGCTGCTCATCCTGATACTGTTGCTCATAGGCGGCTATTTCGCCTACCACTTGAACCGGGATCACGCGCGTATCGAGGCCCGAGAAAGTGAACGACTGAGCCACCAATGCACGGTGGTGAATATGAATCTCAGTCGCCAATTCAGAACAATCAATTCGGCATTAGCCGGAATTTTGCGGGAGGTTCCCTCCTGGAGAAAATCCGGCGATGGACTAGCGGCGGCGAGCCGACACCTGAAAACGCTCAACGATGCCATGCCGGGGGTTTATACCTTCCTCGTGTTCAATGCTGAGGGCACAGTGGAGGCATCTGACAAATCCGAACTCGTCGGTCAGAACTTTTCACATCGAGACTATTTCCAGGCGGTCGTCAAGAACCCCAATCGAGACACCCTTTATACCCGCCCACCTTTCATAACAAGCCGTGGCAACTTCACCATGAACCTGGCGCGCATGATTCCAGGTGCACAGGGGGAGTTTGCCGGTCTGGTCGTCGCAGCCCTTGACGCCGAGGAATTCAAAGTGCTGCTCGATTCCGTGATCTACCGGCCAGGAATCAGGGCAGCCTTGATTCATGGCGACGGCGCTCCATTTTTGATGGCACCCAACAGCAAAGACGTTGAGGGCCTGGACCTGGTCAAACCAGACTCGTTCTTTGTCAAACATCTGAGCAGCGGTCGCAGCGCCAATGTTTATTCCGGCGTTTTCAATTACGTCGGTGACGAGCGCATGGTCGCGCTGCAAACAGTCCAGGACCCAAGCCTGTCCATGGACAAGCCCATGGTCATCGTCGTCGATCGGCCCTTGCAGTCCATGTACACAAGTTGGAGCCACGAGGTCCTGGGTTACGGCCTATCGCTTGCCATTTTTGCCGTGCTACTGACGGCTGCCTTGTTGCTGTACCAAAGGCAGAGACGTCTCGTTGCTCACGCCAGGTCACAGAGCGAGGCTGAGCGTCAGGCGGCATTGGAAGCCTTGCGTCAAGGTGAAGAACGATTCCGCAATTTGATCACGCTGTCATCGGATTGGTATTGGGAGCAGGACGACCAGTTTCGTTTTGTTCGCTTGCCCGGTGACCTGGATCAAAAAACGCGTTTGGCGAACGACGCGCATATTGGCAAGACAAGATGGGAAATGGGTGCTTTGAATTTGAACGAGGCCGATTGGGGAGCGCATCGAGTCACGTTGCAATCGCATCAAGAATTTCATGATTTTGAAATGCTTCGCCGCAGCCAAAATGGCGGCCCGCGTTGGACTTCGGTCAGCGGAATGCCGGTTTTTGACCGCCAGGGCAATTTCACGGGCTATCGCGGGGTGGCCCGCGATATCACCGCAAACAAGTTGTCCGAGGAGCACATCAAGCAGTTCGCCTTTTACGACGGACTGACCAAACTCCCGAATCGACGTTTCCTGAAAGACAGGATGGGCTTCGAATTTGCTGCAAGCAAACGCAATCAGCGCTACGGCGCACTCATGTTTCTCGACCTGGACAACTTCAAACCACTCAACGACAAGTTTGGCCATGAGTTCGGCGACCTTCTCTTGATTGAAGTCGCGAATCGACTCAAAGCTTGTGTGCGGGAGGTTGACACAGTGGCTCGCTTTGGCGGAGACGAATTTGTGGTGATCGTAGGCAATTTGGATTTGAGCAAGAATGAGGCCACACTTCGGGCCAATCGGGTCGCAGAGAAAATTCGCGACAGCTTGGCCGAGCCCTATCGACTGTCGGTTCCACAAGGAGGAAGCGCCACCGCCACGATTGAACACCGCTGCACTGTGAGCATAGGTGTGACCCTGTTCTTCGACTCTGAGCAGAGTGAGGAGGAAGTTCTTAAGCAAGCCGACAAGGCAATGTATGACGCCAAAGAGGCAGGTCGCAATACGATCCGGTTTTGCGGAGTCACCTAAGCTTTCGCTTGACTGCTCAAAAGTTGTGCAGTAAAAGCACGCCCGCGCTAGGCCAAGCGTTGCGTGTCGTTTTCCCGACTTATCCACAACTTTATAAACAAAGGCAGTGGATAAGCCGAATTCAGGAATTGGCACGAGCACCGTAGGTGCTTTCCCTAAGTCCTTTGATTTCGCGTGGAAAGCGGATCAAAAGTGATTGTGACCGAGAGCGAAAGCGTGTAAGTTGATAGCAGGATTTGTTGGCCACCACGCAGATAGCAAGACCGGCTGGCCCGACAATTTCCTGAAGGAGACAAATATGTTGACACAGGAAATCCCGGCAAACAGTGCGAACGCGAGCAAGAAGTTCAGGGGCGCCGATCCAATTGCTTTGGTCGTTTTGGTCGTGGCGGTTGGTCTGCTGGCAGTGATATTTCTGGCGACCTACCTGCGCTAGATCCGTGCGACTGGGTCGCGGATCGCCAAGTGGCTGTCAATCAAGTTGATGATGCCGCCAGCCAAGGCCAGGCCCAGTGGTGGAATCCGTAATTCAAGTGCGTTCATCGACTCCGAATTTGGACCGGGTGTGCCTATTGTCGATCCAGTATCGCTGCACTAGGGAAACGCGGATCAAATCACTTTGACCCGCATGATGACGTTGCGCGTATTTTTTTAGTTCGCGCTACGCCAGATTTCGCGATCTCTTTCGCAATCGCAGCCGAATTTTCAATTTCCACGCCTCTTTCGAGGCAACTTTTGGCGCCTTTCGCGCCGACTTGCCCACTATGGGCGTAGCTCTGCCCTGACCATGTACAGATTACTCAAGGCAAACAGCACATTGAGCTGGGCATCATTCTTGGCCAGACCCTTGTAGCGCGTCTTCTTGTATTTGAAGATGTTCTTGACCACGTGGAATGGATGCTCCACCCGCGACCTCACCTGGGCTTTGAGTTTCTCGTAGGCTTGCGCCATGCTTTTTTGCCACCCGTCAGCCAGCTTCTCGATAGTCGAGCGGCGTTTGGCTACGTGCCATTGCACTGTCTGCTCGTTGGTGTTCAACGCCTGCTGCACTTCCTCTCGCTTTTCCACCCCCACATAACCCGCATCGGCCCAGACGTCGCTCTCTTGTCCGTGCAGCAACGCAGCCGTCTGGCTGATGTCGCTCACGTTGGCCGCCGTCGTCGTCAGCGTGTGCACCAGACCTGAATCCTTGTCCACGCCGATGTGCGCCTTCATTCCGAAGTGCCACTGGTTGCCTTTCTTGGCTTGGTGCATTTCTGGATCGCGCCCGTGTTCCTTGTTCTTGGTCGAACTGGGTGCGGCAATCAACGTGGCATCCACCAGCGTGCCCTTGGTCATCAGTAGCCCACGCTCCATTAGCATGACATTGACTTCGACCAGCATCGCCTTGGTCAAATCATTGGCTTCAAGCAGATGGCGAAACCCCATCAGCGTTGTGGCGTCAGGAACGCTTTGGCGGCTCAGGTCAATGCCCATGAAGTTGCGCAGCGCCTGTGAGTCGTAGACCGCGTCCTCCACCGCCTCATCAGCCAAGCCATACCACTGCTGCACAAAGTACATCCGCAGCATGCGCTCCAAACCGATCGGTGGGCGTCCGCGCTTTCCACTCTTGGGGTAGTGAGGTTCGATGACTTCCATCAACCTGACCCACGGCACCACCTGTTCCATCTTCTCCAAGAACACTTCGCGACGCGTGCGCTTCTTCTTTTTCTCGTACTCGGCCTGAGCAAAACTGACCTGGGTCGGCGGCGTTGGATTCATGTCGGTTCGGTGTTGTGGTGGCTACCTACCTACAACGTTTGGGCCCCCGTGCAGGTTGGCAAAATCATCGAATAAATCTGCGTTTCCCTAGCATCGGCAACCGGATCACCGCCGTCCCCGAGGTCGCCAACTTGAGCGCGCTGGAGATTGATCCGCAGGCCGCGGCGCAGGCCTATCGGGATCGCATCGTCGGTCCGGTGCGCGGCGTGCTGCCCGATCCGGTGGTCAAGGGCATCGAGGAGCAGCTCTCCGGCGCCTGCACCACCGAGATTGCCGCCTTCGACGAGTTCACCGCCTTGTTGACCGATGCCGCGTTGACGCAGGATTACGCGCACGTGATTTTCGACACGGCGCCAACCGGCCACACGATCCGCATGCTGCAGTTGCCCGGCGCCTGGAGCGGCTTTCTCGAAGAAGGCAAGGGCGACGCCTCGTGCCTGGGCCCGCTGGCTGGGCTGGAAAAGCAGCGCACCCAGTACCAGGCGGCAGTCGCGGCGCTGGCCGATCCGCAGCGCACGCGCTTGATCCTGGTGGCACGGGCCCAGGCTTCCACGCTGCGCGAGGCGGCGCGCACGCACGAGGAACTGGCCGGCACCGGCATGTCGCAGCAATACCTCGTGGTCAACGGCGTCATGCCCGCGACTGAAGGCGCGCAGGATGCGCTGGCCGGCGCGATCTGCGCGCGCGAAAAGGCCGCGCTGGCCGCCATGCCCGATGTCCTGAAGACGCTGCCGAGCGACCAGATTGCGCTCAAGGCCTTCGACCTGATGGGACTGGCGGCGCTGCGCCAGTTGTTGACGCAGTCCGTGTCCACCCAGGCCACAGTGGTCGGCGACCGCATCGCAATCAATGCGCCGAGCCTGTCGCAACTGGTCGACGACATCGCCGCCGACGGCCATGGTCTGTTGATGCTGATGGGTAAGGGCGGCGTCGGCAAGACGACGCTGGCGGCCGCCATGGCGGTGCAACTCGCGCAGCGCGGCCTGCTTGTGCATCTGACGACCTCCGATCCGGCGGCGCACCTGATGGAGACCCTGCGTGGCTCTCTCGAACACCTGAGCGTGAGCCGCATCGACCCGCACGAAGTGACGGCGCAGTACCGTGCGCAGGTGCTCGCCAGCAAGGGCACCGCGCTCGATGCGCAGGGGCGCGCCGTGCTGGAAGAGGACCTGCGCTCGCCTTGCACCGAAGAGATCGCGGTCTTTCAGGCGTTCTCGCGCGTCATCCGCGAGGCCGGACGCAAGTTCGTTGTGATGGACACTGCGCCGACCGGCCACACCCTGCTGCTGCTCGATGCCACCGGCGCCTACCATCGCGACGTCGTGCGCCAGATGGGCCAGAGCGGCATGCACTTCACGACCCCCATGATGCAGTTGCAGGACCCCAGGCAGACCAAGGTTCTACTGGTGACGTTGGCCGAAAAGACGCCTGTGCTCGAGGCCGCCAACCTGCAGGCCGATCTGCGGCGCGCCGGCATCGAGCCCTGGGCCTGGGTCATCAACAACAGCGTGGCGGCAAGCTCGCTGAGCGCACCCTTGATCTCGCCCTTGCTGCGGCAACGCGCGCACAACGAACTCGCCGAGATCGAAACGGTTGCCACGCGGCACGCCACGCGCTATGCGCTCGTGCCGCTGCTGCAGGAGGAACCCGTTGGCCTGAAGCGGCTGCTGCAACTCGCCGCACCGGCGCCGGTCGCGAATTGACACCAACCCATCGAAAGAGAATCAGACATGACCGACGAACCCTTGCGCGTGCTGTTCCTGTGCACGCACAACTCGGCGCGCAGCATCGTGGCCGAAGCCATCCTGAACCACATCGGCAAGGGCCGCTTCCAGGCGTACTCGGCCGGCAGCAGTCCGCGCGCGAACCAGCAGCCCAATCACCTGGGATTGCAGGTGCTGCAAAGCGCCGGCATTGCCACCGCCGGGTTGCGCAGCAAGAGCTGGGACGAGTTTGGCGCTGCCGATGCGCCGCAGATGGATCTCGTGATAACGGTCTGCGACAACGCGGCGGGCGAGGTCTGCCCTTACTGGCCGGGCCAGCCGGCCACCGCGCACTGGGGCTATCCCGATCCGTCCGCCGGTGATGGCACGCAGGCGCAGAAGCTCGAGGCCTTTCGCCAGACCCTGCTCGCGCTCAAGCGCCGGCTCGAACTGCTGGTCAGCCTGCCGGCGGCCAAGCTGCAAAAGACGATGCTGCAAAGCACTGCGCGCGAATTGACGAAGGAATGAGACCATGACTGAAGTCGCTGCCCCGCAGGCGGGTCCTGCGCCGATGAGCGTGTTTGAGCGCTACCTCACGGTCTGGGTCTTTCTGTGCATCGTCGTCGGCATCGCGTTCGGGCAGTTTCTGCCAGGGGTGTTCCAGGCCATTGGCGGCCTCGAAGTCGCGCAGGTTAATCTGCCAGTGGGGCTGCTGATCTGGGTCATGATCATCCCCATGCTGGTGAAGGTCGATTTCGGCGCGTTGCAGGAGGTGCGCAAGCACGTCCGGGGCATCGGCGTCACGCTGTTCGTGAACTGGCTGGTCAAGCCCTTCAGCATGGCGTTTCTGGGTTGGCTCTTCATCCGCCACTGGTTTGCGCCGCTGCTGCCGCCAGACCAGATTGACAGCTACATCGCTGGCCTGATCCTGCTGGCGGCAGCGCCGTGCACGGCCATGGTTTTTGTCTGGAGCCGCCTGAGCGCTGGCGACCCGTTGTTCACACTGTCGCAGGTGGCGCTCAACGACAGCATCATGGTGCTCGCGTTCGCGCCGCTGGTGGCGTTTCTGCTGGGCATCTCGGCCATCACCGTGCCCTGGGCCACGCTGCTGATCTCGGTCCTGCTCTACATCGTGATCCCGGTGATCCTGGCGCAACTGTGGCGCAGGGCGCTGCTGGCAAAAGGGCAGGCGGCATTCGACGCCGCGATGGAGAAGGTGGGCCCGTGGTCGATAGGCGCGCTGCTGGCCACGCTGGTGCTGCTGTTCGCGTTTCAGGGCGGCGCGATCCTGCAGCAGCCGATCGTGATCGCGCTGCTCGCGGTGCCGATCCTGATCCAGGTGCTGTTCAATTCCGCGCTGGCCTACTGGCTCAATCGCGCGCTCGGTGAGCAGCACAATATCGCCTGCCCGTCGGCGCTGATCGGTGCATCCAATTTCTTCGAACTCGCGGTGGCGGCTGCCATCAGCCTGTTCGGTTTCAACTCGGGCGCGGCGCTGGCCACGGTCGTGGGGGTGCTGATCGAAGTGCCCGTCATGCTGCTGGTCGTGTATGTTGTCAACCATTCCAAACGCTGGTACGAACGCACATGATCGAGAACACCGAAGGCCCGTTCGGGCCACGCCGCTATCGCGCCTGGAACGAGCATGTGAAGACGCGCTATGGCGGACGCGTGCAGAAGGTGTCGATCGAGGCCGGCTTCACCTGCCCGAACCGCGACGGCCTGGTCGCGACCGGCGGCTGCACTTTCTGCAACAACGACGGCTTCACACCCGGCTACCTGAGCCGGCGCCAGAGCATCACCGAGCAGATCGACGCCGGGCTCGACTTCCTGGAACGCCGCTATCCCGGCACGCAGCGCTATATCGCCTACTTCCAGAGCTACAGCAACACCTATGGCGAGCTGGAGCGCCTGCGCGTTTTGTACGAGGAGGCGCTGGCGCACCCGAAGATCAGCGGCCTGGCGATCGGCACGCGGCCCGACTGCCTGCCCGATGCGGTGCTGGACTATCTGGCGCAGCTCGCGCGCGAGCACATCATAGAGCTGGAGATTGGCGTCGAGTCCTGCAACGACGCGGTGCTGGCCAGTGTCAACCGCGGCCATGACTTTGCCGCCAGCGCCGACGCGATCGAGCGCGCGGCCGCGCGAGGACTCGATGTCACGACGCACCTGCTGCTCGGGCTGCCCGGCGAGTCGATGGACAGCATGCTCGACGGCGCGCGCCGGATGTCGGCGCTGCCGGTCCACGCGCTCAAGCTGCACCAGTTGCAGCTCGTGCGTGGCACCGCCATGGCGCGCGCCTGGCAGCGCGACCCGGCCAGCGTGCCCCTGCTCGACGAGCAGGCCTGCATCGCCATGCTGGCCGATTTCATCGAGCGCCTGTCGCCGGCCATCCTGCTGCAGCGTGTCGGCAGCGAGGTGCCGCCGTCGATGAAGCTCGCGCCCGCCTGGAACCTGCGCCTGTCCGAACTCTCACCGCGCATCTCGGCTGAACTCGCGCGCCGCGGCAGCTGGCAGGGCAGCCGTTACGTGGCCACCGGCAGCACCAGCACCGGTGCAAAACCGCCGCCTTCGGTTCGGAAGTTGGTGGTCTGACCGGCGTACATGCGTGCCGCCAGCAGTTGCACCCGGCCCGCATAGGCGTAGGCGCGGATGTCGAACTTGAGGTCGGTGCGCACGCCGTCGCGTTCGATCAGGCGCTGGCCAGGCGCCACCAGCGCCTGCGCCACGAAGTCGCCGGCCAGGATCTCTGACCAGACCCGGCGCGTGAGCTTATCGCCGCGGTAGGCTGCCTTGGCGCCATAGCCCGCCACCGGCTTGAAGAACAAGGCGCGCCGGCGCGCCCACAGGTCATCGGCGTGCTCGGACATCACCAGCTCGGTCCGCGGCACAGCGGTCTGCAGCAGTTGGCGATCTGCCGCGGCTGCGCCCCAGCTCGCCAACAGCGCGTCCTGGCCCAGCACAATCAGGTTGCGCTTGTCGGCGTACAGCGCGTGGGCGTGCGGGTCGGGCGTCAGCACCACGGCGCCAGCTTCATAGGCCTGGCGCAGGGCCTGGTGGCCGGGTTCACCCAGGTAGAAATCCGTCAGGCGGTTGTAGACCATGTCGACCGGCGCGCCGCCGTGCCACAGCTTGCCGTCGCGCCAGACCAGCGCCGATGGATCGGCAACGGCGGCGGCAAGACCGAAGCGCACAAACATCTGGCGGAACAACTCGAACTCGGGCGCGAGGTATTGCGCGGCCGGGACGTCGTCCACGATCAGCACCGATTGCAGCGGCGCCGTGCGGCGCTGCAAGCGCCACTCGGCCAAGAACATGTCGAACAGGGTTTGCGTTAGGGTATCCGGCGCAGGTTTGAGCGGGAAGGCCCAGTCCATGGCCTTGCAGCAGGATTGCTGGGCGCGCGCCAGCACCACGTTGAGCAGGGCGCCGCCGGCATTGGTGTTGATCTCGATCAGCTGCGGCCCCTCGGCGCCGAGGTGAAAGTCAAAACCCATGCAGGCGCCGACCGGGCCGAAGGCGTGCTGCGCAATCGCCGGGGCGCGCGCCAGAACCTGGCCGCGATAGCCGCTTAGGCCGACCACGCGCTCGATGGCGGCCACGGTGGCCGCCATCGTCTGCGCCATCTCGGCCGACAGGAAGACCATGGTGGAGGAGAACAGGTGCGGACGCGTCTGCGTGATGTCCTGCGCCATGCCGCTCAGACTGGCGTCGCTCTCCAACTGCGCGCGCAGCACGTCGACGTTCAGGGTGCGAAAAAAGAAGTCGCGATTAAGGGTCTGCGCCACGCTGGAGGCCGGCAGCGTGGCGTCCGGGTTGAAGGCGTTCATCAAGTCGTTCATGGTGTAGCGGTGTTCTGATTTTGTGTGGTGGTGCCCGAGAGCATGACCTCGATTTCCTCGATGATGCGCTCCTGGCGCAGGCTGTTGCGGCGCAAGGCCAGGCGCTCCATGGTTTCACCGAGTCGGTCCAGCGCATTTTCCATGTGCGCCAGCCGCTGGTGATTTTCCGCTGCCAGCGAGGTGTACAGCTGGCCGTAGAGCGCGGCCAGCAGAAATTGGTCGAGCAGTTCCTGGTAGAACGCGGCCGGTGTCAGTTGCAGTTGCGGCGCATCCACGTGGCGTTGTGCGGGCTCGGGCCGCGCCAGCGGCAGCAGCTGCGTCAGGGCCGGCTCGCCGTGCTCGTCGTGGCTCAGGCACAGCAGGGCCCTGATGCCGTTTGACGTGGCGCCGCGCAACGCCGGCACGGCATCGAGCAGGCGTTCCAGCACCGCCGGCATGTCCTCCGCGACGGTCGCCCCTTCCAGGTTGGCCAGAACGCGCGCATTGTCGTCCAGGCGGCTCGAAAGGCGCTGGCCGATGATCAGCAGCGACGCCGTCGCATACGACGGCGAGAGCGCCTGCAGCGCCTGCACGACGCGCTCATTGAAGTTGCCGCAGAAGCCGCGCTCGGATCCGATCAGCAACAGCATGGTCCTGCTGTCGAGCGCCTCGCGCGCGCCGAGGTCGGGATGGAACTGCATGAAGTCGGCGGCCGCGTCCTCGATGTTTCGGCGCATGCGCTGTTGGTGTCCGATGAAGCGCGCGAGCTTGTGCGTTTCCGCCAGGGAGAGCGCTTTCATGGCGGTCATGATGCCGCTGATTTCCTGCAGCCGGGCGTGTCGCTGTGCGAGTTCGGCTAGGCTGCTCATGGCACGGGTGCTGCCAGCCAGTCGGCCAGCCGTTCTAGCCAGAGCGAGCGCGGCGCATCGAGGTCGAGCCGGCAGGTCATCAGGCCCGCCGCGATGTCGGTCAGCGTGGCGCGCAGTTCAGTGAGCGCCAGGCCGTCGAGCAGGCCGGCATTGAACGCCGTCATCCAGGCCAGCTGGAACGGCGCCGACAATGGCGAGAACCGCTCCTGCTTGAGGATCTCGCGCAATAGGCGTCCGCGCGCGATCTTGGCCTGCGCCGCGGCTTCGAGCTTGGTGCCAAAGCGCGTGAACACCTCGAGTTCTAGGAACTGCAGATAGCCCAGCTTCATCGTGCCCGCTTCCTGGCGGATCCGCTCGTGCTGGGCGCGCCCGCCGATGCGTGAGACCGACAGCGCCACATCGACCGCCGGCAACACGCCGGCCGCGAACAGCTTGCGGTCCAGGTAGATTTGTCCGTCGGTGATCGAGATCAGGTTGGTCGGAATGTAGGCGGCGATCTCGCCTTCTTCGGTCTGCACGATCGGCAGGGCGGTGAGGCTGCCGCCGCCATGGCGCTTGCTCAGACGCGTCGCGCGCTCGAGCAGGCGCGCGTGCAGGTAGAAGATGTCGCCCGGATAGGCCTCGCGTCCCGGCGGGCGATGCATGAGCAGCGAGAGTTCACGGTAGGCGCGGGCATGGGTGCTCAGGTCGTCGTAGACCACCAGCGTGTCCTGGCCGTGCTGCATCCAGCCCTCGGCGATGGCGCAGCCGGCGAACGGCGCGAGGTACTTCATGCCCGGCGTTGCCGTTGCTTCCGCCACCACGACGCAGGTGTAGCGCAGCGCGCCGTGCTCGCGCAGCACCTCGATCACATGCGCCACTTCAGAGCGCTTCTGTCCGATCATCACGTAGACGCAGCGCACGTGCTGCCCGGCCTGCGCGATCAGGGTGTCGAGCGCCAGTGCCGTCTTGCCGGTGCCCGAGTCGCCAATGATCAGCTGGCGCTGACCGCGGCCGATCGGGATCAGCGTATCGACCACCTTGATGCCGGTGTAGAGCGGCTGGTCGACGAAATCGCGCGCCATGATCGGCGGGGAAGGC
>Ga0214250_1000556_pt1 | contig 10998 bp, 8 predicted proteins | sample TroBogypolimnion_35_FD_153088 | JGI IMG/M metagenome (GOLD analysis project Ga0214250, IMG submission 153088) | Freshwater microbial communities from Trout Bog Lake, WI - 29JUN2009 hypolimnion | ecosystem: Environmental > Aquatic > Freshwater > Lake > Hypolimnion/Profundal zone | place: Trout...
CGAACGGCATCACGATCATCCGTCCTTCGGAGGCGATTTCATTTCTGGCTACCCTGCCGATCGGAAAATTCTATGGAGTTGGTAAGGCGACAGAGGATAAAATGCTGAAGATCGGCGTGAAAAAGGGAGAAGACCTTCTACGCTTTTCCCGGGAAGAGCTCACCTCTCACTTCGGCAAATCCGGAGAATATTTTTACAGCATCTGCCGGGGCATTGATCCCAGGCCGGTCGTAAGCAGCCGAGTCCGCAAGTCGATCGGCAGCGAAACAACCATGGCTGAGGACATCCTTGACGTTGAACTGATTGACGATATCCTGCGTCAGTTGGCTGTATCTGTAGCGGCAAGCCTTGATAAACATAATTTCGGCGGGTATACATTGACACTCAAGGTGCGTTATCAGGACTTTCTGACCATTACTCGCTCAGCTACCTTTAAAACACCTCTGTTCACCACTGCGGATATCCTTTCCTTTCTGCCCCGGCTGCTCCATGATACCGAGGCTGGCCGACGGAAGGTCCGGCTGCTTGGGGTTACCGTTTCCGGTCTTATCGCCAGGAGCGGCACCCCTTATCAGCTGCGGCTTCCATTCGGGCTTGGCGGGGACAGCCATATTTGTCAAGAGATGCAGGCATCGAGGGAGCGAATGGTGTACCCGTCTGAATAGTCTGATCGTGCAGGAGAAGATTGCCAAGAGAGGAAGAAGTCTGATCTTCAAATTTCAGGTCACCTTGAAAAATTGCCTTTTCGCCCGATCTCGGCGTTATGCTCAAAATTTTATCCTCGGAGGTAAGCGGAGACTCCGATATCCTGTATATACCTGCGGTAAAATTTTTCACATGCTTTGATCTCGAACGAAAATTCTAATTTTTCGAAGTACCCTTCAAACGTACCTCAATCAAGGGAAGGAAAAAATGCCAAGACTATTTGAATCAACAGAGATAAATGGGATGAAATTAAAAAACCGCTTTGTGCGGTCAGCAACCCATGAAGCAATGGCTGAGCTTGATGGAACGGTGAAAAATCAGTTATTGGATTGTATGGCCGAACTGGCCCGTGGCGAGGTCGGGCTCGTGATTACCGGACATGCGCATGTCTCACGGGAAGGGCAGGCCGGGGCTCGGCAGATGGGCGTGTATTCCGATGCAATGATTGACGGCTTGAAGCGGGTTTCTTCGGTTGTTCACGAAAATGGAGGGCTTGTTGCCATACAACTTGCCCATGCTGGAAATCGGGGCAAAGGAAAAAATGAATTTGCCGCACTCGGACCTTCAGATCTCTTTATTGAGGGCGAGAAAAAGGCCTCCGCTATGACGGTTGCCGATATCAGGAGAACGGTGCAGGCCTTTGGCGATGCGGCAGTACGATCTGTCAAGGCCGGATTTGATGCCATTCAGATTCACTCTGCTCATGGGTATCTGCTGAGCCAGTTTTTATCGCCCTCTTATAACAAGAGAGATGATAACTATGGCGGAACCCTTGACAATCGAGCGTTGTTTCTTCTTGAAGTCTATGAAGAAATCAGGAGCAGGGTTGGAAAGGCATTTCCGGTGATGGTCAAGATTAACTCTGAGGATTTCCTTACCAACGGTCTGACTGTGGATGAGATGATCAAGGTTGCCCATATGCTTGAAGATCGCGGAATGGACGCAATTGAGATCAGTGGCGGAACCTTTGAATCCGGCAAGCTCATTCCTTCGAGGGTTGGGACTTCAAAATCGGAAAAGCGGGAAGTCTACTATAGGAAAGCGGCTGAAGCATTCAAAAAAGAAATAAAGATTCCGCTTATTCTCGTAGGAGGTTTCCTGTCATTTAAGAGTGCAGAGGACGTTGTACATTCGTGCCTTGCCGATTATGCGGCGCTTTCACGACCGCTTATCAGGGAACCGGATCTTGTTGCGAGATGGGCGAGGGGCGATAGGAGAAAGGCATCGTGCATTTCGTGTAATAAATGTTTTTCTACCCTTTTTATGGAGGAGGCTTTACACTGCCCTGTTGAAAAAGAGTTGAAATAATGGCATATACCCGGTTTAACTGGATCGGGTATATCGTTGAAGGTCTAAGCCCTCTCCTGTTCTCACCTTGGGGGAAACATTATGATCTTCCCCCTGCCCGTACAATATTCAGCGAATATCTGCATTCACCTTCCATTCCTGTGAGGCGTACGACATAGGTGTCTTTTTTGGATACAGTGAAGGGAAGGATTGCAGTCTCAGTGCCGCTATAGCGTTTGAAGGGGTCTCGGTATACCACATTTCCAGACGAATCAAAAATTTCAACATTGTACTTTCCCTGATCCCCCGTTGCCGAAAAGTTCAGACGGATCGGGGTATATGCCTCCAACTCAAGCCGGTACTCCGCGACAGCCCCTTGGGCAAGTACGCCTTCGACAGTATTGCCGCCGACCTGTATAACATTTGCCTCACTGCGCAATTGAGAATTCAACGCAATTGAGGTTATCCTGACGGCATACCGTCCTTCTCCTTCTGTCCCGAGAATATGCAGCGTATAGGTATCATTTCTCGGCGGCGTAAAGGGAAGATGGACGGATTCCGTCCCGGAATAGATTTTTCCTGGATTGCGATATACTGCTTTTCCCGTTGAATCCCGGATTTCGACAGTGTATTGCCCGGTATCCCCGGTGGCAGGAAATTGGAGACGGACGGGGCTGTTCTCCTCCAGACTGGTCCGGTACTCGGCGACGGCCCCCGGGGCAAGTATACCTTCCTCTGCCTTCTCGCCAATCCGGAGTATATTTTCCGGACTGCGCAATTGAGAATCACGGGCTATCGTTTGCACCTCGACGGCATACTTCCCTTGGCCTTCAACCCCTATAATGTGCAGCGTGTAGATATCATTTTTTGGCGGTGTAAAGGGAACACTGAAGGATTCTGTCCCGGAATAGATTTTGCCCGGATTCCGATATACGATCTTTCTCGTTGAATCCCAGATTTCGAGACTGTATTTCTGCATATCTCCTGTGGGGGAAAACGTCAGACGGACAGGACTGTTTTCCTCCAACGTGACGGAATGTTCCTCAACGGCACTTTCGGCAATGGTTCCGGAAAATGCCGGTTTCACGGCCGGGACTTTTTCCTGAGCGGGAGGCGGTGCCGTTGTTTTTCTGTTCAGTTGCTGTGCACCCTGTTTCCCTGCCTGATCGGTATCTTTAAAAAACAAGGCAAGGGTATTGGCCAGTGCATCCTGACGGAGAACAATGCCCGTATCATCTTTGACGGAAAGAAGCATGCCGGAAAGTTGACCGGAAATATACAGGAGGCTCCCGCTCTCACCCTTCAAAATTGCATCCGATGCATGTATCGGACGGACATGAATGTATCGGTATGGATCATAGCCGACAATATCAACGGGAGTTATGCGGATACTTCCGTCAGCAAGCATTGTGCGCAGTTCGCCCTGATTAACCTTTTCCAGCAGGGCGTTTACAGTACCCGTATTGGACCAGCTCCCATTCCGGCAGATGGCGGAATCAGCGTTCTTGATCCTGAGAACGCTGATATCACCAGGAAATAATTCAACAATCTCTGCTGCATATTGTGTTTTGTCGGCAACTGTCACGTCGATCTTAAAGGCGTTTTCCACAACATGGGCAGGGGTTATCAGCAGACATTCAAAGCCTCGCTGACGCAGTATTCCTTGCCCCAGTCCGTTATCATCGACTTTTATATAGGCATCCGACGAAAAGGAGGTCTGCGCAAGGCTGAGACCGAGAAAGAACAAGACCGGACAGAGATGAAAATATCGACGCATGAAATATCTCTTTTGATTCAAAATTATAATGTATTCGACATTGAAAATATTTTGCTGGGAAAAATAAGCATTGCAGTTGCTTCTTCTCTCTTACGATTCCTCGTGGGATTTCATTTGCAGATGGTGATACATTAACCGGGTAAAAAATACTAAAAGACCCGGAACAATGAGCATTATCGCCCAGGTGAGCACCAGTTCCTGGTCTTTGCCGAGTTTAGACCACAGGTTGTTTTGAATTTTGAAACTCGTATCTCTGAATTTTTTTATTGTCGCTGATTGAGCCTCGACAATTGCGGCGACCAGCATTCCCCGGTCACCGTCGAAGGTCACCAAACCACTTGTCTTTGGTTCTTCGGGCACGCATTGTATTTCGTCACCTAACTGCAGCGTATACGGTTCCACTTTATATTGGTTTCCCGACAATACCTGTTTCGCAATCATCTGGATCTCACCTTCAAGGAGGAGTCCACTTTGCAGCTGCAGGCCATATGCCGGAACCCGCCCTATTATCAAGGGTCCGTCAATGTTGTATTTCCAGGATATACCTTGACGTATTAATTGATCAGGATCGTTCAGCACCAAATCAACAACAGCTGGAAGAGAAAATTGTCTCTGGTCATTTTCATCATAGACAATGGTGGGGTTCTTGCTCTGAATTTGAATGTGCAGCGGTCCTTTCCCTATCCTTGAGAAAACAATCTTTGACTTTCCTTGAATCTGCAGGGAGCCGCTGCTCTCCGGAGGCAATGATTTTGATTGTGGTGAGGTCGAAGCCAAAGGATCAAACTTCCCATCGCTGGCCTCATCCCAAGAGAATGTCGCATTATGAAAGGCTATTCTTGGGGGATCAATGCTGTCAGGTTGATATTCAATTCGTTCTGTTCTTGCAGAAATAATAAAAGAGCCGGTGGTTAACGAATTAATGACGGCTTTGGTTATGAGAAACATTAAGAATAAAACGTAGATGCAGAACATTATTGCTATACAATGCAAAAAACGAGGGTGTTTTTTTGATAAATTGCGGAAGTGATCCTTTTCAGGTTCGGATACCGCGGCTGTGAGAAATACATTTCCTATTACCGTAAAACACCGTGTTAATATCCTCGTAATTTTCACCGGTCATCTCACAGGAAACTCTACATTTGGAAGCCTGTTGCCGAAGTTTTGTCTCACCAGGAAGATACTTTTCGGTTCTTCAAGGATATCTTTTGCAATTATGCAGCGTGTATCATACGCAATAGTGCTGTCGGCAATAATCTTTGAGCACTGGATCCTTGCCGTTTGTCCCGGTATGCCGATAATCGTATCTGTATTCCCTGAATTTACATAAAGGATATAATCGGATTTGGCAACTTCTCCCCAACTGGTCGGGACATATTTCATTTCCCCGGACGCACAATCCTTTTTGGCTATGCCGGCCAGTACAACCAATGCATCTGGCGAATAACTCGATACCTGTTCCTGATATTTTGACGGCAAAGAGACAGCGATTGAACCGGCAGATTGTTTCCCAAGGGCATACTGCCACGATGCTGAATATCGACCGTCGCGGCTTACCATGTTTACACACAACATGGCATCCTGATCTTCTATATCATGCTGTAAATTCACAAAAAGTTCATGGATATCGACATGGTCCATAGGACTCTGATACATGAAACCGGCACGAATGCCGCCTGAAACAGTGACCGTATCAAGGAACGATTCTTTGAATTGTTCGTCATTGAGAACGATCCGCCGCTGTTCCTGCGCCACAGAATGCTCCGCAAAACAAAAGATGATGGCTGCCGCATACAGGAAAGGTCTGAAAAAATATTTTGTCATTTTAATATCCTCTTATAATTGCAGAAAAAACAGGATCTTTGCCGTCTGAAGCAGATTGAGTGAATTTCCGGACTGAAACTCTCCGGAAAAAAAGATCCCTCTCCAGACTATGTCATTTATTTACATCGTTTATCGAGAAAATACCGTTGAGAATTCGATTCGTGTATTGTATCTCTGGCAACATTGGGACAGATGATATCGCAACGGTGTGGTTCCGAGGTGGATTGCAAAAGCGGCGGGAGGGAAAAAGGTCGATGCTGTCATCAGAGAGTACCGTACTGCCCCAAAATATGTCTTCAGTTCAATGGCCTTCTCTCCCTGCAGGGATTTACATTGCAAGAGATCGAGGCCGGCATTATTCCCATGCCATTGATCTACCGGCAAGGGATAACCGAACGAAACGTATCTTTGGACCAGATTGTCTGGCCATCCGGTGTCTTGCCATCGGTTTTCCACTTATCAACAACGCGCAGACAGTAGGATCCCATATTAACAATCTCCGGATCCGTGTTCTCCGGTGCAGCGCCGCCTATACGCATCAAATCAGGATTTGCTGAAGTGTAGTTGGGATTGATCGTGGCCTTGTTACACCCGGCTAAGCTGACGGCAATAACCGCATAAACGAAAAACGCGCATAACTTGTTCATGATATGTTCTCCTGCCCGAATATTTTCAAAGTAATAGAGTGAAATAGTTGAACGTCATACAGTATCCCGGTCTCTTGTGTTGAGAAAAAGAAACAGCAGAGACCAGAGCAAACCCGGACAAAAGATATCATGGTTAAGGGGAAGACTCCAACAAAATTTATTTCCCCTGTCGGATGAAGCGGTGAAGATCGCGGCACGAAAGACTCCGGCACAGTGCATTGCCGGAAAACCGGACCGGCATTTCCTCTGTCCTGTACGTTTCCACGGAACCAGGTTGAGAACAAGTCTATATCTTGAAACTATCAACAACCTTTTTGAGCTCTTTCGCCATTCGCAAAAGATCAGCACTGCTTGTATTGACCCCGGTGCTGTTTTCCGTTATCTCGTCGGCTGCCGTGCTGACCATCGAAATATCCTTGGTAATCGTTCCTGCAACCACTGTTATTTGGCTGATATTCTCGTTTACCTCGCTCAACCCTTGTGCTGCTTGATTGATATTGTTCGCAATTTCCTTGGTGGCGGAAGACTGCTGGTCAACTGCCGTTGAAATGGTGGCGACAATTTCATTGTTGCGATGGATGATTTCGGTGATTCCTTTGATCTCATGCATATTGATTGTCGTTGTTCGCTGAACATCGTCGATCTGTTTTTTGATATCCAATGTGGCCATGGCGGTCTGTTTGGCCAGTTCCTTGATCTCGTTGGCGACAACTGCAAAGCCTTTTCCAGCGTCTCCTGCCCTTGCTGCCTCAATGGTGGCGTTAAGGGCGAGCAGATTCGTCTGTTCGGAGATCTCGGTAATAGTCTCCGTCACCTTGCTGATGGCATTGGCAGAAACACCGAGCTCTGCCATTCGTTCCGTTGTCATCTCTGCCTGGTTCACAGCTTTTTCAGAAATAGTGCGGGCGTTTTCTGCATTTTGAGCAATTTCGGTAATGGTCGCTGTCATCTCTTCTGCGGCACTTGCGACCATAGTGGTACTCGTTGTGGATTCTTCCATGGCCGCCGCCACGTTGCTGAGATTTATACTCATCTCTTCGGCGGCTGTTGCCACTTTGATGGACCGTTCGGAGGTCTGGCCGGCATTTTCATCAAGTTTTCCGGCAATTCCAGAGAGATTTTGAGAGGCATGTTCCACGGAGGCAGTATTCTGAGCAATGATGGAAATTATCTTTTGAAGCTTTTCAATGAAGATATTGAGCCATCGCGCCAGATCTGCGATCTCATCTTTTGTATTGATTGTGATTCGTTTTGTGAGATCGCCTTCCCCTTCGGCGATATTCCTGAAATTATCGATCATGGCTCTCAAAGACCTGGAAATACCCAAGACAATGACCATGCAGAGGGTGATTATGCCTAAAAAAATGGCACTGGCGACAGTCAGCATATAGACAACATTCTTTCTTGTCTCAGCGGTAATCGCCTGGCTTGTCTCTTTAATATATGTGTCGATATTATCGAGATAGACACCGGTACCGAGCCACATGTCGGTTCCCGGAATCATTTCGGAATAGCTCAGTTTCAACACATCCCCGGCTCCGGGTTTTGGCCAGATATACTGGACAAAGCCGCCGCCTTCTTTTGCCCTGTCTCTTAAATCCCTGACAATGTTCACTCCATTCTTATCTTTAAAATCGCTGAGATCCTTCCCCTGGAGCTCTTTTTTGGGAGGGAGCGACACATTGACCGTCCCTTCATAGACCAGGAAATAACCTGACTTATCCTGTTCATAGGTAATATTATCATTCATCTTGCGGATCATTTCAACTTGAGCCGTTTTATCGGGGATACCTTCAAGGGCATGGCCTATTGCAATGGCCATCGCATGACTTGCAACCTGAATTTTTGCCTTTTGGTCATCCAGCATTACCTTGTCAGCTCGGGCAATTCCCATATCTCTTGAGGCGGATCCTATCCTCAAAGCAAAAAGAACCATTACAATAAAAAGGAGACAGATTGAAACAATGATAACATACATACGATGTTTTATACTCAATTGGCTCAGCATGGTAATCTCCCGGCAGTGATTTCAATTGTGCACATTCCGTTCCGTGATTGAAGGCGGATTGCACCCCAGTGCTGTTAAGGTGAAGATGTATTTCTGGCCATCAGACCCTGAATTTTGCAACGATGTCCTTCAATTTCACCACCAAGGTGTTCAGCTTTTCTACATTTGAATCAACACTTGCACTAATTGTGGATATCTCCGTCGCTGATTGGTTGACTCGCGCGATATCACCAGCAATCTCTTCTGCTACCGCCGAACTTTGAGCAACATTTCCGGTAACTTCATCAATTCCCAGGGCGGCCTGATTGACATTGCTGGATATTTCTTTCGTGGTGACTGATTGTTCTTCGACCGCGGTTGCAATGATTGCTATCATATCATTGACCTCGAAGATGATTTTCGATATTCCTTCTATTTCCTGAACCGTTCCGGCAGTAGTATCCTGGATACTTTCAATCTTTTGTTTTATTTCCTGTGTTGCATTTGCCGTCTGTTTGGCCAATTCTTTAATCTCATTGGCAACAACCGCAAATCCCTTTCCAGCTTCACCGGCCCGCGCGGCCTCGATGGTTGCATTCAAAGCAAGAAGATTGGTTTGTTCGGAAATCTCCGTAATGGTCTCGGTAACCTTACCGACTTCACGCGCAGCCTTTCCAAGATCATCTATTTTACGTGAGGCACTCTTCGACTTCGTAACAGCCTCTTCACTGATGGAACGGGTTTTCTCGGTATTCTGCGAGATTTCGTTGATGGTTGCAGTCATTTCTTCTGTGGCCGACGCAACAATACCCACATTGGTGGAGGCTTGTTCCGTAGCAGCCGCTACGGAAGACATATTGGCGCTCATTTCCTGAGCAGCGGTAGCTACCGTATGAGACCGGGCGGATGTTTCTCCGGCGCCTGCCGACATCTGCCTGGATATTGCGGAAAGTTCAGTGGACGATTCGACAAGCATCTCATTACTGTTGAGAATTTCCCTCAAGATATTTGCCACCTGCCGTTTCATCATGGTGAGCTGCTGGGCAATCTGTCCGAGCTCGTCTCCACTGTCTACAGTTATCGAGGAAACGAAATCACCTTTGGCCATTTCAGCGACAAAACCTGATATTTTAATAACATTTTTCTTGATCCCGCTGCTGACTGCAAAGCTGATAATCGCACACAGCAATCCAATTGCAATAACTACGATGCACTGTATTCCCGTGGTGGAAAGAGAGGCCTTGTCGACTTCGATTTTTGCCTTTTCACTCTTCTTCATCGAATCTTCCCCAAGCTGATTAATCGCCGAGGAAATCGGCCTGTCCATGCCCTTGATCAGGGCATCAAGTGCGGCAATCGTTATCTCTGGATTCTCTTTCCGGGATGCTGTGACTTTTATGAAGGCATTTTCATATACCGCAGTCCCTTCAGCCACATCCTCCGCCAGCTTCTTTTCTTCCTGTCCAGAGGCGAGATCGGCATATCTTTTGGTATCATCTTTCAATTTTTTCAGGGCATCATTGTATTCTCCGATATACTTTTCATCATTCCTGATCAGATAATCCTTGAGTCCCTGGACTGCATGCCCAAGATGGATTCGAGCATCTTTTGCCGCCAGTGTTTTCGCTCCCTCCTGCCTGTCAATCCTTTGATAATTATCAATCAATGACATTTGGAAGTACAGGGAAACCAAGGCGGCAGCCAAGACGATAAAGACCAGCACGCCAACAATACCATTCATTTTTTTTGAAATGCTCAGCTTTGCCATTGTCCCTCTCTCCCTGGGTAAAAAGTTGAGACCTTTATCCACCGGATTCTCGTCTGTGGCCGTTTTGTTGTATTGTATTGGACAGTTAAAATGAAGAGGCGTTTCATTTTATTTGAACAGAATTTTTTGAACAGAATTTTGTCATTTTATGGATACCTTCTCCTTGCAGGCATCTCCTGCAGAGTTTGATGCTCCCGCTGAAAAACAGATTGACAGCGGATAGCATGGCAATAGAGTTGACTGAATACAGAGGATGGAGGTAAAAAAATGCATTTGTTGTTCAATAAATGACAGTGGAATTAAATAAAGATATGCAGTAATAGTGCACGGTTTCTAAGGAACATTTCTCTCTCAACAAAAGGGGAATGCAGGGGTGGGCGCGCAGAGCCGTTGGCTGCTGCCAGCGTATTGATAGGAGCAGGGCATGCCTCGCTTCCTGCTGTTGAGAATTTTCGTAAATATGCTGTTTAATCCTATCAGGGGATAGTGTGATGAAAACCACTGACAAAATCAAACAGATCGCCATGGCAGGCGTTCTGGCAGGTATGCTCGTAATGTCCGGCTGCAAACAAAACAGCTCAACCAGTGGCGCGACGCCTGCCAAAAGCGCCCCGGAGGTTGGAGTGGCGGTCATGCGTTCCGAACCGGTTGCTCTGACCATGGAACTGTCCGGCCGGATATCGCCGCATATGGTGGCCGAAGTACGGCCGCAGGTGGGAGGAATCATACAAAAACGGATGTTCAACGAGGGTGGCGATGTTAAAGCCGGGGAAGCGCTCTATCAGATCGATCCGGCAACCTACCAGGCAGCCTATGCCAGTGCCGCCGCCGCGCTGGCCAAAGCGGAAGCCAATCGTGTTACTCTCCGGCTGAAAGCTGAGCGGTACAAGGACCTTGTGACCATCAATGCTGTCAGCCGGCAGGACAACGACGACGTCCAGGCGGCACTCAAGCAGGCCGAAGCCGATGTTGAGGCCGCCAAAGCCGCAGTGGACACTGCTCA
>Ga0214250_1000562_pt1 | contig 10910 bp, 10 predicted proteins | sample TroBogypolimnion_35_FD_153088 | JGI IMG/M metagenome (GOLD analysis project Ga0214250, IMG submission 153088) | Freshwater microbial communities from Trout Bog Lake, WI - 29JUN2009 hypolimnion | ecosystem: Environmental > Aquatic > Freshwater > Lake > Hypolimnion/Profundal zone | place: Trout...
ACGTCCCCCTAGTCGGCCGCATCGCCGCCGGTGGACCAATCACCGCCGAACAACAGATCGAAGAGGTCTACCCACTCCCCGAGTCCCTCGTGGGTCAAGGCGAGCTCTTCCTGCTCAAGGTCGTTGGCGATTCCATGATCGATCTGGCCATCTGCGATGGCGACTTTGTCGTGATCCGCTCTCAAAAAACGTGCGAAAAGGGCGAAATCGTCGCCGCCATGATCGATGGCGAAGCCACCGTCAAAACATTCTCCAAGAAAGACGGCCACTACTGGCTCCTACCCGCCAACGACAACTACGCCCCGATCCCTGCAGATGACGCAGAGATATTGGGGAAGGTGACTGCCGTGCTGAGGTCTGTGCGTTAAATCTTTAAACTAATCGAATGACCTGCCCCAAAGCGAAGCATTTTCATGTGATCTGTCTCGATGTTTTCGAAAAAGAGAACTTCGAAAAGGTTGTTGAAGTGGCTGACGCAAATATTGCCTTCGAATCGGTTATTAAGTTGCTCCCTGTTGCTTGGGAGGGTTCAATCGAAGTTCGTGATGATGCCACACTAAGTGATCGCAAAATTCCTTTGATCGATTTTTGGCTAACACCCAAGGATTGATCAGATAGCGGCTGCTTCATTTCGACTAACGGGATTTGCCACCCTTCCAGTAGCTACTTCCTCAAGCTACCCTTTCTACTGACACTGCAGACACATAAGGTGTTAGCACATAGAAACCAGGTGGTTTCGACGAGCCTGATGCCCTCATCAGGGAAGATTGGGCGGAATATGAAATCAACAAGTGACGTTTCCTATTGGTTGGTTGGCGCATACGACAATGGAAGCAATGTTGATAACTCGAGTGAATTCATTCAAAAAGGAATTTGGATTAATGGGTATGACGACCGCTACCTCGACCAAGTTCGGTCCATGAAGGTTGGCGACAGAATTGGAATTAAATCTACATACACTCAAATATACGATGTGCCGTTTGAAAACAACGGACTCCCCGTTTCGGTGATGGCTATCAAAGCGATAGGTACGATCACGCATAATCTCGGAGATGGTAAGAACATCCTGGTTCAGTGGGAACCGGACTTTCAAGCAAAAAAATGGTATTTCTACACTTATCGAAATACAGTATGGAAATTAGCAGGGGATGACAAAGAGTACATGAGTGACTTGATTGATTTCGTTTTTTCAGATTTGCCCCAAGACTTGCAGAAGTTTCGGAATGACCCATATTGGCGCGATCGTTTTGGCGACAAGAAATCGAAAGTGCAACAATTCGCATGGACCACTTTCTACGGCGAGATGGCCAATGCAATTCTGCAATTTAAAAATGATCGCAAAGGGCTGCTTGAGATTATGCGGCGTGCCGCAGCTCAAGTAGATGCTTTAAACATTCCGACTGATCATTACCTAGACGGAAAGACTGGACCATGGCGAGATATTTGTCCGTTTACATTTCTTGGACTCTTCAATAAGGGTTTAACTAATGGTAATAGGCACCGGATCGCTCAAGCTCTTGCGGACGAACTTGGAGTTAAAACACCAGCACCGACCGAATTTCCTGGAATCCCAGTATTAAATAATATGAAATCATGGTTCTTTAGATTTGAAAATTTACGGATTCCTGGTGATATCGACAAGCTTTGGGATCTCTTTGAATCCGCGCTTTCTTTTGCAGATGGAAAAGTAGAAGAATCCACCCAGCTCATAGAAGCATTTGATCGCGCTCAGACGGTGTCTGGAGTGAAATGGAATATCACATTTGGGATGTATTGGATTCGTCCCTGGACTTTTGTTCCGCTTGATCAAAATTCTCGGGCTTTGATTATAAATGAACTACGAATTCCCATAATTAAGAATGCTGATAATGATGCGATTTCCGGTCAAGACTACGTTAACCTCTTAGAAAGTTTGACGACTAATTTTCTAGCCCCGAATTACTTGGTGCATTCTTTTCCTGAACTTACTCTTAAAGCTTGGGGCAGTGCGGCATCCCCAACACCTGACCCTGACGAAGAGGAACCGGTCCGCAAATTCCCTCCTTCTATTCCGATAGAGCAATACGGCATCAAGGAGATCGTCGAGGATGGTTCGTTTCTCTCTTCCGAAGAGTTGGAAAGTATTTTACGAAGTTTTAGGGCGGAGAAGAACCTCATATTGCAAGGTCCTCCTGGAACAGGAAAGACTTGGCTCGCGAAGCGAATGGCCCAAGCCCTCATAGGTACGCTTACAACATCTAACATCATCTCAATGCAGTTCCACTCGAATCTCTCGTACGAGGATTTCGTAAGAGGTTGGCGCCCTGTAGGCGATGGAACGCTTGCACTGTCCGATGGCCCATTCCTGGAGTTGGTCGATCGAGCCATTCGAAATCCTGAAGCTAAGTTTGTTTTTGTAATCGAAGAGATAAATCGAGGAAATCCGGCACAAGTTTTCGGTGAGATGCTGACGCTTTTGGAAGCGGACAAGCGTGGTCCAAATGAGGCGCTGCAAATGACGTATCGAAAATCAATTGAGGAACTAATATTTATCCCAGAAAATCTCTTCGTAATTGGGACTATGAATACTGCGGATAGGTCCCTAGCTCTGCTTGATTTTGCGCTGCGTCGCAGGTTCGCTTGGGAAACCTTGAAGCCAACATTCAATAATTCTTGGAAAAGTTGGTTGCTCGAACAATTCTCAATTCCAATTTATTTTAGCACTAAACTCGGAAACGCGATCGACAGTCTAAATACCGAAATCGCAGAAGATCAAAATCTGGGATCTTCCTATCTAATCGGTCAGAGTTTTTTCACTCCCCCCAAGGGTCAAATTATTGGCGAACCAGTTCAATGGGCGATCCAGGTTATTGAGAAGAAGATCTATCCAACTCTTCGAGAATATTGGTATGACGACCTTAAGAACGCAGATGCTGCAAGGGACAATTTGATCAAGGCTCTTGTGTGAAATCGGAAACCGATTCAAGGTTCGTAGGCACTTGGAGTGAGAGCGGCATTCCAATCCGTAATATTTGGTTTTTGATGGCCTATGCAGCTGACCAGGGCGCAAAACTGACTTCCAAAAATGTGTCCATCGAATCTTTGGGAGATGATCTTCCAGACTTGGTGGCCGAATTACTCCTTCAAGAGACGCGCATCAGGATTTGGGGAAATCTCACCCTCGGGTATCGACAAGAGAAAAAGGAGTTGAGCAGACTACGAGGAACGATTTCCCATATTGAAACCGCTCGCCGCAACTCTTTTGCTCGCGGATCGGTCTACTGCCGTTATGAGGTGACCACACTCAATACGATCGAAAACCAATTAGTTAGATCTGCTCTCTTTGTGATTTCGAAACAGGTAAAAGACCGCGAATTGGCAATAAAATGCAGGACCACTGAAAAACACATGGAAGGTCTAGGCATTGATTTGCTTCCCAAATTGTGGGCATCAGCCAATTTCGGCCGCATTCCGGCTAATCCCCGTGATGGACGAATGTGCGCTTTAGCAAAACTCGCCCTCGAAATGAATGTCCCAACCCAGGAATCGGGGCCTGCCTCGCTGTACCAAACTGAGGCACAAGAAAAGTGGCTTCGTGTATTGTTCGAAAAGGCGGTTTTGGGATTCTATCGGTACCAACTTTCACACAAAGGTTGGTTGGTGCAGGGTGGTCACAACTTGAATTGGCTTGCGCGTGACTCTAGCGCAGGGTTGGGAGCGATCCTGCCTTCAATGAGAACCGATATTGAACTCACAGATGAAAAAACAAAAGTTAAAACAGTTATAGATACTAAATTTGCTAAAGTAATAAAGCAAGGCCAATTTGGTGGGGAAAGATTACCTTCGGGTTACATTTATCAACTTTACGCATATCTGCGAAGCCAAGAGGCTTTAGAGGAGGACCTATCTCGCCCTACTACTGGCATGCTCCTCCACCCAGCTATCGGATTTTCTTTATATGAAGAAACAATCATCCAGGGTCATCGATTTAGATTTGCAACTGTTGATCTGGTCGATAAGCCATCGGAAATTTCTAAGAAGTTACTTGAATTGATCTTTGAAAAAGTTTAATAGAAATTAGATGCGATTTAAAGGTAATGTGATTCGGGATTCGTGAATTTCTTAAAAACCTTCGAAATGAGACCGCTCTGGAACCTCAAATCCATAGTGAGAATCAAATCAAGGGGGCTATCGCGCCCAAAGCTTCTATTTTGCTGAGACTTCTGATTTGCCTACTCGGCCTTGATTAAATTTCCTTCACGGTCAATGTGTGTATCGATTTCAAATTTATCGTAGACATCGAGCACCGCATTTATGAAAGCTTCAAGAGTGCTTGCATCGGGATCATCAGGAGCAGATTCGACAAGCTCAAGTAATCGAATAAAACTCTTCTTCCCGGTTTCAGTCTGTGTGAAATTCTTTTTTAAGTAATTATGTTTACCGCAGAGAGTCTGTCCATTTTCGAGGACACCTTCACCGCCGGAGGACCTTGGCTTAATGTGGTCTACGTGAAGTTCCATTCCATTTTCTCTTCCTAACCCACAAACCACGCACTTATAGCCGTCTCGCTTAAATATTTCTTCCTTTTCGAGTTGTGAAAACTCAATAAATTCTTTCCTTCCTGAAGTTTCAGGGTTAAATCGATATTGGCCCTTGGCAATCTTCTCGAGAAATCCTTCACCGTAAAGCTTCCGAATTGCTCGATCAGAGTCTTCGAGCCTTTTCCCCATAACGGTAAGGTAAGCAGTCTCTAAGTCCGTCTTTGCTTTTTCGTGAGAAATTATTTCCATTGGCCGAGCGATAAAATAAGATCGAACAAATTCGATTTGAGAGATCTTTTTTCAGGCACTTTTGGTTATCTCCTCAATGACTTGGCTTTGAACCATGGTTGCTAGCATGGCTTTAGCGACCAGTTTTACAACTGGAACCGCCACCGAATTTCCCATTTGCCGATACATCTGAGTTCGAGATACGGGGATCTTAAATGATTTAGGGAAGCCCATGATTGCTTTACATTCATTATCACTTAACAGCCTCAATCCCGTTGGTCCATCGGCAACAAAAGTTCCTGTGAGCCGTTGGATCTTATGATAACTTGCTACGAGAGTTTTAACTGGGTAATCAGTTTCAGGAGTAATAATCTGCGGCCGACCGTCATCAAACTTAAAAATATAACTTTTCTGAAGATGTTTAGAAATCGATCTATCGGTAATTCCTTGCTCGATATGTTTTCCAATTCCCACTTTGTTCTTTTTCGGTTCAGGCCATGCAAATTTCGGGGTGCTCTGAAATTTAGCTAAATCAAATCCCACAATATAAATACGCTTTCTTACTTGCGGGACACCGAAATCAGATGAATCCAAAATCTGATAAAAAAGCTCGTAACCCTCTTTTCTAAGACTCTTCTGGATTATTTCAAATGTATTGCCTTTGTCGTGGCTAACAAGCCCTTTTACATTTTCTAACAAAAATGAGACAGGTCGCTTTTCCTTGATTATTCGCAGGACGTCGTAAAATAAAGTTCCTTGGGTTTCGTGCTTAAAGCCCGCGCGTTGGCCAATAGAACTAAATGGTTGGCATGGAAAACCAGCCAACAGAACATCAAAATCTGGAATGTCAGAGGCATTGATCTTTGTGATATCTCCTTTTGGGACCTCTCCGAAATTGGCTGCATAAGTTTTTTGAGAGTCCTTATCCCACTCGGAGGAAAAGACGCACTCACCACCAGCATTTTCGAAGGCTAGACGCATTCCACCGATCCCAGCAAATAAATCAATAAATTGAAAATCTGTGGGTGCCGCAGGAACAGCCCTATTCTTACCCCGCACTTTCCTGGAGCCTTGCTTCAAAACTTGATTAGACATTAATTTCCTCGTCATTAGCCAGTACGAGAAGACTACAAAGCAACGCCGACATTTAGCTCCACCAACGCGAATAAGTCGAATCCAAGATATTCCTTGTCTTGCTCGGAACTGGTTTTTTTGCATTATCCTCGCTAGGACCTGATTATTGGTCTTCAAGAATAATGATTAGGTCAGTCCTATTCTTGTTCTCCGCTCAAAACGTGCTCAGAGCTAGCTTCTGGCCATACTTGGCTTTAAGCTGCAGAAATGGCCACATACCCGGATTGGAGTTATTTCCCCCGGAGATCCGAAGCACCGCTTTGGGTGAGCGAATTCGTTGGACTGATAAATAGTTCAAAATCTGACATTGAGTCCAATATCCATACTCGCCTAGAGTCCGATGCGGTATTGGCAGCCTTACGCTCCAAATTGGTAGATATTGGATGGCAAATAGAGAGTGGCAAGAAGGCCATCGATAAAATCTCTCGCCCTGTTCTTTTTGGCGACGCCGGTGTCTCGAAGGTTAATTATGAAATTGATGGGTGGCATCCAGTTCATAAGGTGGTACTTGAAATTGAATCTGGCAGGGGATGGCAAGGAAATGCCTTTTTTAGAGACCTAATAAGAACCTCTCTGATACAGGGAGCGGATTACCTCGTAGTCGGGATGAGATCTTCATATTCATATGCAAATGTGAAGAGTCAAAATGATTTTATCAAGGCTCGTGACCAAATGGATGCGATATACGCCTCTGGTAGGTTGCAATTACCCTTTGAAGGAATTCTTCTATTTGGTTGGTAATTCTCTAAAACAAATTAATAATTTACTTCACCACGATCAAACTATTATCCCTAAAAATTGAACGATCAAAGAGTCGCAACCAGCTTTTTAAAATAGCGGGCAGTTTCTGCATCCGTGAAATAAACATAACAACCCTTCATCCCGCGCGTCATTAGGGTTCTATAAGTATTTCTGATTATTTCATCTGCCTTAAGTTCGGCTTCAATCGGACTTTCCTTCAGAGCCTTTTTGTAGCCTTTTAGAGATTTGTCAGTCTTTGCTCGATGCTCCGGCTGGGTAATCAACTCCCCGTCCTTAACCACCAAATCTTCTCCGATAATTACCCCTACATAGTCGACTTCAAGTCCCTGGCAGGTATGAATACATCCAACTTCGTTCACCGATTTGGGATCGATAATCCAAGTTTGGCCGTAACTACTTAGATTCCACTTCATTTTAAATTTCTCAGATGGGATGACTATGTCGAATTTTTCAGAGTCTTTGCTACTCAGCCAGTCCCAGCAATACCCAGCGACCAACCGAGCTTTGTTAGATTCCTTGTTTTTCTCCCTGATAGTTAATTCCAATTCCTTTACAGAATCGAAAATCTGAAAGTCAAACCGTTCGGTCGAGAAATAGTGATCGGTAGTGGCTTGAACGCCTAGCGCATCATCCAGCCAGGCGAGATAATCATCTGACCCGCCACATCGGAATTGCGATGACAAAGTTAAATGTTGAACATTCGCTCCCGCCAGTTGCGCAGCTTCTTTAATGGCATCAATTTCGCCGACATCGGCCCAAGTGACTTTCTGAGCTTCGTCTATGAAAAATACGCTGGTGCGGGCAGCGTTGATTATCTCTTTAATCTGGTTTACTCCCAGATTTTTCATGAAACCCGATTTCATTGTGAGACGATGAGATTCATCCACAATTAATGCGTCGTAAGTATCTTCATCCGAGTCCCAGAACGAACCAGATCCCGTGAAGAGATGCTTGAAGGTATCGCCGGGGATTATTCCACTGAGTTTGGATTCATAGACCTTGCGTGGTGCTCCATTAGGCGTTACATAACGGGCATTGAGCCTTGAAGAGGTGATTCGTGCCAAGGCATTTATAGAGATAACAGACTTACCTGTTCCTGGACCACCATTAATTATGAGAACCTGCTTTTGTGCGTCCTGTGCATAATTCGTTGCTTGAATAATTCGTTCTAGGGCGGTCTTTTGATCATCCAAAAGGACGAATTCATCCTTGCCTTCAAGCATTCCCCCGACCGCATCTGCCAATTGCTTTGATGGTCGAATAATTGCCCTGTCCAAGTCTTCAAATAGCTCGATACCAATGCCTTCGTGGATGACGCCGGAGACATGATCTCGAAGAGCATCAATCTCCCCTTTGATAAAGACGGGCGCTCGGGAAGTTATTTCACTAAATCTATCGTCTCTCACAACCGCATCATCAGTGCAGTTGTGTAGATAGGCGCCTGCATTGATATTGAGTTGATTCGAGTAGGCATACTCATTGAAGTCTCTCAGGTGTGTTAGGTAGCTCCAGGCTTGATAAGACGGATGCTGCTCGTCATGGATTCCGCCGCCGACAGCGGTTCGAACGTGTTCGCCTAAGTCAGAAAATTTGATATCCGTCCACTGCTTTAACTCAATGATGCTGATCGCTTCGTTGCCGAATGAATCCGTTCCGCCGATCATGAAATCTATGCGGAAACGGCGACCATTTAGGCGGTATTCGACGGCCACGGCGGCGTCATCTGGGATCGCGCTGGAATTCATAACATGAAACATGGCGTTGCCTAGGGAATTGCGCCAGGAGTTGTACTCGGCGGGGGCAACTCGGAGATTTAAATGCTTGAAAACAGCGTCCTTTACCTTGTCCTCGATGTTTGGGGCATCAATCAGGAATTGGGCCTTTGTTGCTAGGTAGGCGAGCACGACTTCAGGCTAACGCACAGCCCAAACATTGACTATATATAAAGAGTCCGTGTCAGCCCCTCGTGTTAACTTGCAATTGCTCCGGAAGGGGATCTATGGCTCCCATGGCCGATCTCCTACCAACCGCAGCTTTGCGTTTCGGTGGTTCATTGGGAAGAGCTGCTTGGGAAGCAACTTGCTCCTAGGAAGAGCGAAAGGAATAAATATGAGTACGAAACTAAAGCCGCATATGACGCTAAGTGATCGTTTCTTTACAGGGGTTCTCTATGCATCGACCATCCACCGCAACCAGACAAGGAAATCCACCGTGATTCCCTACATCTGCCACCCTTTGGGGGCGGCTGCTTCGGTGATTGAAGCCGGGGGCGATGAAGACCAAGTGATTGGCGCTCTGCTCCATGACGTTGCAGAAGACGGTGGCGGGGAACCTCGATTGGTAGAAATTACCCAGATCTTTGGTGCTCGAGTTGCTGCAATCGTGCGCGGCTGCAGTGATTCATTGGCCCCTCCAGAGGGCGAGAAGGCCCCCTGGAGGGAACGCAAGGATGCGCACCTGCAGCACCTCTACGCAGCGAGCGATGATGTCTTGATCGTCACTGCTGCTGACAAACTCAATAACGCCCGAGCAATCGCAACCGATCTGCAAACTGTTGGAGCCAAAGTCTGGGAGCGATTTAACACAGATCGCGATTCAATCCTTTGGTATTACAACACGATGCTCCAGATTCTAACGGACCGCGGGGTTACCCCCTTGCTGCTCAATCCCCTTGCCAGTGCCATCAAGATCATGGAAGGTCCGGGTGATGGCAAGTGAGCAAATCTAAGAAATTTGGAGAGGCTGGTGACAGCTCTTACACCCTCATCATCAGTGATACTGAATTGAAACTCGACTGCTATTTAATGGGGAGTATCGCGGGCGGAAGCGGAACAGAGTGCATTCATACAATTGGCGAATCCAATATTGTGAACTACTTGGCGGAAGTAGGGGTAAAAGATAGTGAGGAGCTGATGGCTCGGTTCGAAGCGTGTGACTCAATGGAGTTAGCGAAGATGCACACCACCTTTTCCAAATTTGATACGGACACATTTGTTTGGGTTGAAACGGATTGGAATGAATAGCGCCTGTCAGTCGGCACTGCTATCTTTCTGCTAGGTCAAAGAATCTAAGCGCTAAGCCCTTCGGCTTGCTTAGTACCAACCGCGCAACCGCGCACGGTGGTTCTGAAGGAAGACCTGCTGGCGATGAAAGACACCGCCAGAAGAGTCGGAGGTTAATTATGAGCACTATTCATTTACATCGTTTGTCGCGCGATCACGAAACTTTAATCAAGAAGGCTATTGCCGAGCGGTGGTCCCGCAAGAAAAGAGCGGAATACATCGCTCATGCTGCTTCGGTGCAGCGAGAGATCGACTTGATCGTCAAGTCATATCGCATTCGAGAGGAACGAGAAGCACTATCTTCTGGTTTAAATAAAGACCGAAGTCTCTTCTTTTGCGCTGATTGCGGTATCACCCATTGTTCTTCGGGTAAAGATTCCGTCGAGGATGAGTCAAAGGATTTGCAGCTCTAGGTAGCAATCAGCATCGGGGTGAGGTCTCACCAACGTCAGGATTAGCCCGCTTTTCCCTAGGTGTCGTCGTGCCATACGAAGAATACGAGTGCTCGCGTGGCTTGGCGTTGCTTGTTATCGTTATGAAAAATAATCTATAATCCTGGTTTATCGACCTGGGGAGCCTTTTATGATCATCGAATCCGTTGACCTTTTTTATGTGCGAATGCCCGAAGTTCTGGATATCGGCGATGGCAGCCAAGATGGCCTAATTTTCAGGGTTCGAGCAGGTGGGTTTGAAGGCTTTGGAGAAGCCGTTGCTTCTCCCCTGACATCAATCGCCAGTTGGATAGCACCCATGTCGCATAGCGGCTGCCACCCAGTTATCGATTCAGTGCTTGGTGCTCGGTTGGATTCAGCCGATGATATTCGGGCGATTGCCGCCAAAGTGCGCGCTCAATCATTTTACGGAATTATCCAGAGCGACTTAACTTTTTCTGGCGTTGAAATTGCACTTTGGGATTTACTGGGTCGGGCGAAAGAACAACCCATCTACGAATTATTGGGGTACAAGAGCGCAGAGAAGAAAGTTCCGTATGCCTCTGTCCTCTTTGGAGATACACCAGAAGAGACCTTGGTAAAGGCCTTGGGCATTAGGCAGCGCGGGTTTTCGGCAATTAAATTTGGCTGGGGTCCCTTTGGGCGAGGTACCGTCCAAGATGACGCCAACCATATATTCGCGGCCCGTGAAGGTATTGGTTCTGATGGACATCTAATGATCGATGCCGGAACCATATTTCGAGATGATGTCG
>Ga0214250_1000573_pt1 | contig 10693 bp, 10 predicted proteins | sample TroBogypolimnion_35_FD_153088 | JGI IMG/M metagenome (GOLD analysis project Ga0214250, IMG submission 153088) | Freshwater microbial communities from Trout Bog Lake, WI - 29JUN2009 hypolimnion | ecosystem: Environmental > Aquatic > Freshwater > Lake > Hypolimnion/Profundal zone | place: Trout...
CTCAATACTTCTGACTCGTTCTCCATCACATGTGTCCACCTTGTTTACGTGGACACCAGCTTCCCAAAATTCAACCCTCAGCGCTAGGGTGTAGTTGGCAGATCGCTTACCACAAGCTCGCCGGGATGTGGGTGAACACCATGGTGTTGATCAGCCCGACGCGCCTGGCGAGTCGCGGCGCCGCGAGCTGTGAAGCGGCTCCCAGCAGGCCGGAGCCGAAGAAGAAGGCGCCAGCGGCCGTCAGCGACAAACCGAATTTCTGAAACAGCCACAGGGCGAGCAGCGAATTGACCACCAGGCCGCCAGCGAACGAGTCCACTGAAAACAGGGCGGCGAGTTTCACCACGACCGCCTTGGACTGGTCCAGCGCTGCGGGTGCCGCTTGGCTTTGCGATGCCGGGCGTGGCAACTTCCGGTACAGGCACCAGACGGCGATTCCGATCAGCCCGTACAGGAAGAACATGGCGCGAAAGGCGTCCAGGCGTTGCACCCGGAACATGCTGACAAGCCGATCGGGAATGCCAGTTGCCAGAGCGCCCAATGCCGCACACAGCGCCCCGGCCAAGGAGTAGCGGGCGAACACATCGGTCCGTGTTGCGGCGTCGGTCGCAGCAGCGAGCCGTGCATGCTCCAGCGGCAGGAATACGCTGACATCGCCAGAGCTCGGGTTAAGCGTTCCGACAAAGGCGATGATCAACAAAGGCCAGAACGACGTGAGGCTGGAAAACGCCAGGCCAGTTGCGGCCATGAGCGCAGCAGCGCTCAGCATCAGGGTCCGTCCTGACCAGCGATGGCCCCAGGCGCCCACAGCCAGCGTTGCCAAGGCCGAGCCGAACAGCGTCGCCGTCGCAATGGCGCCCACCTCTACGCCGCCGAGGCCCAGCGTCATGAGGTAGACGGGAAGCAGGACGGCGACGAAGCCGTCGGCAAACCCGCGCAGCGCGCGGGTCGCAAAGATCACCGGAATGCCGTGTTCGGGAACCCGAGGCAGCAGTCGATGAAGAATGAAGCGGCGCATACGTGCATTCTTGCATCATGGCGCGCAGCGCCCCCCATGGCCGCGAATAAGCCCATCAGCGTGCCAAGACAGCACGGTGACGGGTGACAAATCAGGTCTTTGCTATCAGGCCGCTGCGGCGGCGATGATGGCGTTGAATGTTGCGCTCGGGCGCATCACCTCGGTGACCTTCTTCTTGTCGGCCAGGAAGTAGCCGCCAATGTCAGCCGGCTTGCCCTGCACGGCCTTGAACTCGGCCGTGATCTTCTGCTCGTTCTCAGCCAGGGCTTTGGCCAATGGCGCAAAGCGGGTTTGCAGATCCTTGTCCTGCGTCTGCGCCGCCAGTTCCTGGGCCCAGTACGTCGCCAGATAATACTGGCTGCCGCGGTTGTCGAGTTGACCGGTCTTGGGCGAGGGGCCCTTGTTGTTGTCGAGCAGTTTTCCGGTCGCGGCGTCCAGTGTCTTGGCCAGAATCTTGGCTTTTTCATTGCCGGTCTTGATGCCCAGGTCTTCCAGGCTGACCGCAAGTGCCAGAAACTCGCCGAGCGAATCCCAGCGCAGGTGGTTTTCTTCCACCAGCTGCTGCACATGCTTGGGCGCCGAGCCGCCGGCGCCGGTTTCGTACATGCCGCCGCCGGCCATCAGCGGGACGATCGACAGCATCTTGGCGCTGGTGCCGAGTTCCATGATCGGGAACAGGTCGGTCAGGTAATCGCGCAGGATGTTGCCGGTCACCGAGATGGTGTCGAGGCCGCGGATCACGCGCTCCAGCGTGTAGCGCATGGCGCGCACCTGCGACATGATCTGGATGTCCAGACCGGTTGTGTCGTGGTCCTGCAGGTAGAGCTTGACCTTCTTGATCAGCTCGTTCTCGTGCGGGCGATACGGGTCGAGCCAGAACACGGCGGGCATGCCGGAGTTGCGAGCGCGTGTCACGGCGAGCTTGACCCAGTCGCGAATCGCAGCATCCTTGGCCTGGCAGGCGCGCCAGATGTCGCCGGCCTCCACGTTCTGCGTCAACAGCACTTCGCCGGTCGCCAGATCGGTGATGTTGGCCACGCCGTCTTCGGGAATCTCGAAGGTCTTGTCGTGCGAGCCGTATTCTTCGGCCTGCTGCGCCATTAGGCCGACATTGGGCACGGTGCCCATGGTGCGCGGATCGAAATTGCCGTTCCACTTGCAGAAGTTGATCATTTCCTGGTAGATGCGGGCAAAGGTGCTCTCGGGCATCACTGCCTTGACGTCCTTCAGGCGGCCGTCCGCGCCCCACATCTTGCCACCGTTGCGGATCATGACGGGCATGGACGCGTCGACGATGATGTCGTTGGGCGAATGGAAGTTGGTGATGCCCTTGGCCGAGTCCACCATAGCCAGCTCGGGCCGGTGCTCGTGGCAGGCGTGCAGGTCGGCGATGACTTCTTCGCGCAGCGATTGCGGCAGCGTCTCGAGCTTCTCGTACAGGTTGATCATGCCGTTGTTGACATTCACGCCCAGTTCGTCGAACAGCTTGGCATGCTTTTCGAACGCATCGCGGTAGAAGATCCGCACGCAGTGACCGAAAACGATCGGGTGCGAGACCTTCATCATCGTGGCCTTGACGTGCAGCGAGAACATCACGCCGGTCTTGTGCGCGTCTTCAATTTCCTTTTCATAGAAGTCCAGCAGCGCCTTCTTGCTCATGAACATACTGTCGATGATTTCGCCATCCTTGAGCGCAAGCTTGGGCTTGAGCACGATGGTCTTGCCGCTCTTGGTGAGCAGTTCCATCTTCACGTCGCGGGCCTTGCCCAGCGTCATCGACTTCTCGCCATGGTAGAAGTCGCCGTGGTGCATGTGCGAAACGTGCGAGCGCGATGCCTGGCTCCACTCGGCCATCGAGTGCGGGTGCTTGCGCGCGAATTCCTTGACGGCCTTGGGTGCGCGGCGGTCCGAGTTGCCCTCGCGCAGCACCGGGTTCACCGCGCTGCCGATGCAGCGGGAGTAGCGGCTGCGAATCGCCTTGTCGGCGTCGGTCTTGGGATCTTCCGGATAGTCCGGCACCGCATAGCCCTTGGACTGCAGTTCCTTGATGCAGGCAATCAGCTGTCCCACCGATGCGCTGATGTTGGGCAGCTTGATGATGTTGGTATCGGGGAACTGCGTCAGGCGACCGAGCTCGGACAGGTTGTCCGGCACTTTCTGCGCTTCGGTCAGGCACTCGGGGAATTCGCCCAGCACCCGCGCCGCAACCGAGATGTCGCATTCGGCCACGTTGACGCCTGCCGGCGCAGCAAAGGTGCGGAAGACGGGCAGGAACGCACAGGTCGCCAGAAACGGTGCTTCATCGGTCAGTGTGTAAATGATTTTGGATGGTTCGTTCGCCATTGCATTCCTCTTTCTGATTGGGTTGGTCGGTAACAGGTAACTGTATTCGATCAGCGCCGGATTGCCCGGATTTCACGGCTGGAGAAGATTGATTGACGTCAAGCATTGTTAAAGCAGCTGGCATATTGCCCAGTTTGCAGACTTTTGCATCGTCGTCGGCATGATAAGGTTGCCCGTCTGGAGTCCATCGGCGCCGTGTTCAGGGCGCGCGCAAACGTGCGCGGAACTTGTCGATCAGCAGCGCGGGCTGGTACGACAGCTTGGTGCGGCGGAAGTTGGCCAGCCCCATGTCTTGCTCGAAGTTGAGCCAAAGCACCGGCTGCTTTGATGCCGTCACAAAGTGATGAAACATGTACTGCGCGATGCCCTTGTAGCGCGTCAGCCCCTTGGCAAAGCGCATGACGAAGACGCCGCTGCCGAGCGACTGCGCCAGAACGAAGCCGGCCGGCGCGCCGTCGGCATAGTGCAGGAAGCCCTGCAGGCCGAACGCATCGAGATGCGCGAGTGCCTCCAGGCAGGGCTGCTCGTCGGCCTCGCCGCCGGCTTTGCCCTTGTCCCTCATCCAGCCGTCCAGCACCGCCTGCGCATCAGAGACGACGCCGGCGTCCAGCGTCACGCTGCGCACGGCATGGGAGGACAGGAATTGCTTCATCAAATTGCGCTTCTTGAGCAATCGCGTGCCGCGGTAGTGGCGGAAGTTGTCTGCCGCATAAAGGTAGTCGGCGTCAGCGCGCGCGGCCAAGGTCTCGAAGACATCGCCATCGAGCTGAGCCGCCTGCCGGCTTGAGAGCGGATACAGGCAGTCGCACTGCGCCAGGATCTGGCGCAGCACGGAATGAGGCGCTTGTGCCGGATCGAACAGCGGGATCGCATGGCTGGTGCCATCGTAGGTGCGCCCGGCAATGAAAGGCCACGCGCCGTCGACCAAGCGGTAATCATGCGCGGCGCGAAACAGATACAGGTTGGAAAAGACAAGGTCCGATAGGCTGCCCGGTCCCGCGTCACCATGGCAGGCTGCCAGCGCTGCTTCAATGCGCGGGCGGTGCGCCAGTGCCAGTGGCGCGCCCGCTGGCGCGGGCGTGCCCGACGCGGCGATGGGCGCAGCCGTCATGCTTGCGGGCCGTAGGCGCCGGGGGCCGGCGCGTCGGCCGGTGGTCCGGCGAAACACTGGGCGATGGACAGCCACTGCTCGGCCGCGTCACCCTTGCAGCTGAGCTGCGTGTCGGCACGATGGCGGCGCTGCGTTACCAGCAGGCAGAAGTCCTGCGCGCTGCCGCGCACCCAGTCGGTGTCGGATGGCGCACCCCAGGTCCAGCGCGAGCCGTCGGGTGCGTCCAGCACGATGTGCGGCACAACGGGCGGCACCGGCCGCTTGCGGTTGACAAAACTCCAGCCGAAGGTGGTGACGCCGATGTGCGCGATGTGCTTGAGCCGCGCGGTCGGTGTGCGCTGGCGACCGTTCACGTCCCAGATGTCCTGGCCGTGGGCCCAGGTTTCCATCAGGCGCGCACTGGCAAACGAGCGCGCGCTCATGGTCGGGCCATACCAGGGCAGGCGCGCTTTCGGGCAGAGGCCGCGCAGCGCTTGCACCAGCCGTTCGTGCAAGCCGCGCCAATGCTGCGTCAGCGCAGTGCCGTCGAGATGACCGTAGGCGGCGCGGGCAATCCCGCTGATCGGTTCGCCGGCGGCCATGCGCGCGTTGAGTTTGGGCATTTCTACGTTGAAAGCCTGCGGCTCGGTGGCCGATTGCAGCGCGGTCTCGTCGAAGTAGCACAGGTGCGCAATCTCGTCCCAGGGTGTCCAGCCGAAGAAAGTACTGTGCGTGTGCCACTGTTCCTGCGTCAGCGTGTCACAGAAATCGGCCAGGGCCTGGTATTCGTCGAGCAGGGCGCGACAGGTGTCTTGCATGGTGGTGTCTTCCAATGGTGTCGTCACATTTCAGCTTGCCGGGCAGCGCGATCCATGAGGATTTCTTTGAAACCGCGGCCACTGCGCATGACTTTAACCCCGCGCGCGATGCATTCGCTGCGGATGCCGCGCGTCGCGCCCCCGCACCTCGGATACTGGTTTAATGTAAGGGGTATCCACTTAGCTCCAGCACACCCTGGATACTGGATAAATACACGGGGTATCCCCTTAGCTCCAACGCCATGATCTCAACGGAGTGGTAGGTAAAGGGTCATTGGCGCATCGACACACGGCACGAATCCGTATCGCTCATAGAACGATTTCGCCTTTTCATCCTTTGCATCGACCAGTAGCGCATAGGCGCCAACCAGGCTGCGAGCATGCAGACATCTGTCCACTGCGCAACCAATGAGAACCTCGCCGAATCCGGCGCCGCGACGCTCAATATCGCGCGCAAGGCGCCCCATGCGAAAGCACGGGACCGGATACCGCGGCAGCTTCTTACTTTCGGCGCGGCTCAATTGCTCGACGCCTACTTGTGCTGCACTGAGCGTATAGAAGCCAAGAATCTTACTCGGCGCTGCATCGTCGACCAAAACGAAAACGGTACTGATGCCTTTTACACTTTGCTGCGCTGCGTACTTCTTCAAATAATCATCCAGCGCTGGCACCCCACAATGAAATTCTGTGCGATCGTGCCGGCTGACGTCAAAAACCTGCTCTTCAAGCACGCTTGACCTTTGAGGCAGCCTTCAATGCACCCTGCAATGCCGGGTTCGGACTGAATGCGCCGCTGACAGCCGCATTGAATGCAAGAAAATCACGTTTCGAGAGAATTACGCGGGTCTCCTGCTCCAGCAGAGTTTGTGCTTTTTCTTTGGCCGCGCTGCGTACAAAACCGGCCATGGTAGTGCCCATCAGGCTTGCAGCACGGGAAAGAAGGTCCTTGTCGTCAGCGTCAAGCTTCAGATCGAATCGAGCAACAGCTGTCATAACAACTCCATATTGATACGGCATTTTACCGTATCAATATGGAATTGTCAAAGTGAAACCCGGTTTGTGGTAACAGCCTGGCAATGTTGGAGCTAAGGGGATAGCCCATATAAATACCCAGCTTACGGGATTCTATCGGATGCTATGAAATGTTCAAGCCTTAAGCTTGCTTTTGCGCTTAATGGGCTTTCTGCGCTTGGTGCTACTACTGACCACCTGGGCATACGTCACGGGTTGCGTGGCCACTGCCTGTTGCAATAGCCTGTAGAACAGCATTCCGCGCGAACTTGATGTGCGCCGATTGAAGCGAAACACGAACTCATCCAAGTAGGCATCCAAATGCTCGGGTTGGACCGAGCCATGGTGTGTGCCCAGAATCCAGCGCTGCACAAGCGCTGCTACCCGATGTACTCCGGCCATGGACACATGGGCGGGCACGTCCGAGCCGAGCATCACAGTGCGCTGATGGGAGTAGCCCAATTCTCCCAACGACAGATAGGCGGCAGAGCCATCGGTATGGACCCGAGCGCCGGGCTCGACCACCTCTTGCACGAACGGAATCACGCAGGCGGCTGAGTCATTGGCGATGCGGCGCAGACGGATTCGTCCGAACCCTTTGGGCTGCAGCGTCTCCACGGCTATGACTATCTGAATCTTCGTCGTCTTGTTCTTGCGCCCCACAGGTGAGATGGGTGTCTGGCGGTCAGTGATTGCCAGATAGGTTTCGTCAACTTCGACCTGGCCTTTAAGTTGCTCGCGGCCAGGTCGGACCATCGCGCGACGAAACCGGTGCAGCATGGTCCAGGCCGTTTGGTAGCTGCCTAAGCCCAGCACGCGTTGCAGTCCCAAAGCGCTCACGCCTTGCTTCTGATTGGTCAGATACCACGCCGCAGCCAGCCACACGCGCAAGGGTGTTCGGGTCTTGTCAAAGATGGTTCCCGAGGTCACCGTGCTTTGTCGTTGGCAGTCGCGACACATCAGCCGGGTGCGGCTGGCGCGGTAGGCCTCAGCGACACTGCCGCAGCTCGGACAGGTAAATCCGTTTGTCCACCGTAGCTTTTCCAAGTAGGCAAGGCAAGCTTCCTCGGTGGCAAACCAATCGAGAAAATCATTCCAGTTCTGGGGATAGTCTTTGCCGGGGATTGGCGCTACTATATGGGTTTCCATCCAGTTATTTTACATCAACTGGAGCTAAATGGATACCCTTTAATTATATACAGTATGCTGGCGCAGGTGGGCCCGGCACGAAGTGCCGGCTTATAAGCCTATTTTCGGTCACACATCGAGGTGCCCTTCAGGCCGAAAATGCGGGGGTACGTTTGCGCGCCAGGTAGGAATTTGGAACGATACCACCGTCGATGCTTTAGGAAAAAATCCAACGGATAGTGGCTGCACATTCGGTGTGAGCAATTGTCAAGGACGGCTGCGCCACGGTCCGTATGATCGAGGAGTGCAACGCCGAGGCCACTAAGTGGGCTCTGGCAACAGGGCCGCCAGGCCGCCCTCGGGCTCGAAGCGGGCGTTGCGGAAGGTCAGGCGAGTTGGACCAGGCCAGGCGCGCTCGGCTACTGGATGGCGTGGATCGCCGGGATAACAGATAACGCGTTGGCCATCCTGGTCGAACGGCGAGGGTTCAATCAGCGCCGGGGGCCGATTGCGGGCTTCCGTCAGTATGGCGGCAACACTGTCAAAACGGGTCAACTGACTCAGACTCATGATCTGGGGTGGTGCCAGTTCGATCTGACTGTCCCAATACTGGCGCAAGGCTTGAACGGGACTGAGCCAGACGGTTTCTGTGGCTTCGTGGTCATCATGGAGTGCCTCCTGACCGTGCGGCGCTTGCGCCACGAAGAAACGTGTGTCAAAGCGCTTGTGGCTCACCGAGGGCACTCGCGGAGTGATCCAGCGCGACCAGGGTGCCAGATGGCGTGTCTGCAGTGGCAACCCGAGTTGCTGCAACACCGCCGCGAACCCCCGCCCGTCACGCAACAGCGCACGCGCTTGCTGTAAGACTTCCGACGCGACACCGTCACACATCAACAAGCCACATTCTTCAAATGTTTCGCGCAAGGCTGTGACGTACAGGGCGGCAGCGGACTTCGCGTCCAGATCCTCTTGTTTCAATGCCATCAGCATGTGCTGCAGCGGCTGGTCGAAAAAGTCCTCAGCCACATCGCCATCCGCGCCGTCCAGCTTGCCACCCGGAAAGACGTGCACGCCGCCGAGCACCCTCGAATTGCCGTGTCGGCGCATCATCAACACTTCGGGGCCGAGCGCGCTGTCACGCAGCAGCATCACCGTGGCCGAGGCCAGCGGTGCAGTGTGAACTTCATCAGAGTGGATTTCGAGGGCCATTGTCCGCATTGTCGGAGGTGGCTACGAACCCCGCTGTCGCCATTGAGCAAAATGAACGATATGAGATCTCGTACTCGGTCTCATGGCGGATTCATTTGGTAGGGCTCAGACTACTTTGCCGCTAGTCCAAAGACCCTTCTGGCCATGTCCGTAGCGGCACCGATTGGATCGGCACGGATCTTTTCTCCTGATCAGCGATCATCAGGAATAGGCCATCTAGCGCTTTCTGAGTGACATAGTTCTCGTGCGCTGCCTCCTTGTATTAGCCAGATGAATATTTGGAGTCCAATTAACCCTGAAAGGAAATTGGACGATGAGGAAGCCGACCTCGGGTTTGTGGCAAGTGGACAAGAACTTATTCATAAGACTTGGCTCATACTCGAACCGTTTGATTGTGAACACATGGAAATTATGCAAACTGATACTCCACAGATTCATGGCTTTCACGCCCACGTCTATTTCTCCGAGGTGACGGTGAGTCAGGCTCGCCAGCTGTGCGAGGCAGCCGTCAAACTGTTCGACGTGAGGATGGGTCGTATGCACGAAAGACCAGTGGGACCGCATCCTGACTGGAGCTGCCAACTTGCCTTCAAGCCAGAAGTGTTTGGTCGGCTGGTCCCCTGGCTGGCTATGAATCGGTCAGGCTTGGTGGTCTTTGTGCATCCGATCAGTGACAACGACTTGCTGGATCACGTCGAGCGGGCGATGTGGATGGGGGCTGTTCGGCCACTAGACCTGAGCATGTTGGACGCTGCACCGGGCGAATACGACCTTTAGGCGCGGTAGCTCCGGAGGCACCTTCAGCTTAGCGTGTCCGTCAACAGAAGGTGGGGCACCCAGCAGTGAGGCCTCGTCAGACTTTGGCGATGGCGTGATGGCGCGTTGACGAGCGGGTTACTGGGACGATGGCACTATCGGGCCACACTTGACAGCTCGTTTCAAAGGAATTTTCAAATGATCAAATCATTGGCCCCGCTGACAGTCGCAGTGCTCTTGAGTGCCTGTGCGGCTTACCAGACCGGTCCTTCAGCCACCGCGCAGCTGGTGGCAACAAAAGGGAATGCAGTCAGTGGCGTGGTCCAGTTCACCCAGAAGGGAGGCACGGTTCTGGTTACCGGTGAAGTGAAGGGACTCAAACCGAATGCTGTGCACGGCTTTCATATCCACGAAAAGGGTGACTGCTCCAGTGGCGACGGGGTCAGTGCCGGTGGTCATTTCAACCCCAATGGCAAGCCACATGGTTTGCATGATCACGCTGAGCACCATGCAGGCGATCTGCCCAGCTTGACGGCCGATGGCTCAGGCGTAGCACGACTAAATTTTGAAACTAGCGCGATTTCAGTCGGCGGCGGTATTGCAGACGTTGTTGGCCGCGGGCTGATTGTTCATCGCGACCCGGACGATTTCAAGACCCAGCCGACCGGCAATTCTGGCCCTCGGTTGGCCTGTGCTGCGATAGTCAAGAGCTGAGGCTGCGAGGACCTGAAACTTGCGCCATCCAAGACGATCGACACAATTCGACAGTCGTAGAACCTGTACTCGGAACTATCGACCACACAGAACCCAAGCCCGACCAGGTGCGTATGCGGTTCCCATGGTTCTGACTTCGGTCAGGTAGGCAGCCTAGAATCCACGATGGCTGGCAGGAACACCGAGGTCACTGGCTTGAGATTGCCCTGGGGTAGCGTTTTGCGTGCGGTTTTACGGCTAACAGTGGTCCACTATCGCCCCTAGAAGCGTGGCAGTCGGTGTAGATTGAGCCGCCGCAAGGATGTGATGATGGCTCCAGCAGCTGAAGTTGTCCCGTCAGACGCTACGCGCCCAAGGCCCCAGCGTCAGCATTTCCAGACTGCCCAGATCGCGTGCGAATTTGGCTTCGGCGAATGGGTCAGGTCAGGTCACACCGTGCTGATTACAGGTCCCACCGGAGCTGGTAAGTCGTGGCTTGCGTGCGCGCTGGTCCAGCATGCCTGCCGACGTGGTCACACTGCGCTGTACCAGCGGGTTCCTCGATTGGGTGAGGAACTACGCATTCGACACGCCAACGGCACGTTCACGCGCTGGCTTGATACGCTC
>Ga0214250_1000578_pt1 | contig 10639 bp, 9 predicted proteins | sample TroBogypolimnion_35_FD_153088 | JGI IMG/M metagenome (GOLD analysis project Ga0214250, IMG submission 153088) | Freshwater microbial communities from Trout Bog Lake, WI - 29JUN2009 hypolimnion | ecosystem: Environmental > Aquatic > Freshwater > Lake > Hypolimnion/Profundal zone | place: Trout...
TGTCAATCTGCTGGAACTGGGTGACAATGAAAAAGTAGCAGCAATTCTCCCTATTGCCGACCTCGCCAATAGGGAGGATAATGTAACGGTACTCACGGTCACCAAGCTGGGACGGGTCAAAAAGACTTTTATTTCAGAATATAAACGACCCATGCGCAAAGGTAAATTTGGGTTGACCATCAGAGATGACGATGAAATCCTTACAGCTGCGATCACATCAGGTGACAACGAGATCTTTCTGGTCACCAAAAAAGGCCTTTCTATCCATTTCCGCGAGTCTGATGTTCGCGCCATGGGGCGCCTCGCCGCCGGCGTTAAAGGGATAAATTTAGGCGAGGATGATGTGGTAGTAGGGGTTGCCGTCATTAAGAGTGACGATTCTATCCTCACGGTCACGGAAAACGGATACGGTAAGCGCACGGCTGTATCTGAATATAAACTCCAGAGCCGTGGCGGCAAAGGCGTGTTTACTATCAAGACCAGCGAGCGGAACGGCAATGTCGTTGGTGTCCTGCCGGTTGTTGATGAGGATCAGGTTATGCTTATCGCCAATTCTGGTAAAGTCATTCGTATGCCGATGGACACGGTCCGCATCATCGGCCGCAACACCCAAGGGGTTCGCCTGATCAACCTGGAGGAGGGAGAGCTTGTGGTCGATATGTCCATGCTTGCCCGGGAAGAGGGAATCGACGACGGCGAAGAGGACATCAACGGAGAGTATGAAGATCAATAAAATAGCCATGATGGGTGCAGGCAGCTGGGGAACAGCCCTGGCCTTGCTGTTGGCGCGAAAAGGGCTCGAGGTTATCCTGTGGGACAGGGACGTGAACCATGTCGGACGGTTGGCAAAAGACCGGGAAAATAAACAGCACCAGCCGGGGCATCCCTTTCCCGAAAGCCTGCAAGTCACCGACAGACTTCCTGAGGCTGTTACTGGGGCTGAATGCGTGGTAATGGTAGTACCCTCGCACGGGTATCGGGAGGTGTATCGCCAAGTTTATCCTTTCCTTGAGGAGGGAGGTGTGGTTGTTTCCGCCACTAAAGGGATAGAGATCGGCAGCGGTCAGACCATGACCGGAATCATGCAGGAGGAGAGCCTTGACCCCAAACAGCTTCACTTGGGCGTACTGAGTGGCCCGAGTTTCGCCGAGGAAGTGGCCAACCGACAACCCACGGCGGTGACAGTAGCCTTTGCAAATCCCCAGGTAGCCGAGTCGGTTCAACATCTGTTTTCAACCGAAAATTTCCGAGTGTACTCTTCGGGCGATGTTATTGGTCTTGAGATCAGTGGTGCCATGAAAAATGTGATCGCCATCGCTGCCGGTATCTGCGATGGTCTGCACTATGGGCTGAATACTCGCGCCGCACTGATAACCCGCGGACTGGCTGAAATATCCCGCCTTGGGGTGGCCTTAGGTGCGGATCTTCAGACGTTTGCTGGACTGGGAGGCTTGGGGGATCTGGTACTAACCAGTACCGGCAATTTAAGCCGAAACCGTACCATTGGATTGAAATTGGGATCGGGTATGGGGTTGGAGCAGGCCTTAGCTGAGATGACCATGGTGGCTGAAGGTGTCAAAACCACAAAGTCTTGCTATAATCTGGCGATAGAGTTGAAGGTTGTTATGCCAATTTTGGAACAGGTCTATCAGGTACTTTACCAGGAAAAAAGGTGTGAAGACGCTGTGCGTGAACTGTTTCAACGAGACTTGAAAAAAGAGTCTGAGGAAATAATTTAACAATTTCAAGTTAAAGCAGGAATTCATAGAACGGCGTTCAGCTAGGTATGGCGGTATCGCGAAATTCTGGCTTTCATTGAAATGATGCGCAATCGGCTAAGGCGATGGGAAAAATGGAGTCATCCCCTCCCTTTTTTTTTTCTCGGAGGCATGCAATGAGAAAATGGGAATGTACGGTTTGTGGTTATATTCATGAAGGTAATGAACCTCCTGATGAGTGCCCGGTATGTTCAGCTGATAAAAGCTTGTTTGTAGAAATAATCACGGACGCTAATACCGTGGAGCAAGCGTCGAAAACAGTTTTTCAGCCTGATAAAAACCCCTCCCTGCTCGCTTTTATTTATACAAGGGCTTCTGAACTGATAGTTAAGCATCATCTCCACCCTATTGCTGTTCATGCTCCGAACGGGATTGTACCCATGGCGACAGTGTTTTTGGTCATCGCTATGTTGCTACATTCATCACTATTTGCAACTGCTGCTCTGTATAGCCTCGCATTTGTCTTGATCGCAATGCCAGTTGTTTTGTTTACAGGTTATTCTGTATGGCAAAAACGGTATCACGGTGCCCTGACCACTATTTTCAAAATTAAAATTAGCGCGTCGATTGTTATTGTTCTCATTCTCCCTATTCTTGTTATCTGGCCAACTATTCAGCCCAAAATTGTCGTCACACCTTCAACTGAGCGATGGATTTTTATGGGGTTATCGTTCGTTCTGTTGGCGGCCGTCGGACTAGCCGGTCACATGGGGGGGAAGTTGGTATTTGGCAACCGGAAATAAATGGAAATATCAACTTAAACAGTTTCTTCTAATCTCTGTTCGGCGTCTTGTTATTTTATTTCAAATTGCTGTAATTGTTTTTATATATTGTGTGCTAAGGCTGTCGATTAAACGATCAAATTGGCAAATTGTGCAATTAAGCCTGGGCGGAAAAAGTTAGGGTAACAATAGCCTACTAAGAATAAAGCGATTCAACCAACAGGAGACCTACTATGCCGACAACAAATGATAATCTTAAGGAAGCGTTCGCTGGTGAAAGCCAAGCGAATCAAAAATATAGAGCTTTTGCCAAAAAAGCCGAAAAAGATGGGTTTGTCAATATTGCCAAACTGTTCAGGACCACAGCTGAGGCCGAGCGCATTCATGCAGAGGGGCATCTCAAGGCACTGGACATGATTGCCTCTACAGCCGAAAATCTTCAAGCCGCTATCGATGGTGAAACCTACGAGTTTACCGAGATGTACCCTCCGATGGTTGAGCTCGCTACTACTGATGGCCATAAAGCGAAAACCATGTTTAAATTTGCTGTTGATGCCGAGGCAGTACATGCACAAATTTACATCAAGGCTCTTCAGGCTGTAAATAATGGAACAGACCTTGATGTAAGTGAATTTTATCTTTGCCCGGTATGTGGTTATATTGAACTTGGATCAGCTCCTGAAAAATGTCCGGTCTGTGGTGCAAAGAAAACAATTTTCGCTCAAATTGCATAGCTGAACAGCGCGGTTTCAATTTTTACTTCTGATGCATGGAACACGCAGCTGTGCGTGAGGTGTTTTCCGACATCATCGCACTTGCCTGCTACCTATCGTGGTTCACCTACACGATAGGTAGCGTTTTTTTGATCCCACATCCATTTCACGAGCATCCATGTAATCACAGCCAGAGGCGGGTGACGCGACTTATTTAAGAGGGGTAATAATTTTCTAATGATTCAAAATCATATTTTTTTCATTTCTTGATTTTACCCTAAGCACTATGCGATAATGAGAAAATAAGTACTCACGGTTCATGTCAACCACTCAAGTTGGTGAGAATATTTTTCATACAAAAGGCGAAGACTATGCGTTGCCCAAAATGCGGCTATATTTCATTTGACTATCAGGAAACCTGCAAGAAATGTAAAAATAGTATTGTGGACGCCGTTACCGAGATCAACGGGACGGTATGTGACTCATTGCCCCCCTCGTTTCTGCAATTCGAGACAAAAGATGGTTTTGGCACGCAACCCTCTTCCCTTAAGATGACCGAAGAGAATGAGCTGGTGGTCGCCAGCGGAACCGATGTGGCCGTGCAAGAAGTTGTTGATATCGATTTGTTTCAAGGCGCTGAAGAGATCGATTTTGGTAGTGACAGTGAAAAATCGGTGATAGATCTTGATGACTTCAGCGAGGTTTCTCCACAGGAAGAATATACCCTTGATTTGGATAAGGGGCGCGGCGGTTTTAATAAGAATTTACCCTCTTTGGATTTTGGCGATCTCGATATTTCTGACTTGGCCCCTCCCGATAAGGAGGGGGGGGATAACACATTGTTCGAGGAAAAATTGGAACTAGATAGCGCGGAACCTGTAGCCGCATTATCTATAGATTCAATACCGCAACAGAAGATATCTTCTACTAAGTCCACTGGTCTTGAAGACTTGCACGTTAACGGATTGAATTTGGATTCATCCGCTAAGTTTGTCCCTGGCAGTGCAACTGGTAAGCGTCACTTACCTTTGGTCAAGACTGGTACAGCTTTAGATAAATTTGATATCGATCTCGGGGAACTATTCGAACAAAACAAAAAGTAAAATAATATTGACAACTGACCTATTTTTTTGATAAGTCTGCAGGTCTTCAAATTCAAGTGCCGGGATAGCTCAGTCGGTAGAGCAACGGACTGAAAATCCGTGTGTCCCTGGTTCAAATCCTGGTCCCGGCACCAGTAGTTCCGAGGGGTTACAGCTTTTTTGCTGTGACCCCTTTTTTCGTCTATGGTCCTCCTATGGTCCGAGTGCATATTTTTTTTACCCCGAACCGACTTTATAGGATCAACCATCCGATATTGCTATCAAAGTACAAAAGCCTCGCAACTCTCCCTTCCAATTTTCCATAGATTCTTGCAGCAAAGGGTTATAATCGAAGTCAGCAATTACCCCAGAGAACCCTCAGCGGGGTTAATATAGCAGCGATATGAACTCGTAGTCCAACCACGTTTTTCTGATAACTCCTGTCCCCTTCCGGTCAGCGGAAACAAGAGCAAGACATAAACCCCCAGCCTACCTACGGCTCGTTTTTGCCCTCTTAAACCAAAACTGGCGGGGAATACACCCATTACCTTTGTTCAGTGAAAATTCAATAATGGCAGCATCGTTTTGCAAGAATCCGTGATGCTTAGCAAACAATAGACAACCACCTTCGGTTTGTTATCGAACCTAGCGAAGACTACCCTTCAAATATCCCCCTAGGGGTACCCTTGCATATCCATCAGCGTTGGAATGCTTTCGAATTTTGCAGCGCGGTGTTGTTATAAAAAAAGGCAGAGCCGTTAAGCTCTGCCTTGTGATTCCGATTTATTGTAGGCTGTCAGATGGTATTAGGCGTATAAGTTGATTGATTTCGGCTCCATCCCCTCGTTTTCCTGATTCTGTTGGGGGAAACTTTCTTTGCTTTCCTCGGAGGGACCTTGCGCCACGGTTGTTTGCTGCTGAATAATTTGGCCTCCACTCTTTTGTGGTGGTGCCTGAAACATCTGGTTATAGGCAGCGCTGCCCAATCCGTTGATACTCATGATAGCCTCCCCTTGTTACAACCCGGTAATTCTAATTTCATTTTTGAATCCCATCGTAGGCATATTCCAATAGGCCAATGATGTAGATCACTGCCAGTTATGCTTTAATATCGAGCAGGCTTTGCATCATCTGATCGGATGCCTGTAATGATTTAATATTAGCACTGAAAGCAGCTTTATTGATCATTAGTGAAGTCATTTCTTGACCTATATCAACGTTTGACTGCTCTACCATCTGGTCACCTTGGCTAGTCGATTCTATTGCGTAATCACCTGTAGTAGTGATCTTATCGACAGTAGCAGAGACTCCTTGAGGGGGGTGAGCGGACAAAGTGACCCTGTCTTTTTTGAAACCGTTCGTATTCACATTGGCGATATTATTGGCAGTGGCTTCAGTTGCCAAAGAATAAGCCTGCAAACCTGAAAGAGCAGATTGGATTCCAGAAATCATGACCATTCTCCTAGTTGATAATAACCAATTCTAAGAGTTAGCCTTGCATAATCAAGGCCGTTTTTTTTCTTCGAAATATAGACTCCCTCTCCGGCAACTCCTATTGCATTCCTGTCCGTGGACACTTGACATAACTCCTCACTACACTTTCTTTTTTTCCACCCACTTACGGGGCAACCGACAATAACCTGGCCCTGTTATCCTCTCTTGGAAACTAACTCATATTTATGAGTTAGTTAATTTTCGAACATTATTACCGTAACGGCCATGTTAATATTCAATAAAATGAGGTCAAGAAGGCTTCTTGTAGTATAATGACTTTACTGAAAAGTAGCATGCAAGATAAGCGAAGAAATTTCGCGCCCCCCAGTGCGCTAACTTTTCCCCCAAAAAAAACCGGGAAATAGGTGGAAGGATGATAGATTCAAAACCTAGATGTAAAGCAGCAATCGATATAGAAAAAAATAGACTAATCATTACAATGGCGGGGCATGTAGACGAAAAATCAATAACTAAACTTTGTGTAGATGTTCGATCTTGTGTTGCGGAACTTAAGCGAGGGTTCGAAGTTATTAATGATCTTTCTCAGTGCAGCTTCATGCATTTGGCAGGGTTGACGATATATAAAAAAATGATTGATCATATCATCCTTAACAGAGCAGGTGAAATGATTCGCATTATTGATGATTATAACATTAGTTCTAAGCAGGTAAAAAGATTATCAGAAAAAGTAAATTGCTATAAACCTATATATGCAAAAAATTTCAAAGAAGCTTTAGAAAATTTAGAATCTATATTTAGAAGGAAAATAATTAGGTTTAGTATTCATAAATTGAATTTTGAGTATGAAGTTCGTAAGAAAATTGGTAAGGGGATTGTAACAGATATATCAACAAGTGGTTGCGCCATTGAATCACCTACTATAAAATTATCACCTAGATCAAAACCATTAATAACATTAAATTTCGACAAACATGAAACTCTTCCATCTGTATTTACACTAAGCTCGTCTGTTGTACGAGCTGGTGAAAACATGTTTGCTGTTAAGTTTACCAACCTTGAGGATGAACTCAAAGAACAATTATACAAACGTTTTATCTACGAAGTAACTCGTTCGGTGTACGTGCCTTGAAGGTATCCTGTGCCCATCACTGCATGAATTCAATACCCCGTCCCAATCTTTCCTTAGATTCTTCCAATCAGCAGGTCAATTAACTTTCAGTGCTGACAGACATGATTTGGATCATAATAGTGAGACTGACAAATATATCCGCTGTTCACAAGCTTACCCTGCAAGAACAACTCTACAGCATTCCTAACTAATCCAGATGCACCTTTTGTTTGGTTCCTTACACAAATCTGTGCATAAAACAGCTTAACAAATTAAAAAGCATGAGTTCTTTTAGGTGGATAGAGGCCGGTCAGTAACAATCCTTCCAAATAGCAAAGATCGATCCCTGACTTCACGAATTGGCTTTTCTGGTTATGTTAAGTTGTAACTTTCCTACTTGTACCTGAAACGACGTTTGAGGTGTAGATTGGCCTGAGGTAGAAGTCTTGTTCCACATAATCGTATTCAATCATTTTGATAGATAAGGATTTTAAGCAGAAAAACGGTCATGATTTTACGAAAAATTGAGCTGCTGGCTCCTGCTAAAAATAGTCTCTGTGGAATTGCGGCCATAAACCATGGTGCTGATGCGGTCTATATTGGTGGCCCTCTGTTTGGCGCAAGAGCCGCTGCCTCCAACAGTCTTGCCGATATTGAAAAACTGGTGGTCTATGCACATCAGTTTCGCGCGAAAGTCTATGTCGCACTGAATACGCTCTTACATGACGATGAGCTTGACCAGGCGGTGGCGCTCTGTCATCAATTGTACGGACTCGGAGCTGATGCCCTTATCATTCAGGATGTCGGTCTTTTAGAATCAGATTTGCCCCCCATTCCACTCCATAGTTCGACCCAGATGAACAACCGGACCGTGGAGAAGGTGCAATTTTGGGAACATGTGGGGTTTGCCCAGGTCGTCCTCGCACGGGAGCTCAATCTTGCCCAGATAAAGGAAATCTGCGCTGCGACCTCGGTTCCTCTTGAGTTTTTTGTGCACGGGGCTCTTTGTGTTGCCTATAGCGGCCAGTGTTATATCAGTGAAGTTATGGCTGGCCGGAGCGCGAACAGGGGGCAGTGCGCCCAATTTTGCCGTCATAAGTTCACGCTGCAGGACAACAATGGAGTGGTTCTGGAGAAAGATCGATTTCTGCTTAGTCTTAAAGATTTGGATCTGTCGAATCATCTTGAGGCACTGATTGATGCAGGGATAAGTTCGTTTAAAATCGAAGGTCGCCTGAAAGATGCAAACTATGTGAAAAATGTGACAGCGACCTACCGTTTGGCCCTTGATGCGATCATTGATGCGCAAGATGATTTGGTGCGTGCGTCGTCAGGGCGATGCTACTTTGGATTTCTTCCGGACCCTTCGCGGTCATTTAGTCGTGGACAAACCGACTACTTTCTCAATAAACGGAGAAATGTGGTGGGAGAACTCCGTAGCCCTAAATCCATTGGCAAAATACTCGGCCGCGTAGCTGCAATGGATGCACGATGTTTTACCCTTGAAGGGGAGGAAGCCGTTCACAATGGTGATGGACTTTGCTTTTTTAATCAGAAAAGCGAACTTGTTGGCGTGAAGGTGAATCGTGTTGAAGGTCGAAAAATTTACCCAAAAGATGGTACGGCTCAATTGCATCTGCCAGTAGGCTCGGAAATGTTCAGAAATTCAGACACTTCCTTTAATAAACGCCTCGAACAAAGTGAGCTCTGTCGAAAGATTGTTGTCCACATGACCTTGGTGGAAATTGTTGAGGGGTTGCAGTTACATCTTATTGACGAGGATGGCATTGTATCTACAACAACGATCATCGCAGAAAAAGAGAAGGCAATAAATGTTGGAACCATTGAAGCTATGGCTCGTCAACAACTCAAAAAAAGTGGTGGTACGGTTTTTTCGGTAGGTGATGTTTCTTTAGAACTATCCCCTGACCTGTTTTTCCCCTCCGCTGTTTTCAATGACCTACGCAGAAGGGCCTTTGCCGGCCATCTGGAGGTGCGGTTGACATCGTACACCTCAGATACCCAACAGCGCAGTTCCAATGATTATCCCTGGCCTGCCACGCAAGTGGATCACTTTGATAACATCGCCAATAGAAAAGCAGAAGCGTTTTACCTGCATCACGGCGTACAGCACATATCCCCCCATCTTCTTCGGGCTGGCGATGGCAAAGGCTTTGCTTTGATGACGACAAAGTATTGCATAAAAGCGCAGTTGGGAATGTGTCCGAAATCAAAAACGCAGCGCAATACACTCGCTGAACCTCTGACCATTGCCGACAATACAGGTAATTATGAATTAGGTTTTGACTGCGACAAGTGTGAGATGACCGTTACGAAAAAGGGGCCTACTGGAAAAAAACAGTAAGCCCAATTTTTCTGAATCGAAAACCTGGGCTTGAAATTATGAGGAAGCGCTATATGAAGGGGCAAAAGATTGCCTGTGCCAGGGTAGCAATGCTTGAAAATTCCGGAACACCTCGTCGTGTATGAAACAAAACCAAGAAATAAGCAGGATAGTCCTCATCTATGCCATATTTGGGTGTACCTGGATTTATTTTTCTGATACGGCACTCGGGTGGTTTGTCCACAACCCAGAGGTCCTGACAAAATGGTCCCTTTTCAAAGGGCTGCTGTTCATTGGCACCACCTCTGTTCTGCTCTATTTTCTCATTGCTCGCCTGAGCGCTAACAATAAACTGTCAAAAGATGCGCTACGTGCGAGCGAGGAACGGCTGCATTTTCTTGTTAAGAATTCCTCGGATAGCTTGGTCATCGTCAACGCCGACGGCAGCCAAAGGTATGTAAGTCCAGCGGCGGAGAGAATTACGGGATTTCCAATAACCGAATTGGAGGGAAGATCGCTTGATACGCTCATCCATCCAGAAGACCTGCAAGGAATCACGGCAGCCTGGAACGAGGCTATCGAACATCCCGATAAAACCGTCACCGTCCAGTATCGACATATCCACAAAACTCGGGAGTGGGTTTTTTCCGAGGCCATTGCCCAGAGCTTTCTGAACGAACCTGCGATCAACGGAGTCATCGCCAGTGTGCGTGACATCACAGAGCGAAAACAGGCCGAGGAGGTCATCGCGCGCCAGGACGCTCTACTGAGAGCCATACTGCGCAACCTGCCCTTCGACTTTTGGGCGCGCGACACCAGGCAGAATATCATCATGCAGAGCGACCAATCCGTTCTTTTTTGGGGTGACTTGGCGTTGGACCCACAATCAGACGGGCCGTTTGATGCCCAGACTGCGAAGCGCTGGAGTTCGAATAATAGCCGAGTCCTTGAGGGGGAAATGATCTCTGAGGATTGCGCTTTTGTCACCAAGAGCGGGGAGCAGCGGGAATTTCACCAAATTGTGGCACCTATCCGCGAGGGAGAGGCGATCCTGGGTATTCTCGGCATCAACATCGATATCACCGAGCACCAGCGGGCAGTGGAAGAGTTGCGGCGATCGAACGAGTTGCTTGCATCCTTCATCAAGCACTCGCCCATTTATGCCTACATAAAGGAGGTTGACCCCACCGAAAGCCGCGTCCTGAAAGCCAGCGAGAATTATCAAGATATGATCGGCATTCCTGGGTCGCAAATGGCTGGCAAGACGATGCAGCAGCTTTTCCCGGCTGAATTCGCTGCCAAAATTACTGCTGACGATTGGCTGGTCGTTTCCCGTGGCGAGATTTATTGTCAGGATGAGGAGTTGAACGATCGCTATTACACCACCATCAAGTTTCCGATTCTGCTCGAAGGGAAAAATTTCCTGGCTGGGTACAC
>Ga0214250_1000599_pt1 | contig 10387 bp, 6 predicted proteins | sample TroBogypolimnion_35_FD_153088 | JGI IMG/M metagenome (GOLD analysis project Ga0214250, IMG submission 153088) | Freshwater microbial communities from Trout Bog Lake, WI - 29JUN2009 hypolimnion | ecosystem: Environmental > Aquatic > Freshwater > Lake > Hypolimnion/Profundal zone | place: Trout...
TGGTGCACAAGGGCAAGGCCAACGTGATGGCCCTGTCCTGGCACACTATGATGGAGTTCGAACCGCCGCTGGTGGGCTGCATCGTCAGCAACCGCGACTTCAGCTTTGCTGCGCTCAAGGCAAGCCGGCAATGCGTGCTCAACATTCCGACGCGCGAACTCGCAGCGCAGGTCGTGGGCTGCGGCAATACAACGGGCCGCACGATCGACAAGTTCGAGGCATTCGCGCTGACGCGCGAACCGGCCAGCTTGGTCGCCGCGCCGCTGATCAAGGAGTGCTACGCCCAGCTCGAATGCCGCGTCGTCGATACGCGCGGGGTGAACCGCTACGGCCTGTTCGTACTGGAGGTCGTCAAGGCCTGGATCGACCCCGCAATCAAGGAACCAGCGACGCTGCACCACCAGGGGCGCGGCACATTCCGCGTAGCCGGCGAAAGCATCCGTTTGCCATCGAAAATGAAATGAGCAGCGGCATTGCAAATTTGTTCAGTTCAGCACACGGGCATCGCCTGCCCTGATCACCCGATGTTGCCGCAGCCTTGTAGGTTTCGGTCGATCAGGTTTCAGCGGTGCCGGATACTCGCGGCCGGCTGCATCCTGGAATCTCGAAGTACCGACACGCGCCTCATTGCGTGGGCGGGAGAAATGAAAAGAACTGGCGATCCAGCGTCAGCATGTGCCGTGAAACCACGTCGTGCGCCAGGGACTCGAACAGATCGTTTGCAGAAACGTTGCCGGCATGAACGCGCTTGGCCAGTTCGATTGCCTTTTCGATCAGCGCGCGATACAGGTCCGCATGCGCAGTCGCGTCAGGGTAGGCGGCCGCCGTGATGATGGCTTCTTCGTCATGGAAATGCTGAACCACGTCAGCGATTAAACGATCGACCAGCCCGACCAGCTCCGGCAATGGCCGGCCGCCGAGCGCCGCCAGCAGCAACTTATTCGCACCGCGAAACAGGTCGCGATGCTGCGCGTCAATCGTCTGATTGCCGCTCTCGTAACCGAAACGCCAGACGAGTTCCACCAGCTTGGCGGGGATCGTGTCACCCGCTTCAACTTGCGCCAAAGACTGTGGTGCAACTAGGACTTGGTTGCGACCTTCACGTTTGGCCCGGTACAAGGCATCGTCAGCCTCCCGAACAGCCTCATCTTCGTTTGCCTGCTCGGTGTCTGCCAACGCCAGCCCAATGCTCACCGTCACGCGCCCGTCGATCGGGTCCGGCGAAGCTGCGACCGGTTGCCGCAACTTTTCTGCCACTTGGCGCGCGGCAGCCATGTTCGTGGCCGGCAACAAGTCCAGGAATTCTTCACCATCAAAGCGGGCCGCGAAATCGCTTTCGCGCATTGTCTTCTTCATGGTTTGGGCAACTCTTTGCAGTAGCTGATCGCCGACTGCATGACTATGGGTATCGTTGACACGCTTGAAGAAATCAATATCCAACATGAGCACCGCATAGGGGCTGTGCGAACGCTTCATGCTGACAAACTCCATGTGCAGCCTTTCGTTGGCGGCCAAGCGGTTCGACAGCCCGGTCAGCACATCGTGTCTGGCAAATTGGTCCAGACCAGTTTGCGCTCCGGGATCACTTCGAGATAGCTGCCTATGTTGGGAGACACTCTTCCTTCCGGCGGCTGCATCGTGGTGCGAAAGATGCCGCCGGGCCGAAAGTCAATTTCACAATCAATCTCTTTTCACGGCTGCGGGCGAAACCAGGGCATGAGCAACTCGGGCTCGGTCGACGCGCGAGATCAGGTGTCTTGGCACCTCGACGATGCGCGTGAAACTGAGATCGAGACGGGCACTCGGTTGGTACGCGCTGGTCATGTTCCTGTCCTTTGTTGCCGGCTGCGCTGAACGACGCGTTGCCGCGAACGGCTTGCATGCCTGCGGTCATTCTCACCACATACCTTGAGACGCCAGTAGGGTTATTCGAAGCGACTCATTGCAAGCACCGGCGCACGGCGCCAAATGCGGAACTCAAGCGGCCAATCCCGGTGCTTGAATCACGTGTCACAGTAAGGAAACACTATGTCGCAATGCATCGCTCAGTACGTATTCAAACCTAACCCCGGCGCCGACATGAGCAAGGTCATGGCCCATGTCAAACAGGCTGCAGGAATCTGGAAACGCCACGGCGCCGACGTGTCGTTCTGGACTGTCTCGGCTGGGGAAATCGGCAACCTGGTGTTTGCCTGCCGGTTCGACAGCTTCGCCGCATACGGGAAGAGTTACGACGCTGTCACGGCTGATCCGGCTTTTCAGAAATGGAACGCAGAGACCACGGCCTCAGGACTGACCTCCTGGGTCCGCAGCAATGTGGCGCGCGCGATAGCTCTGGACTGAAGTTCAACATAACGCCGTAGGCTCGATGGTCACCGCGCAGTACTTGAATTCCGGGATCTTGCCAAAGGGGTCGAGCGCGGCGTTGGTCAACAGATTGGCCGCCGCCTCGCGGTAGGCAAAGGGCATGAAGACTGTGCCGTCGGGCGTGCCGTCGTCGCGGCGCAAGGCGACCTCAAGCGAGCCCCGGCGCGAACGCAGGCGGACGGTGGAACCGGCCTGCAATCCGAGGCGCGCAAGCTCGCTGCCGTTGACCGAGGCGCTAGCTTGGGGTTCCAGCGCGTCGAGCACGCGCGAGCGCCGCGTCATGCTGCCTGTGTGCCAATGCTCCAGTTGGCGCCCGGTGATCAGGATCAACGGATAAGCCGGGTCCGGCTTCTCGTTAGCGGCAATCAGGCTTGTTGGCACGAGGGTCGCCCTGCCGTCAACGGTGGCAAAGCGCTCCATGAACACCGTCGGCTGCCCCGGATCGTCCGCGCTCAAACAGGGGTAGGTCACGCTGCCCTCGCGATGCAGGCGCTCCCAGCTGATGCCGCCGATCACCGCCGCCATCGCTTGGCGCATTTCCTCGAAGACGGAAGAAACGTCGTCATTCTCACCCGGGTAGTTCCAGCCCAGGTCGAAGCGCTTGGCGATCTGCTGGATGATCCACAGGTCCGGCATCGCCTGGCCCGGCGGGGCTATCGCAGCACGCCCGAGCTGCAGCATGCGGTCAGTGTTGCTCACCGAGCCGGTCTTCTCGGGCCATGCGGTGGCCGGCAGCACGACGTCGGCCAGCCACGCGGTCTCGGTCAGGAAGATGTCCTGCACAACCAGGTGCGACAGCGCTGCGAGCGCTTTGCGCGCGTGGTTCAGATCGGGGTCACTCATGGCCGGGTTCTCCCCCATGATGTACATGCCGCGCACCTTGTGCGGGTCGCTCTCGGCTGCGAGCATCTTGTCCATGATCTCGACTACCGTGTAGCCCGGCCTGGCATCGAGCGCCGTGCCCCAGAACTGCTCGAACCAGGCGTGTGCCTGCGGGTCCGTCACGCGCTGGTAGTTCGGGAACATCATCGGGATCAGGCCGGCGTCGCTCGCGCCCTGCACGTTGTTCTGGCCGCGCAAGGGATGCAGGCCCGAGCCCGGCTTGCCGATCTGCCCAGTCACCAGGCACAAGGCCATGAGCGCGCGCACGTTGTCGGTGCCGTGCACATGCTGGCTGACCCCCATGCCCCACAGGATCATCGCCGCCTTGGCTCCGGCGTAGGCGCGCGCCACCTCACGGATGCTCGCTGCGGCGATGCCGCAGACCGGCGCCATCGCCTCCGGGCTGAAGCCCTGCACCGCTTCGCGCACGGCCTCGAAGTTGCTGACACGCGCGTTGATAAAGGCCGGGTCGGTAAGGCCCTCCTCAATCACCGTGTGGATCATGGCGTTGATCAGCGCCACATCGGTGTCCGCCTTGAAGCGCAGGCTGCGCCAAGCATGGCGCGCCAGATCGGTGCCGCGCGGATCGGCCACGACGATTTTCAAGCCGCGTTTCGCCGCGTTCTTCATCCACGTCGCGGCCACCGGGTGGTTGCCCGATGTGTTGGAGCCGATCACCAGAATCAGATCGGCGTGCGCCACATCGCCCACCTGGTTGCTGACCGCGCCGGAGCCGACACCTTCGAGCAGCGCTGCCACGCTCGAGGCATGGCACAAGCGCGTGCAGTGGTCGACGTTGTTCGAGCCGAAGCCGGTGCGCACCAGCTTCTGGAACAGATAGGCTTCCTCGTTGCTGCCCTTGGCCGAGCCGAAGCCGGCCAGCGCCTTCGCTCCGAACCGGTCGCGCAAAGCCCTGAGCCCGCCAGCCGCATGCGCCAGCGCTTCCTCCCATGTGGCCTCGCGAAAAACGCTGGCCCAGCCGGAGGGATCACGCGCGAGCAGCGCGGTGTCCTTGGGTGCATCGGCGCGGCGGATCAGAGGTTTGGTCAGGCGATGCGCGTGGTGAACGTAATCGAAACCGAAGCGGCCCTTGACGCACAGGCGACCGTGATTAGCGGGACCATCGCGCCCCTGCACGCCGACGATTGTGTTGTCGCGGACCTGATAGCTCAGCAGGCAGCCGACGCCGCAGAACGGGCAGACCGAATCGACCACCCGATCGACGCGCTGCGATCCGTTGAGGGTCTTCGCGCTCAGGGCGCCGGTCGGGCAGGCCTGCACGCACTCGCCGCAGGCCACACAGGTGCTGTCGCCCATTGCATCCCCGAGATCGAACACGATGGCGCTGGCCGCGCCGCGGCGCGCATAGCCGATGACGTCATTGACCTGCAGGTCGCGGCAGGCGCGCAGGCAGCGCGTGCACTGGATGCAGGCGTCCAGATTCACGGCGATGGCCGGATGCGACAAATCGGCGGGAGGTGGCGCGCGGCGCAACGCGCTCAGCGCGGGACGCGGCGTGACCGCGAGGCGCTGCACCCAGTTGCTGAGCTCGCCATGCGGCAGCGCGGCGTCATCACCGAGCCACTGGTAGCCCCGCTCGGGCATGTCGGAGAGCAGCAGCTCCAGCACCATGCGCTGGCTGGCGCGCGCGCGCGCACTGTCGCTGCGCACCTGCATGCCACGCGTGGGGCTGCGGCAGCAGCTCGCCGCCAGCGCACGTTCGCCCCCGATCTCGACAACGCAGGCGCGGCAGTTGCTGCTGGCGGGCAGGCCATCCTTCTGGCACAGATGGGGAATCTCGACCCCTCGGCGCTGCGCCGCCTTGAGGATGCTCTCGCCCTCCAGCGCCTCGACGGCAATGCCGTTCAAGTGAAACGGGACGCCACTCACCTCAGCCCCCGATCTCGTGCGAAAAATATTTCTGCACGCAACGCACCGGGTTCGGCGCAGCCTGGCCCAGGCCGCATATCGAGGCGTCCGCCATGACGGCGTTGAGATCATCGAGCGTGGTCTGATCCCAGACTGGCGCTTGCATCAACCGCAGCGCCTTGGCGGTGCCGACGCGACACGGCGTGCACTGGCCGCAGCTCTCAGCGGCGAAAAAGCGCATGGCATTGAACGCCGCATCGCGGGCCCGGTCATGCTGGCTGAGCACGACGATGGCAGCCGAGCCGATGAAGCAGCCATAGGGCTGCAGTGTGTCAAAGTCCAGCGCCAGATGGCTCAGGCTGGCCGGCAGGATGCCGCCCGACGCGCCGCCCGGCAGGTAGGCATACAGTCTGTGCCCCTCGGGCATGCCTCCGCAATATTCATCGATCAGTTGCTGCACCGAGATGCCGGCCGGCGCGCGCTTCACGCCCGGTTGCCTGACGCGACCGCTGACGCTGAAGGAGCGCAGGCCGTGGCGGCCCTGGCGCCCGAAACTGCTGAACCAGGACGCGCCTTTCTCCAGAATCTCGCGCAGCCAGTACAGGGTCTCGAAGTTGTGCACCAGCGTCGGCCTGCCAAAGAGTCCGACTTCGGCCACGTAGGGCGGGCGCTGGCGCGGCTCGCCGCGCCGGCCCTCGATGCTCTCGAGCATGGCCGACTCTTCGCCGCAGACATAGGCGCCGGCGCCGCGGCGCAATTCGATCTGCGGCAGCGGACAGGGCGGATCGGACTGCAGCGCCTCGATTTCGCGCGAGAGCATGCGCCGCGCGGCGTGGTATTCGTCGCGCAGGTAGATGGTGCAGACCTCGGTGCCCGCCACCTGTGCCGCGATCAGCATGCCTTCGAGAAAACGATGCGGGTCGCGCTCCAGATACGTGCGATCCTTAAAGGTGCCGGGCTCGCCCTCGTCGAGGTTGACGACCAGCCTGCGCGGCGCGCTCTGTTCGCGCACGATGCGCCACTTGCGCGCCGCCGGGAAACCGGCACCGCCGAGTCCGCGCAGGCCCGAATCCTCGATGCAGCTCAGCACATCCTCGACCGCCTCTTCGCCATTGACCACCGCCGCCGCCAGCGCGTAGCCGGCCTGCGCGCGATAGGCGTCGAATCCGACGAACGCGTCATCCGCCAGCCCATCGATGCGCGCGAGCACCTGTTGCGGATCGTCACTGCGGGCCTGCCGCACCGACTGCTCCACCTGCGAGCAATCGGCCTGCGGCAGGGCGCGCTGGCCGACCAGCACGGCCGGCGCCTGCTCGCAGCGGCCCAGACAGGGCGCGGCGATGACCCGCACGGACGGACCCAGCAAGGCCGGAAGACGCGCCAGCAAATCGGCCGCGCCGGCCATGGCACAGCTTTGGCTGTCGCAGACGCGCACGGCAAGCGCCGGAGGCTCCTGGCCATCGCGCACGATCTCGAAGTGGTGGTAAAAGCTCGCAACTTCGTAGACCTCGGCCAGGGGTCGGCGCATGTCGCTGGCCAGGGCCACCAGATGGCGCTCTAACAGACCATGATAGCCATCATTGAGCTGGTGCAGGTACTCGATGAGCAGTTCGCGCGGCTGGCCGTCGGGCGGCGGCGCACCGATCAGTGCGCGCACTTCCCGCAGCGAGCGCTCATCGGGTTGACGGCCCTTGAGTTGCGCCAGTCGGCGCGCACTCCGGCGCAACAGATCTGGCGTCATCGGCGTTTGCAGCGCAGGCGCTTCGACTCGTGGCAAGGTGATGGGAGACATGGCGGCCAAGCTTACCCACTTGGCCGCAAATGGCAAGCCCTGACGAAACCGGCGTTGCGACCTTTTGTAGCCGGCCTCGCACAGAGTCGTGACCGCGTGCGCGTCCATAGCCGGATCTAGCACCCATTTATGCCATCTGTTCCACCGATCGCGAGCACGCAAACACTGTCATCATGCAGCGATCGCAGCCTTCAGCGTGGCGCGCAAGACATGACAACCGAGGTTTATTTGTGAAAGCCTGACATGGTGACGTTCATCTTCATCGGCGTGGCGCTGCTGCTCGCGGCGGTGGCGGTGCTGTTGCTGCGCGCGGCGGCAAAAACGCCCCGGTCCCAGCCCGCGCCACGGCCGCGTGCACCCGCATCAGCACCTGCATTCGCGCCGGCTCCCCTGCCCGTGCCCGACCAACCGCTCACTGTCAAGGCAAGCGAAGTGCCCAGCGCGCCTGGAGCCAGAGCTGCGCTGATCGCGCGACCACCGGCTCTGGCGGCCTTTCGCTTTGTGCTGCAGGACGAACTCAGCCCCGACTACCGAATGACCATGGTGGAGAAGCTTCGCCATATCCCGCAGCCGGCGCCATCTCTGCAAAAGCTCGTTTCAAAGGACTTCATGACGCGCGCCACGACCAGGGAATTGGGCGAGGTAGTGATGAGCAACCCCCTAATCGCGGCCAAGGTCCTAGCCACGGTGAACTCGCCTTTCTACGGTCTGCGAACGCCGGTGCTCAGCATGGGGCAGGCGATCACCTTCCTCGGCTTCAACACGGTGCGCTCGATCGGCCTGCGCTACATGCTGGGCGACTCCATCAAGACGGGCAGCCCGGAGCTGACGCGCGTCTTCGACACGATCTGGACCGCCAGCGCGCTGGCCAGCGAACTGTGTCTGAAGTTGGCCCAGAAACTGAATCTGCCCGATCAGGGCGTGCTGGCCACCCACATGGTGCTGGCCTTCATCGGCCAGCTGGCAAGCTGTTCGCTGATGCCGGAACATGTCGCCAGCGTCATGACCAAGCTTGGCATGCTGGAGCGGACCCAGGGCGAGCAATTGCAATTGGGACTGGGGTCGACAGAAATCGGCAGCCTGCTGATGCAGGAGTGGGGCCTGCCGCGTGGCATCATCGACGATATCCGCGACATCGACCACATCCTGGTCACGCCGGCGCAAACGCCGGGCGAGGCGCAACGCGGCGCACGCCTGGCGCTGTGCTATCTGAGCGCGCGATTGGGCGAGCGGCTGGCCAAGGGGGCGCTGAGCGAACTCGCATCATTCGATCTCGGTGACGAGCAGGATCTCAACCTGTTCCATCTGCGCAGTTACCTGCAGGCACCAGCCTTGGCCCGGCTACCCGATCACCTGCACTCGGACGAGGTTCTTTCCGCCGTGCAGCGGATGCAGGAATCCATCCCTGCGCCCGGCTGATCAGTTGGCCTGTTTGCGCCGGTCGTCCTGGCGCCGGGGCCCGTCGCGCCCGTCTTCCGGCTCTTTGGACCGGCCTTCGGCGGGCGGCGCCTTTGCATCCTTCTGCTCGTCCTTCGGCCCCGCATGGACCGCGGCCGGCGCGGGCACTGGCGCCTTGGGCGCAGCGGCTGGCGCGCGGCTTTCGGGCGGCCGTGCCGGCGGGACCGGCGCAACGGCCTGAGGCGTTGCGACTTGCGGCACGACGGCCTTCGTTTCAGACGGATGCGGTCGTTGCAGTGGCTGCGGCTGCACTTGCGGTTGCGCCGGTGGCTGCACCGGCGGCGCTGGCTGAACCCGTGGCTGCGGCTGCGGCTGCGCTTGCGGTTGTGCTTGTGGCTGCACCGGTGGCACTGGTTGAACCCGTGGCTGCGGCTGAAATTGCGGCTGCGGCCGGCCCTGCGGCGGTGGTAGCGCTTGCGCTGGCGGGCTCGATGCGGGTGCGACGTTGACCAGCGGTCGCTGCGACCCGTTGTCACGACCCTGCGGCCGCGCATGCGGCTCAACGGCCGGTACCGCAACAGGTGTTGGCACGCTCGACTGCATGACCAGCGGCGCATCGCGGCGCAGCGCCGGCACATGGCCCTGCGGCAGGCCGCGGGTCACTGCGGGCTGCTCGAAGGCACGCGGTGGCGGCAGGTTGGCCGCGGGTGCGGCAGCGCCGCGGCGGCGCTCGTCAGGCGCCACTTGGGGAGCGGCCACCAGCGGCGCGCGGCCGAGCATCTCAGGCGGCATGCGAACGGCGGCGCCGCTCACATGCTGCGAGTTGATGAAGGTGTTTCGCGGCACGGCGATCACGGCGCCGGGTATGCGGCGATTCGCGTAGTCGCGGTCATCCCGGTCCCGCGTGTTGTAGCTGTTGTTGATCACGGCGGTGCTGATGACCGTGTTGCTGCGGTTGATGTTTTCAAAATAGCGCCGGCTCGCCACATAGGACGGCCGGTAGACCTCGCGCGGCGCCAGCGGGAACCAGCCGATGCCGCCGACATTGCCGCTGGCGACCGTCAGGCGGAAGTTGTCGCCGCCGACGAAGGCCACCAGCGCGGGCGCGTAGTACGCGCTGGTGCGCACCGGGCCCGGCACCCAGGCCCAGCGACTGCCCAGATTGGCCCAGCGGCCGTAATGGGATACGGCAAAGCCCCAAGATGCGTCATCGACCCAGGTCCAGCCCCAGGGCGCGATCCAAGTCCAGTGGCCATCGCGGTACGGCGCCCAGTCGGGTCCGACCTGATTCGGGTACCAGACGTTGCCGTAGATCGCATCGACGCGCCAGACGCCGTTCGCATCAAGGTCCTGGTAACCGATCACATCGGGCGAGACATAGCGCGCCGAGGCGGAATTGTCGAAGGCGCGGTCACGCTCGCCGGCCCAGCGGTCGAACTCGTCGGGGCGCGGCGCGGCCAGAAACTCGTTGTCGCGCAAATCATTGCCGCGGAAGCGATAGCGCTGCTGCGCATCGATGATGTAGGCCGCTCCCGGCCCCGAGACTTCGGCCTGTCCGCTGCGCACGATGACATCGGTCACGTTGCCGTCGGGGTCCACCGCGATGCGGTAGTCGCCGCGCTGGCGCAGCGTGAGCGCGAGCTGTGGCGTGTCGACCTCGACCACCTGGTTGGGCGCCAGACGCCGCACCCGCAGGTTCAGGCTGCCCTGCGTCAGCTGCAGCTGCGTGATGCCATCATCGAGATTGAGAACCGAGATGCCGGTGCCGCCGTGCAGGCGTATGACGGCGCCGCCGTCCTGAAGTTCCGCCCGCGCGACATCTTCGACCCAGAGTCGGTCACCGATGGTCAGCGGCAGATTGAGCGTGGCCTGGGACCACTCGTCCTCCCCCGCTGCTGAAAAGCTGACCGTGCCCGACGCATAGCCCAGGCGCGCAACGCGCGACGGAGGGTCGGCGCTGGCTGCGGCGCTGAAGCTCAGGGCCGAGGCCGCGACAAACAGGCCCAGAACCCGAAGGACGATAGATTGCACTGGCATGATGACTCCTCGCGAAAGACAGCCCGTGTCAGAACCGGCGGG
>Ga0214250_1000610_pt1 | contig 10209 bp, 10 predicted proteins | sample TroBogypolimnion_35_FD_153088 | JGI IMG/M metagenome (GOLD analysis project Ga0214250, IMG submission 153088) | Freshwater microbial communities from Trout Bog Lake, WI - 29JUN2009 hypolimnion | ecosystem: Environmental > Aquatic > Freshwater > Lake > Hypolimnion/Profundal zone | place: Trout...
TACAAGCTTTATATTTCTAGGTGCTATCACCCTCCTCGTTATTTACCTAATGATTACTAAAAAAGACCAAATTATTTTGGATCCAGCCCGGGTAAATTAATCGTTCCGGCTTATAGGGCGACTCTTCTATTAATATTGCCCTATGCCAACACTTAGTCACATGCTTTGGTTCAATGACCAAGCCGAGGAAGCCGTAAATCTTTACACAAAGCTTTTCGAGAATTCTAAAATTACTAACACCACCAACCGGCCAGACGGGGGTGTATTCACTGTTGAGTTTGAACTTCTGGGGGCAAAGTACACTGCTCTCAATGGCGGTCCAATGTATTCATTTACTGAAGCATTTTCGATTTTTATCCTTTGTAACGATCAAACCGAGGTAGATAAGTACTGGGATGCTCTCACCGCCGATGGAGGGGCTCCAGGAAGATGCGGTTGGCTCAAGGATAAATTTGGGATTTCTTGGCAGATAATCCCAAAACAACTTGGTGAGTGTCTTGGCAATCCTGAGCCGTCCAAGTCAGCTGCTGCCATGAATGCAATGATGGGCATGTCCAAGTTAATTGTTAGCGAGTTAGAAGCAGCAGTTAAATAAAGATTGCTTTGAGGGCAACTCTTGCTATAAGGTCAAGAGCGTAATAATATTTTCTCATGTCTCATGCACAAGTATCAGCGCACCTCAAGAAGTTCGGGCCTGCTCAGAGGAAAATTCTGACCGAATTACGAAACAATATTTCATCAAGACTTCCGCATGCCGAGCAAGGCATTAAATATGGCATTCCCACCTTTTTAATCGAGGGCGTACCTGTTATTGGTTTTGATGGTTTCAAAAACCACAACAGTATTTTCCCCTACAGCGGGTCGTTTAATGCACGATTAAAAAACGAATTAGCGAAGTACGAGCAAACAAAGGGATCAATTCATTTTGAATCAGGAATAAGCATTCCAAAGTCGCTAGTTAATAAAATTCTTCGTGAACGAATCAGTCAAATAAACGCCACATATCCGAAAAAATCAGGAGAATATCTTGAGTTTTATGCGAATGGAGTGTTGAAAGCCAAGGGCAGATATAAAGGTGGCAAGCTCAATGGTGATTGGGAATGGTTTCGTAAAACTGGCGTAATTATGCGATCAGGTAGTTTTAAAAAAGGTAATCAGCACGGAACATGGGTCACTTATGATGCAAAGGGCAAAGTCTATAAACGAACTATTGTCACAAGTTCTTAATGAAATACTTAGTTTAAGAACGCAATAATTGCACCAGCGACAGTTAAGTTGAGCACATCGTTACTTGTTTCAATGAGCCAGACCTTGATGTTTTCTCCGCCGAAGAGTCGGTGTGAAAGGGAGGCAAAGGCGGCGATTCCCACCCCAAGTGCGAAGCCAATTCCTACTCCATCAGCGATACCGATATCTGTGCCAGCGTGCTGGAGTGAGTTGATGATGAAACCAAGAGTGAGAGTCTGAACAAGAACTCCGACGATTGTGCCGCCGAAGAGGAGAACCGGCTTGTTCTGGGTTGAATTCAGCTGGCCATTGGCAATGCCACGTTCTTTCATCCAAATTGGATAGAAAGTCTTAGGGCCGAACCAAATTGCCCCGCTGACGAATGAGAATCCGAAAGCCACCAGAACGGCTATGAAATTGAATCCTGTAAATGTCATGGCGGAAATAATACAAGAATTCTGCCTCTGAACCATGGAATGACGTTTCTGCTCCTTAGTTATCTCTTCATTTATTTGGGGGCAATAAAGAGGGCAATGGTATTTTCTAAGCGTGACCTCACGCATAACAATGACGTCTCCGGCTTATAGGGCGACTCTTCTTTCTTTAGTGGTTCGAAAGAAATTTTGTGGCATACTAAGTTCACAATGGTTTGGTAGTAAACGGGACTTGGCTTTTCGCCAAGTCCCGTTTACTTTCCACACATCATTTCTATTCACACATTCCAGTATTTTCCAAACGTGAATATAGACGAAGCCCTAACTTATTCCACGTGGTGGGGGCGTGTTGTAATTGGCAGCCTAATTGTTTACCAAACCATTGGAACGGGTTCAAATCCCGCCGCCTCCACTGCAGCCTTAACTAGGGCAATTGGATCTATTGGTATCGATCGGAACGGTTGCCCCAGTTTTGCATGGGGGAGCCTCGAGGAATCGAGGCTCTTTCCACTTCTGTCCGGTTTATAGGGCGATTTTCATCCCTTATTTCGTAGCGAAAGTAAGGTTCTCCAGCCAACGAGAAAGAGCGATAGAAATACCAGGGCAACGATGACGAAGGTGAAGGCTGTTCCTTGACCTGAAATAACGCGCAATATCATCCCCAAGGTCACAGTCCACAGCACAATGATAATTCCGCTACTTCTTGCGGCGGCAGTGCGGTGCGTTAGGACTAGGAATAACCAACCCGAGAGCAAGCCCACCGCAAGCGGCCACGCTGTGGAGGCTATTCCACTCAGCGAGATTCCGTCCTTATGGGCGTTACGACCAATAGTCACGAAGAGAAGGACGAATACCAAATCAGCGATAAACGCTCTCATTTTCATAATAGCGAAATCGTAGCCCACTCAAAGCGATTAATCGGGCCACCTTTCTTTCTAATTCTTGAGTAGCCAAACTCCCTGAGTAGCGGTTTTAGAATTAATTGAGATGGTCGTGCCCTTGGCTTCTTGGCCGTATAGGGTCTTCTGAATTGAATAACCAAAACTACTGAGATCGATCTTTGTAGAGATAGCTCCCCGTGAAATTAAAACGAGAAGTGACTCTCCCTTCGACTCCCTCAAGTAAGCGACAAAGTCATCTTCTACGGCGACCCAACGCATTCCGCCATTAATAAGTGCGCTGTGAGATCTACGCAATTCGACGAGCTTCTTAACTTCCGCTAGAAATCCCTCATCCCAATGCGATCGATCTTCCCAGTTGATCGTTCGCCGGGCATCCTCGCCCCAAGAACCCTCTAGGCCAATTTCATCACCAGCAAAAATCGATGGAACCCCAGGGTATGTCAGCATCATTGTCATCGCTGCGATATGGGCTTTCTTATCTCCGAGCACAACGGTTCTGAAACGAGCTGTGTCATGTGAGTCTAAAAGCAGCATGCTGGCCGTCAATGAGCGCCAGGGAATAGATGCGTTGAATTCTTGCATCGACTCAACTAACTGCCGACCATTGATCTTGGGCATTGCAAAGGGAAGTCCTTGAAACCCGCCAGTGATTTCGGGGTTCTTGTTGATCCAATTCCAGAAGGGACGCATAAAGCCCTGATAATTCATGGCACCTTGCCACCCAAGACCATTGAGATCACTCGCCTTAAAGTCACCGTTTTCAGCCACTAACCAGGTATCAGGATTTACTTCCTGCATTGCGTGGCGAATTCCTTGCATGACCTCATCGTGAAAATCGTCGGCGCCTTGGACCCCCGTCATATTTCCTACGTCGATACGCCAGCCTGCCATTCCATATTTCGGCGAGATCCACTTTTTAACGATGGAATTCTTTGCTCCGTATACAGCCTGGCGTAAATCTGCAGAGGAGAAATTAAATTTTGGCAACGACTCTAAACCGAACCATCCGACGTAACCCCACTTAATCTTCTTATCCCAATAAAAGAATGATCTCTCTTTCGACTTGGGATTCGCTTTGGCCTTAATTATCCATTCGTGCCCAACACCACAATGGTTGGAAGTCAGATCTCCAAGAATTCTTATTCCCTTTGTCTTCGCAACTTTAATCAAGGATTGAAAGGCTTTATCGCCACCCAAGATTGGATCCACGTGATCAAAGCTTGTGGCGTCATAGCGGTGATTCGACCGCGATGGAAAGAGGGGAGTGAAGTAAATGCCATTGACCCCAAGATCAACAATATGATCGAGGTGCTCTTGTACACCTGCTAGATCGCCGCCAAATAGTTCCTTACCCGTGTATTTGCTTCTCCCGCGTGGCAGGTCGTTCCATTCAACTGGATAAGCCCAATCTGGAGTGATCTGAACTTTGCCGGAGCGAGCGAAGCGATCGGGGAATATTTGATAAAAAACCGAGGAGTGAATCCACTTTGGATTGGCTGGTATTGCGACTATTCGAAAATCATTGTTGCTATGGACATCATGATCGGTTAAACCGTAAGCATTAAGCCATTCATACTTTCCTTCGCCTACAAAAACAAATCTATAAATAGTGTGAATATTGTGTATTTTGATAGAGACCCGATACCAGCGTTCCTGACCACGTACTTCGACCAACTTGAGCGGGTAAGTGCGAGGCTCCGCATCTTCATACACCCGAACGTAGGCCTCGTGAAATATATAGTTGAGGGGAACGCGTACTTTCAATGTGACCGAGTCGCCAATTTTTGGGGCGGCATTGCTTACGTAGAGTTCGCTTCCATCATGATGAGGAACACTCTGAACCGCAATCTTTTTGCTCATTTTGTAGCATCCTCACTCTTTGGCGCAATGGAACCTCGATCGATCAAATCTCCAACCCATAATTCACTCTTCTTGCTCTTGCTATTTTTGCCAGTCATGATTGCCTCGACCATCATTTGTCCGCAGGATTTAGCCATCTCATAAGCATCAAATTTAACAGTTGATATTGCAGGATTAGTCGATTCGGCTTGAGATTCCAGCATATTCACACCGATTATCGAAATATCGTTGGGAATATTGATTCCAAAGGAGTGAGCCGTACTAACAAACCCCATGGCAGCCGCATCTAGGAGAGAAATTATTCCAGTTACCGATGGATACTCACTCTTAAAAGCCCTAGCTGCCCCGGTTCCCCCTTCCAAGGTATTAGGGATATCCATAGCAAAAAGCTTGAGCTTCAATGCCGTTGCTGCTTTCTTCAAATGTGCCGGAATGGGCGAATTAGAGAGCATTACGCCAATATTGGCATGTCCCAACTCTTTGAGTTTTGAGAGAGCCAACTTGTCGACGGCAAGAAAATCCCGGTCTACGTGGTTGTATTCAAATCCAACACTTGTGCGTCCAAGAACTACGAAGGGTACTTTCTCGCTATTCAGGAGATGGACGCGCTGGTCATTCTCCTTAACATTCATCAAAATGACGCCTCCAGAAAAATTTGATTGCAGGAGTAAATCCACGTCGGAGTCATCGTCATTGGAAACAGGCCAAATGACGCTGTGAAATCCCGATTCTCGGACTCCGTCAACAATTCCGTCTACGAGGGCTCCGTTGATTCGTGAGGAGGGAGTGGTAAATAGATTAGAGATCATCATTGTGACCATGCGTGGAGAACCGCCGGCTAATGCGGCGGCAGCATAGTTAGATTTGTATCCAGCTTGCTCGATGGCCAAAAGCACGCGCTTTCGGGTCTTCTCGCTAATGGGGCGCTTTCCTGAGAGCGCGTAAGAGACAGTGCTTTCCGAGACCCCAGCCATTTTGGCAATATCCGCACGCGTCGTCATTTTGAGCCCTCTCATTTATTTACGAAATCGGACCGTAAGCCCTTGACTCTTCCATAACAGGAAAGTACATTACCTCATTATCGACGCGCGTCGACGATTTAGAGCAACTAGGGAGAGTTATGAAATTAAAACATTTAGGAGTGGGGATCCTGGGTGCTTCATTGGCACTTTTCGGAGCAACCGTTCCAGCGCAAGCAGCGGGAACTTTAACCATCTGGGTAAATACCGGTGAAGAAGCCACCTACAAGGCTGCAGCAGCCGATTGGGCCGCTAAGAATCATGTGACTTTGAATGTTGTGGCTAAATGCGGGCTAGGCGACTGTGGCATGGCCAAGTTGGCGCCAGCTGGTGCAGGTCCAGATTTGGTTGAGCTTACCCACGACAATACAGGCGCAGTCGTTTCATCTGGACTTGTCACCTCTTTGGGTCAAGTGGTGGATAAGAGTCAGTTCCCAGCGGCGGTATTGCAAGGAGTTAGTTTTAAGTACACGATCTGGGGTGTTCCTCTGAGCGTCAGCAACATCGCGCTTGCTACCAACTTGGCACTAGTTCCATCAGGTGCTCCAAAGACCTGGAAAGACCTTGAGAGCACAGCAACATCGCTGGTTTCATCCGGCAAGGCTTCGGTTGGAATTGTGACTCACCTCGATGGTTATTTCTTACAGCCATTCTTCGATTCTGTCGGGGGTTATGTCTTCCAAAACAAAACAGGTGCTTACATCAACACCAAGAATATTGGTTTGTATTCCCCGGCCTTAGCAAAGAATGCTTCGCTGATGGATACCTGGCTCAATGAAAAACTCTTTGATAAGTCAAATACTTATGATGCTTCGGCCTTTACCAATGGTAAAGCTCCATATGCAATCGTTGGACCTTGGTCTATTGATGGGCTTGATAAAGCCGGCATTAAGTATGACTTGTCCGGAATTCCCTCTGTCAATGGTGGAACGGCTCGCGCATTTAGTGGTGTGAATGCTTTGTACTTGAGTAACTTCTCCAAGCAGAAATTGCTGGCTCGTCAATTCCTTACCCAGGTAGCACAGTCAGCAGCCTTCCAGAAGGCGCTCAGCACAAAGTTCAACAATTATCCAGCGAACTCCGCGGCAGCAGCTAGCTTCGATAGCAGCAGCGTCATTGGAAAGTTCGGTGCTTATGGTGCTCTTTGCATCCCGATGCCTAACATCGCCGCAATGAATACAGTCTGGACCTATTGGAACAATGCCTTTGCGGATTGGGCAACAGGTAAGTCAAAGTTCGGACCAGCTATGCAATCGGCTGCTAAGAATTTGGCAGCAGCTCTTAACTAGATAAGGAAAGACGAAGAGTGATTCTGGCGCTGCGGGGGTAGTGCGCCGGAATCACATCTTCCAAACAATGAAATTTGCAGGTTCTCATATATTCTTCTAGGACGGTGATTGATTCTTATGAAAGTACGCTCCTTTCGGGCTAGTGGCCTTAAGTACCTGCTTACATACGCTGTCGTCTTGATTTTGATATGGATGGGAATTCGCTTTTTCCAGAGTAAATCTTGGTTCTTATCTTTCTTCTTTCTGTCCGCGTCAGTACTAGTCGCATATATCTACACGGCCCGCAAAAGAATTCCGGCAAAGTATTTGCTTCCAGGAATCTTGCTTCTCTTCCTATTTCAGGTATACCCCGCCTTTTACTCTGGGTACGTTGCATTTACCAATGATTCCAATGGCCATCAGATCTCGAAATCACAGGCGATCTCAACCATCATCGAAAACTCAACCGTCCCCGTGGCAAATAGCGGTCCTATAGATTTCAAAGCAGCCCTAGAGGCAAATACGAATCAACTCATTATTATCTTTGAGTACCCCAAAGGATCCTATTGGGCTGGAAACAGTTCTACCTTGGATGCTATACCCGATTCCGCAGTCACGAAATTGCCCAACGGCACACCTACACAGGTTTCAGGATTTAAGTTGCTCGATTCCACAGCCACCGAGGGCGTGGCAAGCGACCTGGGCAATATGCAAGTTCACTTGAAAAATGGAATATCTGTCCAACCTCAAGATTTCCAAACATTGCAGGCTTTTAAACCCGGAATGAAATATCTTGCTAGCGCGGACGAGCTAATAAATTTCGTAAGTGGCGAAAAGTACCACCCCAATAACAACGGACAGATGGTCGGCGCATCGGGTGACGTTCTCGATCCAGGTTGGAAAGCCAACATCGGCTGGCGAAATTTCGGTTCGATTATACGTAATGCAGATATTAGGCATCCACTTCTCATAGTTTTGGCGTGGACATTCACTAATGCGATCTTGATTATCTTGTTGAGCTTTCTTATGGGGCTTGCTTTGGCGCTGACATTCAACTCGCCTCATCTTTATTCGAAGCGAATTTACAGAACGATCTTCATTGTTCCCATGGCCATTCCCAATGTGCTTTCAGTGTTGGTTTGGTCAGGTCTATTTACCACCCAAACGGGTGTGATCGATCGACTATTTCATATTTCGACTCCGTGGTTGACTGATTCTCTATGGGCTCGATTAGCGGTCTTGATAGTCGAACTTTGGATTACCTTCCCTTACATGTTCTTGATTACAACGGGGGCTATACAGGCTATTCCACAAGATATTATTGAAGCGGCTGAGATCGATGGAGCGTCGCCGATTAAGTCCTTCAGGCTTATCAAACTCCCTCTCGTCTTGCGCACCGTGGCCCCGCTCTTAGTGGCTTCCATAGCGATGGCACTGAACAATTTTGGGGTTATCTATCTGTTAACCGGCGGGGGACCGACATTCCCAAATTCGAATGGAAATGCAGGAGCTACAGACATCCTCATCTCCTATACGTATAAATTGGCTTTCAACGGTCAAGAGGGCAATAACTATGGCCTAGCAAGCGCATTATCAATTCTCAATTTCATATTGGTGGGATGCATTTCCATTTATGGTCTGCGTCGCATGAAGACTATGGAAGGGGTAAATTGAGTGAAAAAGTTGGAATTCCCAAGCTCTAAGAGAAGAAACTTTTGGTTGAAAAAAGTCCTGTGGAGGCATGCTGTCGGAGTAGTGGTCGCTGTTTTCGCGATATTTCCTTTGATTTGGATGGCTTCTGCGGCATTTGATGTGACTGGCCAATTGAGCACCCAGAAATTGATCCCCCTGCATCGCGGATTTGCCAATTTCTCACAACTCTTCTCGAATACGGAGAAACCCTTCCTTACCTGGGCTAAAAATTCTCTTGTTGTCGCAATTAGCGTCGCCGCCATGCAAACAATCATCGGAGCAGCGGCTGCCTATTCGTTGAGCAGACATAGATTTAAAGGGCGCAAAATAACTCTCACGACCATCCTCATTGTTCAGATGTTTCCTCAGCTTCTAGCCGCAACGACCTTATTCCTCATAATTAACACTTTTGGTAAAACTTTTGTTTTCCTAGGTCTTGGACATCAGCTTCCTTTGATTCTCATATTTGGTGGAGCAGCACTAGGGGTTAACACTTGGATGCTAAAAGGTTTCTTTGACACGATACCAAGCGAGATTGATGAAGCGGCCACGATAGATGGCGCCAGCCACTTTATAATCTTCACCAAAATTATCATTCCATTAGCTGTTCCAGTCTTTGTCGTGATCTTCCTCCTATCGCTAATAGCAATATTGAATGAATATCTAATTACTTCAGTCATCCTGGGGCTATCTGGAAAAAATATGACAGTAGCAGTCGGACTTCAGCAGTTTATTTCGGGTCAATACGGAAAGAACTGGGGTCCCTTTACGGCGGGAGCACTTTTAGCAACCATTCCAGTTCTCGCGCTATTTATGTTTCTACAGAAATTCTTAGTCTCTGGACTTGTCAGTGGATCGACGAAGGGGTGATGAAGTAAGTGCTCGATATCGAAGAATTTCAAGTTAGAGGTTTGCCCGGAACGGTTCATAAAGTTCGCTTTGGGGATCGAACTGTAGATTATTGGGCTCCAAGCAACCCGGGTGGCCACATCCTGGTCGCGCATGATGGGCAAAATGTTTTAGATAAGCGCAACATCCCGATAAATCCCCACCAAAGAGCAACATGGGAACTGGCGCAGTCAGCTGTAAGAATTGCCACGGAATTGGATCAAGTGCCACCAACTGTCTTATGTGTTTACCACACGCCATATACCAATGACAAAATGGGGCGAGTAAAAGAATATGTACCTGCGCAGTACATGTCCAAAAAAGAGGATTGGATGCTCGAAAGTCATGGCTTGTATCAAGGGGACGTCGAAGCATTCCTGAGCAACCTGACCGCAGACCAACTCATCGATGACATTACCGGTGTCATAGTTCCTGAAATTACTGCTCGTGTCAGGCAATCCATAAATCCGGCGAAAACGGCCATTGTCGGAGCAAGTATGGGCGGATTGGCTTCAATCTATTCGGTTATTCGCAGGCCGGATTTCTTTCACACTTCATTAAGTTTCTCTCCGCACTGGGTTATTGGCGGAAATGCCCTAGCGGAAAAAATGATGAGAGATTTTCCCAGCCCCGGTAATCACAAATTGTGGATGAGTCGCGGTACCAAGGGGCTAGATGCGCTTTACGAGGAATCTCAAGATATAGCCGATGAATTGATTCAAAGACGGGGTTATCGAATGAATGGCGACTTTATCGGCCGAACTCTGAAACGAGGGTCCCATTCAAATGCTACTTGGGCCCGATACGTACCAGCAGCTCTCGAATTTTGGATGAGGAGTGGAAAATAATGAAGCGCAGAATTGTGTTTGCTGGTGACAGCATTATTCACGGGGGGCCTTGGCAGTACTGGCTTCCTGAG
>Ga0214250_1000616_pt1 | contig 10155 bp, 10 predicted proteins | sample TroBogypolimnion_35_FD_153088 | JGI IMG/M metagenome (GOLD analysis project Ga0214250, IMG submission 153088) | Freshwater microbial communities from Trout Bog Lake, WI - 29JUN2009 hypolimnion | ecosystem: Environmental > Aquatic > Freshwater > Lake > Hypolimnion/Profundal zone | place: Trout...
TGCGTGCGCTGCCGCCTTGTCTGCTCATTGCTGCTGGAAATACAGCGGTGCGGGACTTGCCGTCAGCCCTGACCGCACTCAATCACCAAGATTTCGACAGGAAACCAAAAAGCGTGAAATATGCGGGCTAAACCGCCCTACTTCTGGCCGTAGTAAGCGCCAGGCCCATGCTTGCGCAGGAAATGTTTTTCCAACAGGTACTGCGGCATGGCCGGCTGGTCTGCGTTCAATTGCAGCGTCAGCAAGGCCATGCGGGCGGTCACTTCCAGCACGGCGGCATTGTGGACTGCTGCGCTGGCGTCGACGCCCCAGGCAAACGGGCCGTGATTGGCGACCAGCACGGCCGGCATGCGACTCGCATCGAGACCCGCGTCCTGGAAACACTTGACGATTGCCAGCCCGGTTTCGAGTTCGTACGTGCCACCGACCTGCCCGGCTGTGAGGGTCGGCGTGCAGGGAATTTCGCCAAAGAAATAGTCGGCGTGCGTTGTCCCCAAGGCCGGAATGCCGCGGCAGGCCTGAGCCCAGACGGTGGCCCAGGTCGAGTGCGTGTGCACGATGCCACCGATCGACGGGAAGTGGCGATAGAGCTCGAGATGCGTTGCCAGATCGGATGAGGGCCGCAGCCGGCCTTCGAGCACACGACCCGTCATGTCGACCACCACCATGTCGTCCTGCGTCATGGTTTCGTAGGCAACGCCGCTGGGCTTGATGACGATGGCGCCGCTTTGAGCGTCCTTGCCGCTGACATTGCCCCAGGTGAAATCGACCAGGCCGAGCTTGGGCAATTCCAGATTGGCTTCGAGCACCTGTTTTTTCAGCAATTCCAACATCAGGCGTAGCCTCCGAGTTTCATGCGCTCGCCCACCCACTGACGGGCCCGGGCGATCTCTTGCAGTGGATCGGCAGCCTTCTCGGTCCACATCTCGATCAGAAACGGCCCCGCGTATCGGAGTTCACGCAGCGTCTTGAAGCAGCGGACAAAATCGACCGTGCCTTCACCAAACGGAACATCGCGAAACGCACCGGGGAAACCAGGGCCGACCGGTTTGGTTTCCTTGACGTGAACGCCGACGATGTGGTGGATGCCCGCCGTCAACTCCTCGGCCACATCGTTGCCCCAGGCCGTGAGGTTGCCCAGGTCCGGGTAGACCTTGAACCAAGGAGATGGCAAGCGCTCCTTGAGCTTGAGGTACTTGCTGATCGAGTTCAGGAACGGCGTGTCCATGATCTCCAGCGCCAGCATCACCTGGTGTTGCGCTGCCACTTCCAGGGCGCGCTCCATGCCCTCGTAGTAGCGCTGCCGCGATTCAAGCGTGGTCGGCTCGTAGTAGACGTCATAGCCGGCCAGCTGGATCACGCGGATACCGGTATCGCCGGCAAAACGGATCGCCTTTTCCATGAAGGTGGCGGCTTGGGCGCGTATCGCCGGATCGGCGCTGCCAAACGGAATCTTGCGATGCCCCGACAGGCACATGGACGGCACGGGAATGCCGGCTTCGCGCGAGGCACGAAAGAAGTCAAGCCTCTCGGCCAGCGTCCAGTCCAGCCGCGCCATGCGCTCGGGTGTCTCGTCGACCGACATCTCCAGAAATTCATAGCCGGCCGCGCGGGCCGCGTCGAAACGCTGCGCCCAGTTCAGGTCTTTGGGCAGGGCCTTTTCATAGATTCCAACCGGGTTGTGCATGACGACGTTCATCCTTCATAGAATTGTAGTTGAGCACACCGTCAGGATCAGACCCATGGACCGCAGAACTTCCCTCGCCGCGATTGGCGCCCTGCCCGCCGTCGTATCGACCGCGCTGGCCAACGCCGCCAGCCTGCCCGTCATCCAGGCCCTCAAACCGTCGCCCACCCTGCCGGTGCTGTTCCTGGGCCATGGCAGCCCGATGAACGCGATCGAAGACAACCCCTGGCGTCGCGCCTGGCAGGCCATGGGGACCGAGATACTGGCACGCAACGGACCGCCGCAATTGATCCTGTGCATATCCGCCCATTGGCTGACCCGTGGCCAATGGCAACTCACAGGAATGGCCAAACCCAAAACCATTCACGACTTCGGCGGCTTTCCGCAGGCGCTGTTCGAGCAGCAGTACCCGGCGCCTGGGGCGCCGGCGCTTGCACAGAAACTGGCGCAAGAACTGCAGTCCCCGGCCAGCGGCAGCGCGCTCGGTGTCGACCCGGCCGAATGGGGCTTCGACCATGGAACCTGGTCGGTGCTCAAGCCGATGTTTCCCAAAGCGGATATCCCGGTGCTGCAGCTGAGCATGGATTTCAGCCGCCCGCCGTCCGAGCACTATGCGCTCGGCCAGCAACTGCGCAAGCTGCGCCAGCGTGGCGTGCTGATCGTCGGCAGCGGCAACATCGTGCACAACCTGCAAGCCACGCGCCAAGGCAGCGCAGCGCACGAGGCTTACGACTGGGCCAGGGAATTTGACGCCACGGTGCAGCAACAAATCAGGCAGGGGCAGCTCGATGCGCTGGCGAACTTTCAGTCGCTCGGTGCGCTTGCAAAACAGGCGCATCCCACGCCTGATCACTATCTGCCACTGCTCTACGCGGCCGGTGCCGCCGCCCCGTCCGAAATGCCGCGTTTCTTCACTACCGGATTCCAGGCCGCCTCGATCTCGATGCGCTCGGTGCTTTGGGGCTGATCTACATCCAGGTCAGGGTCTGACCGCCGTCAACCGCAATCGCCGTGCCCGTCATGTAGCGGCCCGCATCGGACGCCAGCAGCAGCGCGACGCCATCAAGGTCCTCCGGTTTGCCGAAACGCCGCAGCGGCGTGCGCTTGATCAGGGCCTTCTCGAAATCTTTCAGCGACGCCTGCATGTCGGTCTCTATATTGCCCGGGCAAATGGTGTTGACCCGTATGCCTTTGGACGCCAGTTCCAGCGCCATCACGTTGCCCAGATGGATCAATGCGGCTTTCGAGGCGCAGTAACTCGAGAGCGAACCACCGGCGCGCAAACCCGCGGTCGACGCAATATTGATGATGACGCCGCCATCGGCTGCGCTCATGCGCCGCGCCGCCTGCTGCGCCACCAGCATGGCCCCCTTGAGGTTGGTGTCGAAGACCCGGCTGATTTCGCTCTCTTCCTGCTCCAGAAAGCCTTTTGAATAGAGGATGCCCGAGTTGTTGAACAGGATATCAGGCGGCGCGCCCAGGTCTTTCTCGACCGCATCAAAAGCGGTGCCAATGGTGTCGGTCTGCGTCACATCGAGGAAGACGCCAGAGGCCTGATGCCCGGCGCGGCGCAGCTCGTCTGCCGCAGCCTCGATACGGTCGAGCCGGCGCGCTGCCAGCACGACGCGGGCGCCAGCGCGGGCGTAAACGCCGGCGATGTGCAGGCCGATGCCGCTGGAGGCGCCGGTGATCAGGGCCGTGCGGCCTTCGAGGCTGAAGATGGTTTGCGCAATCATGGGTTTTGTCTCTTTTCAAATCATTGATTCATGGCCTTGCAGGCCTGCCGGGAACTTTAACCCGAGCAGCCACCCTGTCTTGCGAAAACTGGTCAGATCGCGCCCGGTGCCATGCCGTGAATTTCGCTTCGCCATGAAGCTTTCAATTGTTTCTTCCCGTTACCACTTCCACTGTGAAAAAGCGCCCGATGCGTTCCAGAATAGCCTGGCTGCGCGGCCCAGCCGCATAAGCAGCCCTTAACTCTTGATGCTTACGATCACTCCATGCAAAAAACACGCACGACACCGGCCCCCACTTTTGACCTTGATCTGGCCCATGAGCACACGGGAACCGCCCTGGACTTCGTCCATCACATCAAATCAAATGGATTTATCCTCGCGACTTTTACGCCGCACTTGGTCATTCTTGCCTTGATTTCAGGCGCCCTGCTCCTGCGCAATTAGCGCGAATTCGGCGCGCCCTGGCTCTCGCAGCCAATTGACGCAAGACCGGCCACGGCGACTGCCGTAAGCTGGGTCTTCAAGCCAGGCGGGAGCAACCGGCCTGTGCTTGAGTCAACCCGAACCCAAGATTGGCGCGCACCATGTTTGACTTTCAACCCCTGCCCCACTACTTCTCGCCTGAACATGAGCAGTTCAGGGCCACGCTGCGCGACTTCGTCGCACGCGAGATCACGCCCTTTGTCAACGAATGGGACGAAGCCGGCACCTTTCCGCGCTCGCTCTACAAGCGCGCCGCCGAACTCGGCATCGCGGGCCTCGGCTACCCGGAAGAATTTGGCGGCACGCCGGTCGATGTTTTCTACCACCTGGTGGCGGCCGAGGAGTTTGCGCGCAGCGGCGGCGGCGGCGTCTCGGCCTCGCTCAATTCGCACACCATCGGCCTGCCACCGATCCTGAACCATGGCTCGGATGAACTCAAGCAGCGCGTCATCCCCAGCGTGCTGGCGGGCGACAAAATTGCCGCGCTGGCCGTCACCGAACCCTCCGGCGGCTCTGACGTGGCGGCCCTGCGAACCACGGCGGTGCGCGACGGCGACCACTACATCGTCAATGGCGAGAAGACCTTCATCACCTCCGGCATGCGCGCCGACTTCTTCACCGTGGCCGTGCGCACCGACCCGGCCAACAAGGGCGCGGGCGGCATCTCGGCCCTGCTGATCGAGGGCAATACACCGGGCCTCTCCCGCACCGAACTGAAGAAAATGGGCTGGTGGTCTTCCGACACCGCGCACCTGCATTTCGACAACTGCCGCGTGCCGGTGCACAACCTGATCGGCGTCGAGAACAAGGGCTTCAAGACCTTCATGAGCAACTTCAACTCCGAGCGCCTGGGAATGGCCGCTTCGGCCTGCTCCTACGCCCAGGTCTGCCTGGAAGAGGCGCTGGACTGGGCGCGCCAGCGCCAGACCTTCGGCCAGCCTTTGTCGGAACGCCAGGTGATGCGCCACAAGATGATGGACATGGCGCTGCGCATCGACGCCGCGCGCTGCCTGATCTACGAACTTGCCTACCGCATCAAGCACCAGGCGGGCGACCCGAATCAACTGGTTGCGCGCATCTGCATGGCCAAGGTGCTGGCCACGCAGGCCATGCAGTTCTGCGCCGACCAGTCAATCCAGATCCTGGGCGGCATGGGCTATATGCGCGGCACCAAGAGCGAACGCATCTACCGCGAGGTTAAAGTCATGATGATTGGCGGCGGCTCCGAGGAAATTCTCAAAGACCTGGCCGCGCGCCAGCTCGGAATTTAACAAGACCGCTGGAGGACCCCACCATGCAAGACACCTGTCGCGACCTGCTGGCCGAATACCAGGCACTGGCCGATCTCTGCGAAACCCTGATGCCTGCGCAATGGCAAACGCGCAGCACCTTCTTTGGCTGGACGCCATGGGACGAGATTGCGCACCTGTGCTATTTCGACGAGACCGCGCTGCAGTCGGCCACCGAACCCGAAGCCTTCATCAAAGGCATGAAAGAACTCGGCCCCAAAATGGCAGCGGGGGAACCTATCAGCGTCATCGCCCGTCTCAAGTACGGCGCCTTCGACGGCGCGGCACTGACACAGCACTGGCGCGGCCTGCATGAGCGTCTGGTGGCGGCGCTCGCAGGCCTGGACCCCAAAGCGCGCCTGCCGTGGTACGGCCCGTCCATGAGCGCGCGCTCTTTTGCCACCGCGCGGCTCATGGAAAGCTGGGCCCACGGCCAGGACATCTGGGACGTGATCAAACGCGAGCGCCCGGCGACAACGCGGCTCAAGCACATCGCGCACATCGGCGTCACCACCTTTGGCTGGAGTTTTGTCAACCGCAAGCTGGCCGTTCCCGGCAACGTGCCGCACATCGAACTGCGCGCGCCCGACGGCGAACTCTGGGCCTGGGGCGAGCCCTCCGATACCGACTGGGTGCGCGGCAGTGCCCAAGATTTCTGCCTGCTGGTCACGCAGCGGCGCAACCGCGCCGACACCCAACTCACATCGCAGGGCACAGCGGCCGATCAGTGGCTCGCCATTGCGCAGTGCTTTGCCGGCCCCCCGGCCGACGCACCCGCGCCGGGCGCTTACGGCCCGGCAAAATGATTCCTGCGATGGCGGCGGCGGCCGGCGCGCCCTTGCCGCCGGGCCTGCCGCTGGAACTGGCGCAGCGCGCGCGCATCGAGACGGCGCTGGCCGCCTGCCATGCCGGCGCTGGCCGGGAGCGCTTATCGGACCTGGTCTTCTCCAACCTCTATCTGTTCCGCGCCGCGCACGACTACCGCCTGGTCGAAGGCGAGTGGCCGCTGATCAGCGGGCGCACCTACGATGGCTCGCGCCACGCGATCCCGCTGTTCGACATCCAGCAGGCCAGCCTGCCGCTGCTGACGCAACTGCTGGCGCAATACGACTGCCTGTACCCGCTCTCAAGCCAGCAGGTGGCGCAACTCGACGCCACCGTCTTCGAAGCCGTCGCCTCGCGCGACGACGCCGACTACCTTTACCCGGCGGACAACTTCCGTTTTTACCGCGGTACCAAACTGCTGAAAAAGCGCAACCTGATGAAACAGTTTCTCTCCAGCCATGCCGTGCGCAGTGTGGCGCTGGAGGCCGGCCAACTGGACGAAGCACGCGCCGTGCTGGCCGGCTGGATGGCGGACAAGGGCAAGACCCGCGGCGAGGCCGACGAGCAACCCTGCCTGGAGGCGTTGGCCCACCTGGAAGAATTCGGCCTGCAGGGTTTCCTGCACTACGCCGACGATGAACCGGCCGGCTTCGTGCTGGCGCAGGAGATCAGCAGCGGCGTCTTCGTCATGCGCTTTGCCAAGGGTCTGGCGCGCTACAAGGGCATTGCCCAGTACATGTTCCACCACTTCGTGACGGCAACGCCGCAAACTGTGCAGTGGCTCAACTTCGAGCAGGACATGGGCCTGGCCAATTTCCGCAAGACCAAGCTGTCCTACCAGCCGAGCGCGCTGATCGACAAGTACCGCCTGCGTTTGCGCACCGGCAACGCTTGATCGCGTTCCTGCCGGAAACCCCAAAGCATGGATTGCGGGTCGGAGCCCGCAATGACAGCCTCGGGACCCCGTGACAAATCAACGGCGTCATCCCGGACTTGATCCGGGATCCACTGCCATGAACAGCATCGGGACGCGATGACTGCCAACTGAGTCTGCTTACAGCCAGTTTTCGCAAGACCGGCCACAAGGCGCTGCCTAAACTGAGCCAACAGTCCCGAACTCCGGGTCTTTAATCCGTTGAATTTTGACAAGGATGGCGCATTTCGCCCAAGACATTCATGGCCCACATTGAATCCCCCATTTCCAGCAGCAGTGAAGAATTCAAGGCGAACCGCGCTGCCATGCTCGCGCTGATCGAGCGCGTGCGCGCGCTGGAGGAACGCACGCGCGCCAAGTCCACCGCCGCGCGTTCGCGCTTCGAAAAGCGCGGCCAGTTGCTGCCGCGCGAGCGCCTCTCGCTGCTGCTCGATTCCGGAACACCTTTTCTTGAACTCTCGACGCTGGCCGGGCTGGGACTGGACACGCCCGATCTGGAGAAAAGCGTGCCCGGCGGCGGTGCCATTGCCGGCATCGGCTTTGTCAGCGGCATCCGCTGCATGGTGCTGGCGTCGGACTCCGGCATCGACGCTGGCGCGCTGCAACCGATGGGCCTGGACAAGGTGCTGCGGGTGCAGGAACTCGCGCTCGAAAACAAGCTGCCCTATGTGCAACTGGTCGAGAGCGCCGGCGCCAACCTGATGACCTACAAGGTCGAGGACTTCATCCGCGGCGGCAACTCCTTCCGCAACCTGGCGCTGATGTCGGCCGCCGGGCAACCGGTGGTCACGGTCACGCACGGCTCCTCGACCGCCGGCGGCGCCTACCAGACCGGCCTGGCCGACTACATCATCCTGGTGCGTGGCCGCTCGCGCGCCTTCCTGGCGGGACCGCCTTTACTCATGGCCGCCACCGGCGAGGTCGCAACGGAAGAAGAATTGGGCGGCGCCGTCATGCACACCTCGATCTCGGGCCTGGGCGACTACCTGGCCGAGGACGACCGCGACGCGATCCGCCTGGCGCGCGAAATCATGGCGCAAATCGACTGGAACCACGGCATGCCCGCCGAGCCACCCCGCAGCTTCAAGCCGCCGCGCTTCGAGGCCGAGGAACTGCTGGGCATCGTGCCGGCCGATTACAAGCGCCCGGTCGACATGCGCCAGGTCATTGCGCGCATTGCCGACGACTCCAACTTTCTGGAGTTCAGCGAGAACTACGGCAGCGCCACGGTCTGCGGCCACATCAAAATTGAAGGCTGGCCGGTCGGCGTCATCACCAACAACGGCCCGATCGATCCGGACGGCGCGGCCAAGGCCACCCACTTCATCCAGGCCTGCTGCCAGAGCAAGACACCGCTGCTCTACCTCAACAACACGACCGGCTTCATGGTCGGGCGCCACTACGAAGAGGCCGGCATCATCAAGCACGGCTCCAAGATGATCCAGGCCGTCTCCAACGCCACCGTGCCGCAGATCACGATCTATTGCGGCGCCTCCTTCGGCGCCGGCAATTACGGCATGTGCGGTCGCGGCTTTCATCCGCGCTTCTGCTTCTCCTGGCCCAACGCCCGAACCGCCGTGATGGGCGGCGAGCAGGCCGCCGGCACCATGGCCATCGTGACCGAGGCCGCCATGCAGCGCAAGGGTGAAGCCGTTGACCACGCGAAGATTGACGCGCTCAAGGCCCGCATCATCGACCGCTTCGACCGCCAGATGAGCGTCTTCACGACCAGCGCGCTGCTGCTCGACGACGGCGTCATCGACCCGCGCGACACGCGCGCCGTGCTCAGCGAGGTATTTGCGGTCTGCCGCGAAGCCGACGCGCGCAAGCCGCAAGCCATGCAGTTCGCCGTGGCCCGTCCCTGACCCACCTCTTTGATTCAAGGTTTACACCATGCAGCTCACCCCCGAACACGATGACATGCGCCGCACGCTCGAGCGCTTCATCGACGCCGAAGTCAATCCGCATGTCGACGCCTGGGAGCGCGCCGGCACCTTCCCCGCGCACGACATCTTCAAGAAGCTCGGCACGCTGGGCCTGCTCGGTGTCTGCAAGCCGGTTGAATACGGCGGCCTCGGGCTCGACTATTCCTACGGCGCCCTGATGGCCGAAACGCTGGGCCGCATCAACTGCGGCGGTGTGCCGATGGCCATCGGCGTGCAGACCGACATGGCGACCCCGGCGCTGGCCGAGCACGGCAGCGACGAACTGCGCCGCGAGTTCCTGGCCGGTGCCATCAGCGGCGATCTGGTCGCCTGCCTCGGTGTCTCGGAAGTCGGCAGCGGCTCGGACGTGGCATCGATCAAGACCTCGGCGCGCAAGGACGGCGACGACTACATCATCAACGGCGGCAAGATGTGGACCACCAACGGCACGCAAGCCGATTTCTGCGTCGTGCTGGCCAATACCTCGGACGGCTCAACGCACCGCAACAAGTCGCTCATCATCGTGCCGATGGCAGCCAAGGGCGTGCAGGTGGCGGCCAAGATCGAAAAAATGGGCATGCACTCGTCCGACACGGCCCAGCTCTACTTCGATGATGTGCGCGTGCCGCAGCGCTACCGCATCGGCGAGGAAGGCATGGGCTTCATCTACCAGATGGAGCAGTTCCAGATCGAACGCCTGTGGGGCTCGCTCAACGGCATCGGCGCCATGCGCTACCTGCTCGACGCCACGATCGACTACACCCGCCAGCGCCAGGTCTTTGGCAAACCCCTGCTCGACAACCAGTGGGTGCATTTCAAGCTGGCCGAGCTCAAGGCCGAACTCGAAGCGCTGAGCGCCCTGAGTTGGCTCGGCGTCGAGAAAGTGGTGGCCGGACAGGACGCGACCGAACTCGCGACCATGGCCAAACTCAAGGCCGGGCGCCTGATGCGCCAGTTGACCGACACCTGCGTGCAGTTCTGGGGCGGCATGGGCTTTGCCGACAGCCGCATCTCGCGCGGCTTCCGTGACGGCCGCCTGGCCTCGATTGGCGGCGGCGCTGACGAGGTGATGCTACAAATCCTCTCCAAATACATGGGCATCTTCCCCAAGCAAGCCTGAGCCGCCTGGCCCACATTCCACACCAAACACCATGAAACGCCCAACCCCGTTCAAAAAAATCCTGATCGCCAACCGGGGCGAAATTGCACTGCGCGTGATGCGCAGCGCACGCGCCCTGGGCTACCGCACGGTGGCGGTCTACTCGACTGCCGATGC
>Ga0214250_1000624_pt1 | contig 10056 bp, 10 predicted proteins | sample TroBogypolimnion_35_FD_153088 | JGI IMG/M metagenome (GOLD analysis project Ga0214250, IMG submission 153088) | Freshwater microbial communities from Trout Bog Lake, WI - 29JUN2009 hypolimnion | ecosystem: Environmental > Aquatic > Freshwater > Lake > Hypolimnion/Profundal zone | place: Trout...
GTGGACCTTTACCTACGGAAAAAAAGGCTTCTGAAGCCAGCCAATGATCGCCTCGACCTCGCGACCAGCACCCCCAAACACGCCGACCGCATGTGCCAGGTTGAAATTCCTGAATCCGCGTTCAGACCAGTCGAACCCGGGGTCCCATACGGAGAGAAGAAATTCAATCGCGCACTTCTCGCCTGAACAGGCGCCCCAGTATGCGTTCTTCACGATGCCATTCTCACTGACACCGCACGGCCAATAGGTCAGCTTGTGCTGGAGCACCGGAAATCGCTTAAGCAGTGCGGTCATTTCGGGGTGGGCTTGATCGTTGCTCATCTCGCACCCCCCAAGGCCTGCTCAAAGCAGTCATGCGCTGCCCGCACCTCGATGCCGATCTCGCTGGCTCGGTCCTGAATCCCGGCGCGGCCCCCATCCTCGGTGTACCACTTCTTTCCGAGGGAGCGTTTGGTGTAGATAGGAGTCTCGCCGCCGATTCGCTCGTCCCAGAGCATGTCGATGGCCTCGAAGGGGTTCTCCGCCTCCACCATGCGGAATTCAGGTTCAACGTGGGTCTTGGCGTGATACCCACCCTTGCAGCGCTTCCAGTCGAGGGCCTTGTAGATGACGGCGACGTAATTCATCAGAATCCCCCCTCTTCCTCTTTCCATGCCACGACCCGCCCTCGTTCGACCCAGCACTCGGCGCCATTCGCGTCGGTGAGGCTGCATTGGTAGGCGTTTCCCCAATCCTCCTGATCGCAGAGGTAGCTATTCCGCCGAAAGAACCCAAGGACCTCAGTCTGGGTGCCCATCGGCCACCCAGACTGGTAGTCGGTGTTGTCCCAGAATTCGTAAGGCCCAGTCAGCCTTGGCGCCTTGGTCTTTGTGTGGCTCGTCTCTTTGCTCATCTTTTTCTCCATCTTCTAGGTCCTAACCTCTACACACAATATATTCTCATTGAGAAGATACATCAATCTAGAAATTCAAAAAATATCATATTTTTCAATGTTTTTTTTGCGGTCGTGACCGGCCACAACTACACAAATTCAGCTCTATTTTAATCGAGCCAATCGCAAATAGCGCCTTTTATGAAGCCCTTATCACGGCATTGACCACTGACTAGAAATTGCCAAATTGGGTCCGCGTAAAGGCGCTTCGTTCGTACAAGCCGAGGCGTGCCCCGAAGGTGGTTGATCCGACGCCCCCGCGCAAGGGCCAACCCCAAAATATTCCGAACGCTACATCTTCCCGGCCCAGAGCCTCCTGGAACTCAATCCGAGCGCCACTTCCGCACTGCCACCAGGCCGAGAACCAGGACAGGCGAGGGCTATGGATGCCCGAGATGAAGCTTCTGGACATGGCTCCAGGCACGATGGGCCAGGGTCTAAACTCGCGAAGCGCCCTCACCCCACACCCTTCCGATGGGAGGCTCTTCAGGCGCCGAATGGCGCTGTCCCTGAGGCCAGCCGCCCCAAGCGAGACGGGGCGGCGAGTGTGGGTCGGCCCCTTTCTCCCGAGTGGACAGTCAAGGGGGAGGCTCACAGGAATCTCGGAGGCTCCGCGCCGTATGCTCTTCCCGGCGTGTGAGACCGAGATTCCTGGGAGGTCTCTGGACCGCCCGCTCGGAATCCCCACCCATGGGTTGGGAGGAATGAGAGGGGCAGTCCACACTCTCATTCCTCACGACAGGATCATGGGTACACGATGACGGCGCCGCATGAAGCCGCGCCCTGGGGATCACCCGGCGGCTCCGCTGGCCAACATCCCTCCGGCTCGATGAGCACGGCTCTACAGTCATTACAGACGAGACGCCGGACCGTCTCCCGTCCTCGGCGGTGGTGTTGTGGTGGGGGCAGGGGTTCACGGTTGGCGAGGTGGTAATGGCAAAGGGGGTCGCGTACCTTCAGGACGTGGTCGTGATCCTGCTGTGGCAATAGGTAGCTGAGGAAACCCGTCGTTGAGCAAGTTAAACAGTTTGGTTCCATCATGTTGTGATTAGCACCCGAAGCCTGACCTCTACCTGGGTGTGCCTGACGTTGATCACATCCGGCCCCAGGAACCTAGGCCATCGAAAAAAATCCATTGATCCCGGAGGAAGGTCGGTTAACTTTTAAGTTCACAGGATGAGGCGTGACGAATCGATACGAAACCGAGCTTCTTCACCTTGGGACCCAGCACGACTTCGCGTGGCTGGTCTGCAAGGGGATGCAGGACGATCCGATGGATCTCTATCGGCGACTCCCTAGGATGCAACCGGCCGCACCGAAACGGTTCTTGCGGAAGGTCGAGCTAAAGTCCAACGGAGGGGACTTCCCCAGGAATCAGATGAAAGTATTCGACTTTGAGGGGATCCGCTTCCTCGCCTTCAAGGACCTCTCAACCCAGACACGATTCCTGGCCGTCAAGACCGCGTGCAAGAACAAGCCAACTCGAACCCAAACCTTCTACCTGATTGTCAGCGGGATTGAAGGGAAGAAAGAGGATGAGATCCCTAAAGGACACCTCACTCGTGCAAAGAACAGATGGATCGAAGTCGAAAAGCTGATTCGCAAGGGCGAACTCAAAATCGGAGGCTGGTAATGGCCCACAAGCAAATGACCCCCCTTCAGCAGGGCATCCAGAACTACGAAGACCAGGTCACCCTCACCCAGGAGCAACTAGCCAAGGTCTTCATGGAGGAGATCCAGGAGGAGATGGAACGCATCGACCTTTCGAGAGCGGACCTGGCTCTCACCCTGGACCTCAACCGGTCGCAGGTATCCCGGCTCTTGAACAAGCCTGGGAACCCCACCCTCCGGACCTTGATCAGCTTGGCCTCGGCTGTCGATCACGAACTCCAAATTCAGCTCAAACCCCTCAAGCCCATTGCGATGCCTCTGCATCCGAACGTCGTTCCACACGAGGATTGGCGAGGTCTTCTCAAGGCATGTGACGTGCTGGAAGGCCATGTAGACCAAGTCGATACAGGATGGGCTATCGCCGGAAACGGCAAATAGGTAGGCACGATATGGATAAACACTTCCCAGTTCAGACCCTCAAGGCCGCCGGTGTTCTCGCACAAAGGGTGAGCCTCGACCAAGTCCGGATCAAAGATGCCTCATTCCAGTCTTCTGGTGACTGGATGGGAGTTCCTACAGTAAACACAGAGAACATCTCTCACTCAATCACGCCCGGAACGTATCGGTTCGACGAGAAGTCGAACACCCTGGATGTTGAAATCGCTTTCGTGGCTACCCTCGACGCAAGTAAGGCGAAAGCTCCTTGCTTCAACATCCAGGCGGCATTCATTGCTAGATACCATCTCACGACGACCCCTCCGCCCGCGGACATGCGAGAGCTGTTCTTCGGGAGCTTCTCCAAGGTCAATGCCCTTCTCAACGTCTGGCCCTACTGGCGAGAGTTCGCCTCCTCTTGCAACGACCGAATGGGCCTTCCCCATTGGAATCTTCCCGTCCTCCGCCTCTTGCCTGAAGCGGGGGAACCTAAGTCTGCCGCTAAGAAACCTGCTTCAGCAGCGAAGAAGCCATCGACTCCTAAGCCGAGCTCCAAGGCAAAGAAGAAGGGGTAACGCACGAAAGGGACTCACCCATCAAGGGATGCTCAAGTAGGAGGCCCAGATCGTGTTGCATGAACTCACCCGGCGGGATGTCATTGATGTCCTGACCCTCAGCGGGATCAGCTACAACGGACGCCTTGAAGAGGTGGACTTCCTCGGACGGCTCTACGAAATGAAAAACCTTCCGTCCTACGATGGTCGGTTCCGGGATGCCAGCGGCGACATCTTCCAGCACAGGGTCAACAACCACGACTGGGAAGACGATTGGGTTTTCACTGACTCCCGGTTCAACCTCCTCCACGGCCCCGAAGGTGAGTTCTTGGCCTTCTTGGCGATGATGCTGCACCCGACAGTTCGGTCAAACCCAGGAGAAGTGGCCCTTGTCCTGGACTTGATCAACCCCATCCTCCGCAGGGAGGGGTGGGAGCTCGCCGCCACGAGCACGCTGGCAGGGTTGCCGGTCTACGGTCCGCGCAATGCAGGTATCCCGGCCCTTCCGGCTCTCAACGCAGCCAAAGGCATGGCGGAGCGGGCGGATGCGGCCTACGTGCACCGGCAGATCCAGCGGATCGAGGGTGCCATCGAGAGGGACCCCGAGCAGGCCATCGGCACCGCCAAGGAGCTGGTCGAGACCGTGGCGAAGACCATCCTTCTGGACCACGGCGTGGTAGTCCCAGAGGACACGGACTTCCCCAAGCTCGTGCGGGCAGCCCTGAAACAACTACGTCTTGTCCCTGAGGACATCCCCGAGAAGGTGCACGCGGCGGACATCATCAAGAAGCTACTCATGAACCTCGCTACGATTTCCAACGGCTTGGCCGAGCTGCGAAATGGCTACGGCACCGGACACGGCAAGTCTGCCCAAACTCAAGGGCTGAGTGCCCGTCACGCGCGATTGGCGGTTGGGGCGGCAACCACCTTGGCGGTCTTCCTGCAGGAGACCTCGGAGGAGATGCTAGCCATAAAGGAGTAGCACATCGATGAGTAAGAGACCTTAAACTTGTAGATAGATGATTCATCCCGAGGACAGAGGAATGCCGAGCCGCCGCCAATTGCTCATTCCTGGTGCCAGGCAGCAACTCCCGAAACCTGCCGGAATCAACGACCCAGCGGGAGGCTTGGGCCGGATCAGCTCGCAGCAGGTGGAAGCCGCCTCGGCCTCGCTTCGTTCACAGGTCCCCGTCAAGTTGGTTCTAATCCGAGGCCTGCCAGGCAGCGGGAAGTCCACCCTGGCCCAGGGTATGGAAGGGTTCAATCACTTCGAAGCCGACCAGTACTACGTTCAGGACGGCGAGTATCGCTACGACCGCACAAAAATCAGAGAGGCACATGCATGGTGCGTTGCCCGTACCCGGGAAGCATTAGAACGTGGTGAGTCGGTGGTGGTCTCAAACACCTTCACCCGTCAGAAGGATATGAAACCCTATCTCGAGATGGCGACCGAACTAGGAATTCCGATCCGAATCCGCGAAGCCACTGGCACCTGGGGCAATATCCATGGAGTCTCTGAGGAGGTCCAGAAACGTATGCGGAAAGGGTGGGAGCCCACGCCCCAGGGCCTGCTGGAAGACTGAACCAGGTTTATCCTTGGGATCCAAGCAGAGACTCGCCTTTACTCGTCCCCAGGGAGGTCATTGCGGGTTTTATGTTGGCTCATCCTGGCATGAATCCAGTCTACGGCAGGGTAATTGGCCTTTTGGTTTGAGGCGCCAACTCGAAAGAAATACCTTATCGATGTAGATCTGTTCCGGGCCGGGGCCTGAACAATTGCGAGACCTTAAATGGTGCCTTGTTGCCGTGATCCGAGGCACATATATAACCGTCGGGCGAGGGGTACCATGAATGGCCTAATTCGGCGTGGCCATTCACCGGCTTACCAGAGGAAGCGAGGGGCAATAACCATGGGCGCAATGAAGATCGACATGAAGGCAGCCTTGGCAAAGGTTGCGCCCCATGGACTGGTGGCGGCCCTGGGGAGCCCTATGAGCCACAACCTGCGTATAGGCCTTGTATGGAGGGCGGCCCTCACGGACACCTTTGACGGCTCCATCACGGATGTCGTAGAGGCCTTCTTGCATGGTGTTTTCCAACGAGACATTTCCCGCCAATGGGATGATGCGGATCCACGCCCGGTGGAGGACCGATACGCCTGGGCTCGGGCCATTCAAGAGACCGGTGCAACCCTGGAGTCTTTGCGCCAAGGGGGCACTTTCCAGGGCCGTGGAGGCGCCATCCGAGTTGAGTCTCGGTGGCTGCGGAATGGGGATGGGTTCGGGTTTCAACTTGAGGTTGAACACCCCGATGGGTGTCAAGTCTCCATCGATAAGCATGGGAAGCTAGTCGAACTCAGGGGCCATGAGGTTGTACTCCTCCAGTGGTTGATGCTCAATCACGCCACGCAGAAGTGGTACCCAACCCATTTACTAGCGCTGATTCAGTGCAAGCAGGTAAAAGGGGCAGCTCCGAGCTTTGGTTACGACCTTCTGGACCTTCCGCAATGCCGGGACATCTTCAAGGAAGGGATGGTAAACAACCCGACTAAGCGGGGAGATGTGTGGGCCTGCGCGCTGCAAGGAAAGGTGCTCGCGGGCAAGCCACTCATCTTCATTCCCGAGAAGGTGTTGAAGACTTGGGACCCATCCGACTTCCAGGAGGAGATGGCCTGGCTATTGGCCCCCTACGCGGGAGTCTTCGTCATCACCTCCAAGGAGCAGATGAGAGCAAATACCCTCATGCGCAACTACGGAAAGATGAGCCTCTCCTCGGTCACCAAGAAGAACTCTTTGCCCCCAAATCCATTGGCTATGGAGGATACGGCGTTTATCACAGTGTGCTGTGAGCCATTCGTGCCTGGATCGGGGCTCTCAACATTGACCTTAGGCCCTGATGGCGATCAGACCACTCGGGCCAGAAGGGCGGCCATCTCGATTCGCTCCATTTGTGCACAGGCTGAACTCAAAGCCTTGGTTGCGTACGCCTTCACAAACACGCCGTCCAGGATGGTAACCATTCCGTCTTCGGAGCTACCTGCGTTCCCTCCGCTCGGAAAGGCCGAGTGCTTGGTTTTTCAGCCCGAGCATAGTGCTGAGGATAAAACGCCCAAGGAATTCACCTCGATTGAACCCGCCACCACGACCGAGGTTCAACCGTCCCCCAAGGCACAGGCCACAGCGCACCGGAAGCAGAACGGAAAACAGCTGGAGGAGCCCACTCCAGTGAGGCCTTCTGTGCCACCGATGGAAGAAACACATCTTCCTGTCTGGGATCCAGAACGGGGCCTGAAAGTCGCTGAAGCCGCCTTGGGGTTTGGCGCCAAGACCGTAGAGGCCCTGTCCGAATTGAGCCGCCACCTCGAGGTGGCCAACGCGGCGGTGGCCGCCAAGGAGCAAGAACTTCGGGAAGCCCTGGCCTCCATGAAAGCGAGCCAAGCGAAACAGGCAGAAGTCCTCGGGGCAGAGCAGGATGCTCTTCGCCTCAAGGAGGCCGAGACGGAACAATTGAAGGGGCGGATTCAACAGCTCGAAGTTGAGTTGGACTCCAAACGGACCCGGGTGAGGGAACTAGAGACCAATGCCAATCGGGTCCCAGTTCAGGACACTGCCCAGATCCGAGTGGTCGACGAGGATACTTCAACCGTGACGCTCGGTGGCTACACCAGACTAGACACGGCCTTCGAAGAACAGGACACTCTGGCTGCGGAACTGGTTCCCGTCTACTTCACACGCATGACGGTCGACATCTCAATGGTCGATGTTGTGAAGGGGTATGAGCAGTGGCTGCTCGGCATCGGGGCCTTCAAGAAGGTTCGGCCACACCGGCTGGGTAATGGTCTGGACCGAGAATGGAAAGCCGGGGACCTAACTGGCGAGAAGGTAGACTTGCAGAGTCCCGGCGGAGCCGGAATCGCCATTCGGAGGACGGCTGGCCTGGTAGTCATCCGGTTTACCCATGGGGACAATAGGTACTCAGGAACTACCTGGACCAATCTCGCCAGACTGGTGGATCTTGGCGAGGGCAGAGTGACCTTTGAACACGCGGTATTCCGCGCGACCAGGGAAGGAATGGTCCGCCCAGGATATACACCGGTCCCAGGGATCGTGCGGACACTGGCCGATCAGGCGGTCGCGGATAAGCGCTGGGAAGTGTTTAAACCCCAGAGCATAGCCTTCGACGAGTCCGGTCTACCCGGCCTGATTGCCGATCTCCTGGACCCGGATCGGGATGTACCCCTCGTGGTTGTATCCCGTAGGCGAGGCGAGCTTCTAGTGAATCCAGACAAGCTTGCCTACGGGTGGCTTGGCATTGCACATGTTTGCCATGAATCTGAGGGCAATCAGAAGCGCATGACGGACATCCTCCAGGAGGTTGGGGCTTCTGATCGTCTGGGTTGTTGGGATGGTGCGGTCCGGGTCTATTTCCCGGGCTTCAATCCGAATAGTAATTTCTATGAGCACCCTCTCTTTACTAAGACACAGCTACATGACTGGACGCCTGACCAATCGATACAGCGGATCTCCAGGAGCATCGTGCTCCGCTCGGTTCAAGCAAGGGCTCCCAAGGGATTCTTCCGACTAGTCGAGCAGATCGATTTGGAAACCGCACAGACCAGGGCTGAGGCTCTCGTTGGGACCACTGGAACCGAACGCCTCGCGGCCCTCGAGGACCAGGTGGCCACCCTCCAAGGCGCCTTGGTACAGGCTCAGATCGAACTCGATGGCAAAAACACCTTGGCATTGGAGAACAACCGTCTAAACCTGTATTTGGTGGAATTCGGCCAGGAGAACGAGAGTCTGGAGGCAGCCAACCGCACCCTGCGCAGAGACCTGCTCTCCTCCAGGGAACAGTTGACTACCTTCAAGAAGGCCCTGGACACGGCTGGTGAAGAGGCAGTCTCAGGGATGGTGCCGGAGACCATTCTGAGGAGCATGCTACTAGGCGAACTTGGTAACGTGGAGGCCATTGTCAAGGTGATCTCAGCCAAGTACGCCGACCGCATCGAGTTCCTCCCTTCCGCGATCAAGGGGGCGCAGAAGTCGGAGTACAAGCACCCGCCAGAGGTCTTGGACCTCCTCACACGCATGGTCACGGACTACTGGGAGGGACTCATGAATGGTGGGGATGATCCCGCGATTAGGGTCTTCGGTGACCAGTACGCTGGGCATGAGTCCAAGACCTTGAGCAAAATTGGTAGAGACGCGCGGACCTTTACTTACAAAGAAAAGGACTACCTCATGGAGCGGCACCTGAAGCTCACGCGCGGTTTCAGTCGGACGAGCGACCGGGAAGTCTTCAGGTGCTACTTCGAGTGGTTCCCCGAGGAAGAAAAGTTCGTTATTGGGCACCTCGGGGCCCACCTTCCTCTGTGAACTTGGTCAAACCCGGGGATCAAGGTAGCGTCTCTACCCTACCCTTACTGGTTGTCGGGCTTTGGTACCATAGAAGGAGTTTCGGTCCTTGATCGTCTAAGGATGAAATCAGCGGCCTTTTGTGCCCGCGCTGCTGCCGTTACGAAAGCAAGGGGATCGGCCGTTAGCTTCTCCAGCCAACCCTGGATGTAGGCCGCCTGGTTCGACAGCACCGCCTGGTCCACCCCGGCCTCAGCGCAGAGGAAAGCCGCGCAAAGCTCGGCCACAAGCTCCTCCAGGGAGTAGTCCCGCGCTCCGAAGTAGGACCCGGAAACGATCTCCTTCCGGTTCAACCGGGAAGCGTGACCCGTGGCGTGACCTGCTTCGTGGAACAGGGTCTCGTAGAACCCTTCGGCGGTCGGAAAGGCAGACCGGATCGGCATCCGGATCTGATCAAAGCCCGGAATGAAGCAGGCCCGGTCCCCGCCGTAGCGAAGCTCAGGACGGGAAGGCATCCCCTCCCAGATGGCCTCGGCGTCGGCCACAGGATCGAATTCAACGAGCGCCGTGGGTGCCTCAGGCTGAACCAGGTTCAACCCGTCGCAGTGCTCGACGTTAAACACGGTGTAGTAGCGGGCGAAGGGGATCTTCTTCCCCACGTCCTCAGGGGAGGCGGCGTTCTCTTCGGAGACCTGAAGCATCTTCCAGAAGAGAATAGGAAATCCCTTCGCGCCCCTGCGGACACAGCCCCCGAGGGCCACGGCCTGCTTAAAGGTCAGATAGACCGGGTTCGCGTAGGGCAGCATCCCCAGCAGGAACCAGTTGGCGCCTCGATAGAGGTTCCCGGCCACGTTCCGGGGGCGGGTGCTTCCTGCGGCCCTTAGGGCGCTCCAGGGTCGCCGCCAAGGGATCTTCCCAGAGGAAAGAAGCTCGGCGATGCGGTCGGTGATGACTTCGTAAGCCTTGCTCATGACGATCTCCAAAGGAGTCGAGGTGAAAGGGAAGGGACCGCCGGTTCTGCCGGCGGTCCCTGGTTGGACTAGGCCTGAGCCTTCACAGGCTTGGCCAGAAGGAAGAAATTCTGGGCCGCGAACTCTGTTGAAGTGCGGCTGTTGCCGTTCTTGTCGGTGTAGGGGTGCTGGGACTCTTCGCCGTGGACGAGGACCTTGGC
>Ga0214250_1000635_pt1 | contig 9934 bp, 11 predicted proteins | sample TroBogypolimnion_35_FD_153088 | JGI IMG/M metagenome (GOLD analysis project Ga0214250, IMG submission 153088) | Freshwater microbial communities from Trout Bog Lake, WI - 29JUN2009 hypolimnion | ecosystem: Environmental > Aquatic > Freshwater > Lake > Hypolimnion/Profundal zone | place: Trout...
GGATCTGCAACACCGTCTCCTCGTCGCTGAGATTCAGCTTGTGCTTTATAATCACCGCCCCGATTATCAGCCGGGCATCCTTGCAGGGACGTCCACGCCCTGAATCCATGGCCTTGTAATACCCAAGCGCCAGTTCATCCCAGGGGATGACCCTGCTCCATTTTACCCATCTATTCTCTGGGTTCAGTTCTCCACCAAAAGGGAGGTGGAAACCTTCCAAGCCCATCTGACGGTTACTTTTATATCTGATCATGTGCAAGCCTATTAAGGGTTTTTGTAGTATTTCTTGCACATTATACCATATATACAGATATTTACATCAATAATATCAAACTATTAACTGTTTTTGAGGTTAATCTATTTATCCCTCTGCCTGCGTCAGTTAATAGTGTAGGGGTTACCTCTTTTTTTGATCTTTCCTTATTCAGTGGGATATGGGTTGTAGCCCTCAATCTCTTTCTGAGTGCCCATAAGGATGAGATGAAAAAGCAATAAATACTCACAGTGATTTCTGGACATTTTATTTATCAAGTATCTGATCTGATTTATTACCAGGCACTTCATCTAATTGTCGATTTTCTTGAATCGGTATGGAAGATGGTGATCTTGAGTTGATAGAAATATTTATGATTTGTAAAATAAGAAATATCATTAATACTACAAAAAAACCTAACATCCAATACCTTTTCTTCCACCTCTTCTTTCCGCAAAATGGACACAGATCTACAGCAGTGCTTATCTCACTGCCACATCCTTTACAAACTGTTAAGGGTGCTTTTCTGCGTTTTCGTCTTTTCAGTATCTTGGGAGATTTATTATGGTTCTCCTCTTTGTTCCCTGTCTGAGACTCACACCCGGATTTAAGTGTAATCTCCCCCACTAAAAGCAGTTTCTTCCTGCTCTCAAATTCCTTTTGAGAAATAATCCCATCATCAGCAAGTTTTTTTAGCTTTAATATTTCATCAGCAACCGCGAAGTCTTCCATCTTTACTCTCATTTTTGATCAATCTTCTGGTCAATCAAGGCTACCATTCAAAAAAGACTAAAAGAACTGTACTTTTGAACTTACCTTTAAATGCTATTCACCGCACACCATTTCATTAATAGGGTGGGCAAGTCACCACTTTTCTCTAAGCTATTTTATTCACCATGAATTATTTGTGATAGTTAGTGTTTCTATGTTGCGGAATGACCGATTAAATCTATTTAAACGAAATAAGGCAGAGCCAATTGAATGACCCTGCCTTGATATGTCAATTCTGCTGAAAAAGAATTCAGGCTTTCTTTCTTCTGCAAGCTGCGGCAAATCCTACAAGACCAGTACCGAAGAGAAGCAAGGTGGCTGGCTCGGGGACAGAATCTCCTCCGTTTTGTGGCGCTATCTCTTCAAAGCCGGGATTCCAGGCCCAATTGAAATTATCGGTTCCAGTGTAGGTTACGTTGTGATCAATGATTCCATCAGTTAGACCAATTGCAAAAACGAACCATGGCACAAACACGGGAACTGTTAGAGAAGTATCAGTCACACTAAAGCCGCTCAAGGTTTGGCCCATCTGGATTAATCCATCAGGGGAAGAAAAGTCAGTGTTGGTCCAAGTAGTATTAAAAGTAATGCCGCCCACCTCATTACCATTGTGATAATTACCCCAATCTGTAGATGGGTATCCTTGGTAGGTTGTTGGATCAAGAGCAACACCAAAATAATAAATATCCAAGCCATCAACTCCGAGCGTGTTTGTTACACTGAAGTCAAGATTCCAATTTCCACTTGAACCAGTTGCAGTGAAAGAGACCAATGGGGAGCTAATAACAATGCGTGATGTTAACAGAACGGCGATACATACAAATGCGAATGTTGAAACCGATTTCCTGCAGCACATAATTAAGTCCCCTTTTATTTTGGTTGTAAAACCTCTTTCCCAATCTGAAAAGGCAATAATATTTAAGCAAAGTTGATTTTACCGCATAAACAAAGTCCAACTCATTACAAACAGCATTGTGGCAAAGGATTCTATTTGCTCAATTCCTTATTTCAGGAAAATATATTCAGAAAGCTGGAATATAGATCCCGTTTTTATTGTATTCCGTAATTACGAAAAATGACAGGTGTTTCTTGATTTACTTAGAAAACTGATCAAGCGGTTAAAGAAATGAGGTTTATTTAATACTCAAGACGTTCATTATCAATATTTTGCTGTTCCCACTCATCTACAGTTACAGGCAACGGAATACTCTCAACTCGCTGGATGATATCAGCCTGGGGCGCATAAACCTCCCTCTACTCCATCTCTTTTTCTTTCTTCCATGTATATAAGAGGCCGGTACCGTACGAACTTTGCCGGCCTATATCTGTAGTCAAATCCAAACTTGGCAGAGAGAAAATATTCATAGTCGCAAAATTCAGTTTTCAAAAATCTTGACAAACCGCAGTGAGTCTGTTGTTATTCCTATTAAGAGGAAATATTTTCCGTAATTACGAATTATCTATCGCAGCTCGTAAGCTGATTTTTTTAAGACATTATATTCGCTAGCTATTTTCTTATCAACCGCCCGGCATGATAATTGCTTTTAAACAAATAATGATGCTTATTAAAAATAATCGAGTCTAAACGGAGATCAATATGACAAAAAAATATATTGCAGGGATAATACTTGTTGGGGCTATGACTATCTGTGGGAGTGTATTGGCAAATGCCTCAACTCTTTTGTCTGATAATTTCAACAGTGAAAATGGTGGCGTTGGTGCCTTAAATTATACTGGTTTTGCTAATTGGACTGTGAATACATATAATGGCACTCCAGCTGGCCAAGGTATATTCGGTGAAGGAACCGGAACGGGAACAGTTGATCTAATAGGGGTTAATACACAATGGGATTTTTACCCGGGAAATGGTTTATATGTTGATCTGGACGGTTCTACTAATAACGCTGGTATCTTAACCTCTAAAATGTCCTTTGGACCAGGGACCTACGTTGTTTCGTTTGAACTAGGTGGGAATGATCGAGGCGCCCCTGACAATACCGTCACAGTGACATTAGGCAGTTGGTCTTTAAATATTTTTGTACCTAATAATCAGGCTCTTGATACATACACAGAAAGCATTACGACTACAGTTTCAGGTTCACTGAGTTTTCATAATTGGGGGGGGGACAATCAGGGGGCTATCCTTGATGATGTATCGGTTTCCACAGGGAATGCTGTCCCCGAACCAGCCACCATGGTCCTTTTCGGAACTGGCTTGGTAGGTCTTGCTGGGTTGGTACGGAGAAAGAAGAACGCCTGATTCCGGATTTTCGTAAATCAGATCCACCAAGGCAGAGTCATTTAGTTGGCTCTGCCTTTTTTTATCCCCTGCCAGCATCAGCCAACAGGTCTTGAACGGCCCCTGGTTATTCTGGCGCCAAAGCCTTCGACTGGTCACCCCTCGGTTGTGTTTCTACCATCTTATTTCTCCTTTATCCACCCAATACAGGCTGGCACCAGTTCGTCACTATTCTTGCGCCTGTTTTTCACAGTATTCGTCCTTTTCCTTATTCGATAGAATGTCAATTTTTTGGTCCATGCACTCTGAGTATTTTACAGCGCTAAATTCCTTTTTATTTGGGTGGTCGTCTTGGGAGTTAGCGTGTTGTGATTTGTAAAGAGAAATTACAGCACAAACGATGTCAGGATCGCCAGATTTCTTTAAATGTTGAAAGAATTTTGGTTGAGCATTAAACCAATCCCAGAATGACATATTGGTCTCGGCGGCAATCTGCGGAAAATCAGGGTGAACGGACTCTATAGCTTCGTAGAATCTTTGAGCCACCCCCTCGTCACCTCCTGACTTGTCAGCGGGGTTGTAATTATAAGCTTCTGGCTTCCCCTTAGTTAAAGCGAAATCCAGTAATTTATCTCTACCAAAAACCTCCTCTTCTGAAACCACTTCACCTGGCTGCCGTACAGGAAAGGGATGGACAGGAAACAGGATGTCACATTTTAGGGCAAGAGCGAGGATAGCGGATTTATGCGTTATCCCTTCTTGGATATTTTTATTTAAGCATCCCTCAAATGTTGTTGGTTGCAAAATAGTAACGGGTTCTTGCTTGCTGCCTTTCCCATAAATCTCCTCATTAGTCATATGGTGGGGCTGAATTGCAAGCCATTCGACTGGGATCGCAAAGTTTAAATTTTGTCCATCTACGAACCCTGAACTCGTTAGTCCAACAAGGCGGCCATCTTTATCGAACAACCCACCACCACTTGAACCATGAGAAATAGCTGCCGTTGTTTGGATTATGGGAGGAGGGCCACCGCGTAGTTGAGAGACAATCCCGGTTGAGAGAGACAATTCCAATCCTTCTGGGGCTCCCACAGCATAAACAACATTTCCCACTTTTAATCCATTGGCACTCCCCAGATTAATGGCCCTTCCTCCAAGACCCTCGACGCTCATGATACAAACATCTTTGTTTTGGTCCTCAGCATACCTGGACGCATATACACTATGTCGCCCTTGGCTAACAACGCAAAACCAAACGCCCTTTAAAACGTGGCAGTTAGTAGCGATCTTGTCCGATGAAAGTATTACGCCACTACCTTGCAGTAATGGTTTCATCTGAGAATCGAACGTTTTAACGACAACAATAGAATCTTTTACTGTATCAAAAATTTCTTCTGGCGTAAGGGCAGATGAACGCGTTGGAGTAGCGAATATTGAACCTAACATTAGCAGTGCTATGAATATTTTCTCCATCCCTGGCCTCAACTCATATTTCCACATCCTGGTATTCAGCCTAATCGCTATCTACCCATAGATTCAAATCAAACAGACGTTTATAGATCCATTTACGATTTGAGCATACACACGGCTTCTAACAATTTGCTCACATTTCCGTGGCAAATACCAGCACGTGGTAAATATTTTTCACCTTGGGATGAAGCAAACTGGTTCTCCACGTGCAAATACACCCTTTGATGCACCCAGGAATCAACTACTTGCTTCCAAAATACAACCAAAACCATATGTCATGTGAAATGCCATATGTCGCTGAAATACCATACAATTACTGATATTTTTTATTGACAATCCTTCCGGAACGGGATAACCTGAAGATCCTAAACTTACATGGTGTATTGGCCGCACCTTAAAGAGGCCAGCTTATTTTTCAAATACAATTTGCCACCAGTGTCCAGGTGTCCGTGAGGTCCTGGGAGCCATGTAAGGCTTAGGAGCACTGGTGGCATTTCTATTTGGGAGAAACACATGACTGTTGCAGCAATGAAAGTAGATCAAGACATCACCATCAAGAGCTCAGATGTAAATTCCATCCTCCGATCCTCAGAAAGAGTTGAGCAGGCCTTGCGCGGAGTTTCCGGTATAAGCCGGGCAATCATGCTTATCGAAGATCTTACCTGCGGCGATCTTTGCGACTGGCACAAGGCTCTTTTGGATACCCATTATCATCGTGACCACTTAATGGAGACTGTCGATACACTGACCAGCAATGCCTTTGATGAGCTTTTCGATTTATATGTCGTCATTGACGCTGCCATTAAACAGGCAAAATCTCAGGTGGAGGCATAAGCCATGGGGGAAAATACTCAAACAGACGACGATTACACATTGGAAGGGTTGGGCATTGTCAACACAGTTTCATACAACAGCCATGAGCTACATTGTGTTGAAGGAAGAGCAAGAAAAGTAGGCGATATCCTTGAAGCATTAACGGTCTTGCAAATAATTGCTGATCGTATACTCCTTGAGAGGAGTTGTGCTGGAGACAATCCAAGCCCCAGAGAGCGAGATCTCGATGAATTCGTAAAGAATAATTATATCCTTGGCGGCGTTTTGAATGGTATTGGAATCCTTGTTGGTGATGCTCAGGACGCTTTAATAAGGACGCTGGATCCATTAAGAGTCGGCGTTACCCGTGCCAAAAACCAGATGGAGGCATAGATCATGGACAAAAAAGCCCAAGACGACCGTGACCTTCATTCAATCAGACTGGAAACTCGATCTATATGGAATCAGTTGGAATTCCTTCAGGAATCCCTACAAGGGCTGGCCCGTGACAGCGTAGAAGGTCGTCAGCTTTATCCAATTGCCATACGTGGACTCATACAACACCTGAGTGCCTTATCTGATAAAGCATCAGGGGCTTCCTACGCTGCTTGTCGGATACTGGGCATTGATGAGGACATTTCCGAGGAGGAATTTCAATGATACTATCCGACCATATTGATGGAGTAGATCAACTGAATGCAAGCATTGACAGGACAGTGGCAATTGCTTCTGTCGTTACATGGAATTTTGTTAATGGATGCAAAAGCTACCATTCGCTTGACGAATACACAGTGGCCAGCCTGATGTTTCAGATCCAGGAAAATATGGATCGTATGACAGAAATCTCCAGCGCCTTGCATGAATTCCACGATGCAAAAAGAACTATGAGAAAACCAAGTAAGAGGCCTTAAAAACCGGATGCTCCTTTTGATAGAGCCCTCTGTTGGTCATTCCCGGCGGGGGCTCTATCAACGCACTCAGTTTTGAGTTCAGTGAAAATAAGGAAGCTGTCACTGAATCCAAAGTTGGATTCAGTTGATTACAAAGACGCAACCATAGCACTGAACTCAACATTGCCCTGAGAAACTCGATAAGAGGTCTGTCCAAAATTGGACGCAGTAATTATCAGGCTGAATTCAAAAAAGCCGTTTTCATCTGATTTACAACCGAAGAAGAGGACGCCCTGCTGTGACCGAGATGGTTTCCAATAATCAGATTTCCCTACTGAAGAGCGGAGAATCCTACTTTCCGGCCCTTGTGGCTGCTCTTGATCAGGCCACGCATGAAATATTCCTGGAAACCTATATCTTCAATGATGACACAACAGGACGCACCGTTGCCGAAGCCCTCAGGCGGGCCGCATTGCGTGGTGTCAGCACTCACTTGATTGTCGATGGGTTCGGCTCAAATCATTTACCAAAGTCTATGGTTGATTATCTTGAGGAGGCTGGCGTCATGGTGCTCAGATTCCGGCCTAAGATATCCCCTTGGACATTGAAGCGCCGGAGATTGCGACGCCTTCACCGGAAAATTGCTGTCGTGGATATGAAAATCGCATTTGTCGGGGGCATTAACATAATCGATGATGCTCCGACCAACACGACCCCACGTTATGACTATGCTGTAAGAGTAGAAGGCCCGCTGGTAAAAGAAATTCACGCCTCTGCTCGACGGATGTGGCTGCAGGTAGCATGGAGTAGGTTTCATTCCACAAGCGCGTGGCGACGCAGTAAACCGGCACCCTTGCCAGATTCAAAGGGCTGCATGAAGGCGGCTTTTCTGATACGGAACAATATCAGCCATCGCCGTGATATCGAGAATACGTATCTGCAGGCGATTGGGCAGGCCCGGACAGAGATCCTTCTGGCAAATGCCTATTTTCTTCCCGGACTAAATTTCCGCCATGCCCTTATTGCGGCAGCCAAGCGAGGCGTCCGAGTGGTTTTACTCCTGCAGGGAAAGATTGATCATCCATTCCTCCATTGCGCTTCGCTGGCCATCTATGGTCACTTTCTTGATGCTGGGATCGAGATCTATGAATACCACCAGAGCATTCTGCATGCCAAGGTTGCCGTTATTGACGACCATTGGGCCACGGTGGGCTCATCCAATCTTGACCCATTAAGCCTCCTGCTTGCCCTTGAAGCGAATATCGTGGTTGAAGATGAAGTCTTCACTCGAATCTTAAAACAGAGCCTTCAGCAGGCTATTAAAACAGGGGCAAAGCGGATCTCTGAAACCTCATGGAAAGCGCAACCCATTATGGCGCGCCTGGCGAGTTGGGCTTGTTACGGTTTGATCAGATTCTTGACAGGCATGGCGGGGTATGCACCTGGGAAAAGGTAATAATGCAGTTTTCGCCCAAAAGGGCGTAAACCTCGGAGGAGCTCGCCCAGAAAGGCGAGCTTTCAAAAACAGAATTGAGAAGTATGGCTTCACAGAAGAGGTTGATTTTACGTGCGTTCATAAAATTACGAACGGCTCTCTTCGATCGGAAAGACAGGATCGCATGGAACGGTTGGCCCGGCAGCCATTCGCAACCTGCATTCTTTCCTGGAAATGAAAAAGCCGATCGAACGGGCCAGGTTGCTGGAAAATCGCGATTACTTTTCGCTCGCCTTTTTGGGCGAGCGAAAGTCGGAGGGACAAGTCAGGACGACCTTCCATCGATTACCATCTCACCCTGGAGGAGGGCAAGCACATTGCCATTCCTTCAGGGGCTGAGAAAGCAGCATAAACTCATGAAAAAGGAACAAGGAGAATCCAAAATGATCCCTGAGACAATCACCTACGAAGAAGCGGCAGAACGTTACAAGTGCGATCCTCGGTCTCTCAGAAGAGCAGTAATCGCGGGAAAGATCGAAGCCTATAAACCTGGTCTACGTATTCTTATCGACATTAAATCCGCCGATGCCTGGTTTATGTCCACGAAGCGGCAACCTTCACCAATTCTCGGACGGCCTCGGAAAGGGGCTAAGAGGTGATAATGATCCCCGAAACAATTACTTACGAAGAAGCAGAAGAAAGGTACAGATGCGATGCGCATACCATCAGAAGGGCTATAGATGCCTGAAAGATCGAGGCCTACAAACCAGGAAAGCAGGTTTTGATAGACAGAAAATCGGCTGACGCTTGGTTTATGTCCACGAAGAAACAGCCCCGGCCAACCATTGGCAGGCCCCGTAACGGGGCAAGGAGGAGATAATGATCCCCGAAACAATCACGTGTGAACAAGCAGCTGAACGCTATCATTGCCACTATCAGTCAATCAGAAAGGCAATCAAGGCCGGGAAGATTGTTGCCTATAGGCCAGGGAAAAACATCCAGATTGATCTGGAGTCTGGAGATAAATGGTTTTACTCCACCAAGCAGCAGCCTTCATCAATCATCGGACGCCCCCGTACAGGAACAAAGAGGAGATAATGCAGTGGTTTTAAATCCCTGACCAGCCGCCAGAAAGGACACCCTGTTTCAAGGCCCCATTACTGTTCCCCCGAAAAGGGGAGCAGTAAACCGAGAGCAGACAGGAAGGAGTTGATTTTATTGCTATTCATAATTTTATGAACGGCTCTCCAAGTATCGATTACCACATTACGCCGCTTCTTATCAAAGACCTGGGCCGAAAATTCGGCTCGGACCCGTGTGCAAAATTGTGGGTGGTTATTTCATTCTCATTCCAATACGGTGGAGATTGTAAATAACACCAAAAGGTGGAATTAAAATGTGGGGAAATCACAGATCATAAAACCACGAGAGAGACCTGCATGTTTTCTTGGAACTCGAAAAAGATATCTCAACATGGATCAAAGACAGGATTAAAAAGTATGGATTCACGGAAAATCAAGACTATGTTTGCTCACCTGTTTTGGTGAGCAAAGCGGGAAATCAAGACTATGTTTGCGTCACTTTCCAGGGAAGCGAAGCGGGAAATCAAGACTATGTGAGCTGCTCCACAAAACGGGCGAGCAGCTCTGGCGCAAAACACGCAATCGACTACCACCTGACCCTCGATATGGCGAAAGAGCTTTCCATGGCCACACTGGGCGGGAATTCAAATACCACCAATCAGAGGTATTTGAGAACTAAACGAGGAAACAACGGCGGCACATGAATAGAAGAGGGGGAACGAAACGGTCCCCCCTTCCTATTCCGGAACCATGTGAATATACCTTTAAAGAGGATTCATCACGGTCAGGGAGAACTGGTAAGCGTCCGGCCCTGTTATGTGCTCGCTACTTTTCAGGGAAGCAATCCTTACCTAGAGTCTCCTCAAAAAACGACTACTCCAAAATCATGCTCATTGCTGGAAATCTGAGCATACCATGAATAATAGCGGCAATTCGAGTAAAGCAGATATGAAACAAGAAGAGACATACGTTTCTTCCCTG
>Ga0214250_1000655_pt1 | contig 9791 bp, 5 predicted proteins | sample TroBogypolimnion_35_FD_153088 | JGI IMG/M metagenome (GOLD analysis project Ga0214250, IMG submission 153088) | Freshwater microbial communities from Trout Bog Lake, WI - 29JUN2009 hypolimnion | ecosystem: Environmental > Aquatic > Freshwater > Lake > Hypolimnion/Profundal zone | place: Trout Bog...
CAGTACCAGTAATACCAGCATAGGTTACTTTTCCGGCATTCAGGGCTTCAATGGTTGCTGCATCGGTAGTGCTAGCAGTATCAGTAACGACTACGGCAGTTGCGTGGCTTGCACCAGTAGTGCTACCAGTAATAGCGCTAGTAGTATCAGAAACGCTATAGGTAGAAGCATGATTGAGGTTGTAGATCGTAGTCGCTTGTGCTGCAGTAGCTGCAGTGCTTGCAACTACAGAGCTAGCGTGACCAACACCAGCGGCTGTACCTAAGCTGGCAATATTGGCAGCAGTATCAGAAACGCTGTAGCTAGCAATTGTGTTGTTGATTGTTTTGAGGCCATAAATGGTCTCTGCTTGAGCTGCCGTAGCTGCTGTAGTAAGCGTAATCGATGTGGCATTTTGCACACCAGCAGCATCAGCTGCTAGCGCTAAATTAGCAGCACTATCGGTAACGGTATAGCTTGTGCCTGCTTTGAGAGCATAGATGGCAGCGGCTTGATCAGCAGTGGCGGTACCACTTACGCTAAAGGTTGTGGTGTTATTGGCTACTGTCGAGCTAATTGATGCAATCTGGGCAGCAGTACCAGAAACCGTAGCAAAAGTATCAATACCAGTATTGGTATAAGACTCAATGGTTGCCAAGTCAGCATAGGCTGTATTGCCTGTTACTACCAGATTGGCAATATGAGCTGCTGCAATATGTCCAGCGCCAGCGCCAACTAAAGCGGTGATTGCAGTAGCAGTACCAGTAATACCAGCATAGGTTACTTTTCCGGCATTCAGGGCTTCAATGGTTGCTGCATCGGTAGTGCTAGCAGTATCAGTAACGACTACGGCAGTTGCGTGGCTTGCACCAGTAGTGCTACCAGTAATAGCGCTAGTAGTATCAGAAACGCTATAGGTAGAAGCATGATTGAGGTTGTAGATCGTAGTCGCTTGTGCTGCAGTAGCTGCAGTGCTTGCAACTACAGAGCTAGCGTGACCAACACCAGCGGCTGTACCTAAGCTGGCAATATTGGCAGCAGTATCAGAAACGCTGTAGCTAGCAATTGTGTTGTTGATTGTTTTGAGGCCATAAATGGTCTCTGCTTGAGCTGCCGTAGCTGCTGTAGTAAGCGTAATCGATGTGGCATTTTGCACACCAGCAGCATCAGCTGCTAGCGCTAAATTAGCAGCACTATCGGTAACGGTATAGCTTGTGCCTGCTTTGAGAGCATAGATGGCAGCAGCTTGATCAGCAGTGGCGGTAGTTGTGACGATAAGCGTGGTTGCCAGTGTTGCAATAGACTGACCCAAGCTAGCAATCTGAGCGGCAGTTCCCTGGATTCCAGCAAAGCTATCTACGCCTGTATTAGCAAATGCCTTAATAGTATTTACTTGTGCAACTGTTGCGTTGTCAGTAATTGTTAAAGAACCTGCTGTCGCAATTACAGCGCCACCTAGCGCGATAATGTTAGCCGCAGTGCCAGTGACGCCAGCGTAACTATTAGCACCAAGGTTTGTATAGGCCTCGATAGTATTTACTTGCGCAGTTGTAGCGACATCAGTAACAACCAAAACGCCAGCAGTATGGGCAATTGCATTTCCTAGGCCTGCTATTGCAGACGCAGTTCCAGTAATACCAGCAAAACTCTTAGTACCAGTGTTAGTGAAAGCTTCAATGGCATTAACCTGCGCTGTAGTTGCAATATCAACTACCTGGATATTTACAGCACCATTTGCTAAGGCAGCCGAAGCCCCAGCAATATTAGCGGCAGAGTCAGACAAGCTATAAACAGCTGGCAATATAGTCTGTGATTGCAATACCACTGCCTCACTAACCGTCAAGAATGGTCCAGCATTACCAGTAACAAAATTAAGCTCACTAAAATCTGATGGGCTAATTGGAGTATCTAGTTCGATCACCAAATCACCTGCACTACCTGCAGTAAAGCCAGCATTCAAATCCGTATTAACAATTAAATAAACGCCTTGATAAATACCAGTATTTACGGTCAATAAAATTGCATCTGATTGTCCAGCACGTAAATCATTATTGATAGTGCTTGACATGGTCAAATAGACCAGCAAATTGCCTGTGCTGTTAATGGTTACATCACTGGTCTGCATAGCACCAGTAACGACTGGAATCATCAGCAAATCACCAGAGCCAAACGAAAAGTTAAAGTTTGCAATGTGATCTAACGTACTAAGTTGAGCAACACCAACACCAGTATTGAGATATGAGTCTATAGCTCCAGCATATTGAACTGTATTGTGTGAACCTAAAGTGAAATTTATTTGATCAGCGCCTAGGCCGCCTACAACAAAATTATTCCCACCGCCGGCATTAATTACATCATTACCAGCGCCACCATAGATAGTGTCATTACCTGAGCCACTAGTGATAGTGTCATTACCACTACCACCTAAGATAGAGCTTGCACCTGCGCCTGTGGTCACAGTAACGTTATTGGTCATACCAGAAATATCAATCGTGGCACCCGCTGTTTCTGCGGTTGCAGTCACCGTATTGATGCCAGCTGCTTGAGCAGCAGAACCGAGGGTGGCGTTGACAGTGGTAGTGCTATCAAATAAGACTGTGCCTGTGCCACCAGCATTGGTGACGTTAGTAAATGCAGAGTCAACAACCGTTGCGCCGTTATTAGTCAACTCAATGGTATTGGTACCAGCGCCACCAGCAATGGTGTCATTGGAGCTTAAGTTAGAAGAAGTAAATTTGATGGTGTCATTACCGGCACCAGTCGAGATGTTCTCGCTACCAGAACCGCCAACTACCGTATCGTTACCTGCGCCTGTGGTCACAGTAACGTTATTGGTCATACCAGAAATATCAATCGTGGCACCCGCTGTTTCTGCGGTTGCAGTCACCGTATTGATGCCAGCTGCTTGAGCAGCAGAACCGAGGGTTCCTATCTGAGCGCCAGTGCCCGAGAGAATCAGCTGCTCAATTGAATGAAGATGTACAAAAGCCGCATCTGAGATGCTTGCATTATCAGAAACCTCTAATATAGCGGGATACAAGGTAACACTTGGCACTCCGCCATTTGAAGGATCCAGACCAGGGGTACCAGTTAATGTTGGAGCTGCTGCGAGGTCGGCACTATGAATCACAAAATGGTATGCAGGAGCCAAGCTAGCAGAGGCTAATGTAGCCTCAGGCAGTACTTGAACCGTGGTTCCGTAGATACCACGAATCCCAGCATTAACACTTGGATCGCTAGGATTCTGACTTAATTTATCAGCGGAAATATAAGTGTCTACGCTGTTACCAATTGCGGTTTGATAAGCGCTGAAGTTGTTATACCAGTTGGCACTAGGGGTTGTGCTTTTTGAAATAAATTCTGCTGAGTTTAAAAACTCAGTTACCACACCAGCTACAGTGTAAGCACCTGAAGTTAATTGATTTACATAGAAAGCAATGCCAGATGAATCTCCAGGGCGAGCTTGGAAGTTGTAGAACAAAGCTTTAACAAAGTTGGTTGACCAGGTTGTATTTGTTGGGTTAGCTGCGCCATAAAGAGCTGTAAATTCAGCCCCAGAGATAGCTTGATTAAGAAATACCTGTACATTTTGATTGCTGTTGTTCAGGTAATAATTAAAGCCACCTTGATCTGGCAGGCGACCCAACAGGCCTTGATAGGAGCCGATTAATTGAGCGGTAAAAGGAGAGTATGGCAAAGCTCCAGCCAAAACAACAGGGGTCACTACAGGGGTAGGCTGTGTAGGTGTCTCGAAACTATTGGTGTTAATAGTAGGGGCTACAACATTGAGGAATTCAGAACTATTTAAAAAAGCATCAATGACAGAGGTGGCGCTCTGTCCATGTGCTAATTGGTTGGTCCAATAATCCAATCCACCTTGATCTGGGGTTCTGCCCAAAATGACCGAGTACATTTGGGTCAAAAAAGTATGCGCATCAGCACTTACGGTCAAATTTAAATGCCCTAATGGCCCATTTAAATATTCGGGAGAATTCAGAAAACTGGTTGTCAGATCCGCCAAATTGTCATGTTGACTTAACCAATAGTTGAACCCCCCTTGATCAGGCTCACGACCCAAAATAGCTTTGTATAGAGCGAAGAGTTGAACGGTATTCAGATCGTAAGTAGCCATGTTTTTTACTTTAAAAAAAATTGAAATGCAAAGCGAGGGCAATGAACCCCGCTTCTACGCCTCTTTTATAGCATATTTCACAAATTAAAAGATAGGGTAAGGGAAATTAATTATAAAAATAGTTTATTTTTTTACATTTGAAATGGGGGCATCTAACTCAAAGTAGCCAGCCACCATTTCTAGATCATCAACCTCTAATGTGCCCGCTTGCTGTTTAAGCTTTAAGTAGGCAATCAAATGGTTATAGTTAGCTTGGGCCAAATCCCGCTGCGAGGTAGCCAACGTCTTGTCAGCAACCAAGACGTCTAAATTAATGCGTTGACCACCCTGGACACTTTTCCGCATAGCCTTGGTTAACTCGGCACCAGAAATTACCGAACGGTTAAGGGCTTGAATGCGAAGGACGCTGGAGCGCATTAAATCAAACTGCTTATGAAGTTCAATCGTAATTTTATCAATGACAGCGTCGCGATCAGCTTGAGCTTTTTCATAGCTGGCATAGGCCTGCACCGCACGCGCAGCTACACCGCCCCCAGAATAGAATGGTATGGTAAGTTGTACTCCAGCAGAGCTTGTGACAGCTCTTTGCCCAATCATCGGCACGCTTTGACTCAGGGAAGAACCCCAGCTAGCTACCGCCGAGACCACAGGAGCGTGCCCCGCCTGTTGCTGTTCGTAGTTTTGCCGCGCAACTTCAACGGCCTGAGTCGCTGCACGTAGTTCTGGGTTATTTTCAATCGCTAAATCTCGCCACTCAATATAGCGATTTGGCTTTAAAATCAATGGTTTAAATCCAGATTTAAGCTTCCGGATATGGTCCGAGGCAGTGATAGGCACTCCTGTAATAGCCTCTAATTTTCGCTTTGTATCGTTTACCTGATCTTGCGCCTCAATCACTTGAGCGACGGCTAACTCATAACTTGCTTTGGTCTCCAAAACATCAGTAATGATGCCTTCACCCCTTTCCAGCATTCTTTCGTTCACCGCCAATTGCTCTTTATAGGCATCCCTCTGTGCGACCAAATAAGCAAGGTTATCCTCTGCATACAGAGCATCACTATAGGCTTGCATAACTCTGACCAAGAGGTCTTGCGCACTGTAAACAAACTTGGCCTCGCCTTGTGCTGCCTGGGCGTTACCCTGGCGCATCTGGGCCAAGGCAGTCAAATTAAATAGAGGCTGAGTTATCTGAATCGAGGCTCCGTTACTGGGATAAGCCTGAGTAGAGGTGACCGATGGGCCATTGAGGTAGATAGGCCCATTAACAGCTGTAGCGTTAGCCATTTGTGAGGCATTACCAGAAATTTGGGGCAGTAAATTTGAGCGTCCGATTGCCTGATTAGCTTGAGCAGCTTCATTCTCCTTTATAGCCCCACGAAATGTAGGGTCATTACCAAGGGCGGCTTCATAAGCACGCATTAAATCTAAAGCGTAAGTCTGAGAACATAAGAAGAACAGTAATGAAAATAGGGCATTTTGCCTCAGACTGTGAAACAACTTATTCTTCAATCAATGCACCTCGCGCACGATCGCCCAAAGGCTTGAAAAGGTAATTCATCAGAGTCCGCTCGCCTGTAATGATAAAGACATCAACTGGCATACCAGGGCGCACTTCATGATCTTTAAGCAATTTAAGGCCTTTTTCAGTTACCTGAGCTTGAACCCGATAGTAAGAGGGTTCAGAAGCCTGAGGGGATTGCTCTGCAGTCTTATCGGCAGACACAACAATCAACTGAGCCGGAATTCGAGGGGTAGTACGCTGATTAAATGCAGTAAATTGCATTTCTACATTGAGACCGACATGAACCTTATCAATTAAGTTCACTGGCACCTTGGCCTCAACAATCAGAGGCCTGTTAGTAGGGACTATTTCCATAAGTTTGGCACCAGCGGGTACATACTGCCCCTTAGTGAAGACAGCTAAATTGATGACCGAACCATCAACTGGTGACTCGATTTGAGTGTGATCAAGATCAAACTGAACCGCTGGCAATTTTTGCTCAAGCTCAGCTAATTGCTTACGATAACGATCTAAATTTCCTAAACCTTCCGCCAAAGACCCTTGAATCTGTGCATTGGTGCGCTCTAATTCGAGCACCCGATTTTTGGCTACATAACCATCTTTCGCCAAGTCGCGCATTCCAGCGAGTTGCTCTGTAAGATATTTAACCTGAAGTCGTTGATTACTAATAGATAGCTCCAGACCTGAAATTTGACTTTTCAACCCAGCTATTTGCTCTTTTACAGCAGAAGCTTGTGCGGAAGCCTGCAAAGGGTTAAGACGCACTAACATCTGCCCCTCTTTAACTACATCGCCGTCACGCACCAGAATTTCGTCAATAACGCCGTTAGAGGTTGGCTCAATAACCTTATTTTGGCCATCAGTAATAACTGTACCGGTAGCAACAACGCCCTTATCTAAAGGGGCAAAGCTAGCCCATATAACAAACCCAAAAAAACCAAAGAAAATTGCATACCACCCCAAACGAACATAGTGATACTCATCCCTATGAGAGCTAGGATCAATTTCCGAATGAGCCTCTCCTCTAGAGAACCAGTTAGTCAGGATTTGCTTTATTTTCTCAATAAACATGGATGGTAGTTGGCGTAATGCTTTTTAAGAATTGAGGGGCTAGCCAGCAGATGGTGGCACATGATAATTACCAGATACATTTTTTTCTTGTTGCAATTTTTGCAAGCGCGTGATTTCAGCAATTACCTGCTCAGTAGGGCCAAAAGCACCGACTGTTCCATCATTCATGACCAACAACTTATTGGTGACTTTAACGATTGGATGACGATGGCTGATGACCACCACCGTCTTCTTTTGACGCCGCAACTCTAAAATAGCCTGACCTAGCGCTTGCTCTCCGGTATCGTCCAAATTGGAATTGGGCTCATCCAACACAATAAAAGATGGATCTCCATACAGGGCCCTGGCCAGACCAATGCGCTGCTTTTGCCCCCCAGAAAGACCTTGCCCTGCATCGCCAATTTTAGTGTCATAACCATTGGGCATTTTTAAAATCAGCTCGTGCACACCAGACATCTGGGCGGCCTTAACAATTTTTTGCGAATCAATCTCGCCAAAACGAGCAATATTTTCAGCAATCGTCCCTGAGAAAAGCTCAATATCTTGCGGCAAGTAACCAATACTAGAGCCTAATTCATCCTTATTCCATTGATATACATCAGCACCATCAAGGCGAACAGCCCCAGACAAGGCAGGCCAAACGCCTACAAGCAGTCTAGCCAAGGTGGATTTACCAGATCCGCTAGGGCCTATGACACCCAAAATATCGCCGACTTGCAAACTAAAGCTGACCCCTTTAAGCACCAAAAATTGAGTGCCTGGAGGGGCCGCGCGGACTCCTTCTATATCCAAAATTCCCTTTGGGGCTGGCAAAGACATGCCAACAGGTCTAACAGGATTGGAGTCTAATAGAAGATTTAAACGATCATATGAACTAGTAACCCCACGCCACTGCCTCCAAATTCCGATCATTTGCTCTACTGGGGCAGTGGCACGACCAATCAAAACGGAAGCCGCGATCATCATCCCCCCGCTCACATTACCGGAAATCACTAAAAAGGCTGCCAATCCTAAAATAAGGGACTGAATCGCAATTCTCACTGATTTGGTGATGGAAGTGATTAGGGCGGCGTTTTGACTCGCTTGTGCTTGTTTTTGAAGGAATTTTTGGTGAATTTGATACCAGCGATTGCGTAAATTTGGCAACATGCCCATAGCATGAATGACTTCGGCGTTACGAAGATTATTGGTTGTAATCTGAGATGATTGGATAGCCAAATTGTTTGCCTCAGATAAAGGGGCATGACTCACTGTCTCGTTCAGCCAGGCAAGTAAAAACAGAATGGCAACCCCAAAAGTAGCAAACAGTCCAAGCCAAATGCTAAAGCAGTAAATTAGGGCTAGATAAATGGGGAACCAAGGAATTTCAAAAAAAGCAAACACGCTTGTTCCCGTAACAAACTGGCGGATTGTGGTGAGATCATTAAGAGCTTGGCCTGCATTAATTCCATCTTTTTTGAGATTTTGCTCAAAAGCAGCGTTATAGATCCGCTCATTAAGAAAAGCATCTATCTTAGAGCCCATATGGATAACCACCATACTACGAACATGCTCCAGGAAAGCCATCAAAATTAGCAAACCCAAAACAATCAGGGTTAGCATCACCAAAGTTGCATGATTTCGACTGGCAAGGACTCGGTCATACACCTGCATCATATAAATCGAAGGGATTAGCATCAAACTATTAATGCAAGCAGAAAACCATCCAATGGCGTAGAAAACCTTTTTAAACTGGGCTAAGGCCTCAATGATCTCGCTCTTAGGCAGGGACATTTTGCCCAAACGGGACAAGTTAGGACGCATAAAGAGAACTTTGAGTTAAGTACTAGATTAGTTAACCGGCTATTGTCCCACTTTTTGGGTGGGGAGGCAAAAAACAATTAAAATGACAGTAATTATCAAATATTCACCCTCTTTTTAAGTTAGCCAAAATCCCCATGAAAAATATTTTTTCTCTACCGCTATTCCTTGGCTTGTTGCTTGCATTAAGCGCTTGTAGCTCAACCAATGTCCAGCAAACTTATACAGCCAGTGGATCCAACGGCTACCAGATTAGCTGTGGAGGCATTTTTGGCGGGGGAGATGTATCGACATGTTATCTAGCGGCAGGTAAAACCTGTGGAGAAAAGGGCTACAACATCACCCACACTGGAGTGAGTTCAATCATCATTTCTTGCAAAAACCCTGATGATCTGAACGCCCCTGTAGAAGCTATCCAAAAATAGTCTTGCTTAGAGTACTTGGGCTACTTTTATGCTCATGAATGCGAGATATAGATATTAATGGCCTTATTATGAATCTAGTAAGCGCCCGATTGGATCATATAAATCACCTCCTTCTTTTGCAGTTAGCATCCTTTTTTACTTAAAAGCAACTGCATCCCCAAAAGTCAGTCCTCGCCATGACATCAAGATTAAATAAATGGGTAAGAAAAAATTCTTGATCCCCCATGCCCCAAATAAATAGTGATACAAACTTCGTGAACATCAAAGTACTTCATCTTTCAAAATTTTTCCCCCCTTTTCGCGGCGGAATCGAGACGGTTGTATATGAACTTACGGAGGGATTTAATCATCGAGGGATCACAACTGATGTTTTATGCTCCAACTCTATTCGCAAGAATGAGCAAGAAATAACCGCTTCTGGCTATAAAGTAACACGCAGCGCATCACTTTTTCAGCTGCTTTCCACCTCCATTTCCCCCGCATACATTTATTTCGCAAAAAAATTATGTGGGCAGTACAACATTATTCATGTGCACTTGCCTAATCCCATGGCAGCCCTTGCAATGTGGCTGGTAAGGCCAAATGCAAAAGTGATTGTTCATTGGCATAGCGACATAGTGAATCAAAAAAAGGCTATGGTGTTTTATCAACCCCTGCAGAATTGGTTACTAAAACGTGCAGATGCCATCATCGCGACTAGTCAAGCCTATCTAGACGCCTCTCATGCGTTGGCTCTGAACTGACCTGATTTTTAGTACCACTCCAAAAGAGAGGATTTTTGATAATCTTCACCTTAAAGGAGTATTAAATATGGCTAAAGGTCAGCGTCTCAAACCCGAGCAAATCGTCACCTTATTGCGTC
>Ga0214250_1000662_pt1 | contig 9745 bp, 10 predicted proteins | sample TroBogypolimnion_35_FD_153088 | JGI IMG/M metagenome (GOLD analysis project Ga0214250, IMG submission 153088) | Freshwater microbial communities from Trout Bog Lake, WI - 29JUN2009 hypolimnion | ecosystem: Environmental > Aquatic > Freshwater > Lake > Hypolimnion/Profundal zone | place: Trout...
TTGCTCAAGGTCATGGTAGGGAGAACAACCGGAATAACTGCAGAATTCAGGGTTCCTGTGACAGCCGCTGCCGATAGCCCTGTCAAGTTGGTGCCCACACCTGTAAATGATGCAGCCACGATCTGCCCAGTTGTCGAGATGCTCATGCCAGCAGGGAATGATACTGATGTGGGCACTACAAGATTCGAGATAGTGGCATTGCTCGACCACACATTGCTATGGGTCATTGTAGGGACTGTCCCAGGCAACACACTAGCACTCAAAGTTCCCGTGACAGCTGTTGCTGATAGCCCTGTGAGAGCGGACCCCACACCCGAAAATGACAGCCCTGTCACAGTTCCAGTTGTTGAAATGTTTCCTAGGGAATCAATGATTTGCTTGGTAGAGCCAAATGTGCCCACAGATACATTGGACGCAACGAGCGGTCCCGTCACAGTCATGTTGCTATTAATTCTGATGTTGTTAATACTATTCGAGCCATTACCGATAAAGATGTTTTGTCCGGCTGTAGGAGCGAAAAACAAGATATCATTCGATGCCGCTCCAGGAAAGACCTGCCCATTGGAATTGCACACCTTGATGTGGAGACTGCTCATTTATATATGACTTATAATATATTTTTCGAGCCACTTTTTATGCGATGCATTTAATTTAAACAGCATATAAACACCAATTTCCATGATATAATAGACTGCACTATGACCGACATAATCGATGTCGATACTTTTATGAGGCACCGGCCGCAAGTTCCCATTCTGATTGACAATGAAAAGATCCGCCAACTGTTTGCCCTTGACTGTTTCACTGAAATGGTACTGGCTGCAACAGCACCGGCCAAACACGTGTCGAGTACATTTAACAAGTCAAGACATGTGCATCAAAACACAGGTCAAGGGCGTGGGGAGCAAAGCCACCGTCCTCTCCTAAAAGCCGCATCCAAGACCCTGTCATACCACGACAAACTCATGCGCGAGGTCACGGGAAATATCAATAAAATCAACACGTGCAACCTCCCTACCATTGTCAAAAAGATAGTTCGCATCATTGATGCCCATAACATTTCCGAGGTTGCTACGATTATCATGGACAAGTCGGTTGTGCATGCCACCTATATGCACCAACTGGTCGAGATGCTCCTCACACTACCCACATCCTTCCAACCTGCGATCGCCACTGTCATGACCAAGTTTGCTGGGGATTTTTTATGCGGTCAAGACAAAGAGAAATACATTAAAGCGCTCTTGGCCCTCGATTATGAAAATTACGACGACTACTGCCGCTTTGTAAAACTCAAAGACATGTTTATCAACAAGAGTGTCCTTGTCGGTCAGCTGATTAATAGCGGTCACCTGACCATGCCCCCTTGTGAACTATTTGACGTCTTGATACATCAATTCATCGACAATAAGGACAATTCGCATCTACAGGTGATGCTGTTAGAAGCCCTGGACAAGTATTTCAACACTTTTGGCACCACTGAAAAAATGTCACTTTCGTTGCTTGTAGAACAAGTTGAAGATCTCGAGCTCACTGGCAAGGCACGGTTCATCTACCAGGACATTATTGAGAAGATGACAGCGAGCTTGCCCTTTCGCGAAGCTATAAGACGGCGATGAGCATTCTTGGTATCCGTTTGAAGGGGATATTTTCTGTGTAATGATTCAAAAGATTACCAAGTGTGTCATGAAATAAAACACGGATAAAATAAGAATATGATTTTAATAATTAACAATTTCAATGTGAAAAATGTAATTGCGTCCATTCCCAAGGGTATTATGTACCAGGTCGTGGATGCAGTCGATTCCATTTCAAAAGACATGAATGACATAAAAGGGGTCATATTAAGTGGTGGACCAGATCACATGTATGATGACACGCTACCCGTTGCTAAAATCCTGTCCAATGTACAAGCTCTTCTCACGCAAAACGTACCGATACTTGGCATTTGCTTTGGCATGCAACTCATCGCCCACTTGTTCGGGGGCAAGGTCACCCAGTCGAAAGTGATGCAAGGCGAGTTCGAGATCAAAGTTGGTGCATCTAGCTCACCACTATTCGCCGGCTTTGAAGACAAGTTTGTTATTTTTCGCAATCATGACATTGTATCAAAGGTGCCACCGGATTTCAAGGCTATTGCACATCTTGCAGGTTCAAGAAAGGTTGTTGCTTTTGAAAATTCGAAAAGACAAATATTTGGTGTTCAATTTCATCCAGAGGATAAAGAGAGCTCGCGCATTATTATAAAGAATTTTGTCGAGCTTTGTATGCCATTGGCAGGAAAAGTCATACACAAATCTAGTAAAAAGATGCGAAACATTCCAAAGGACAGCCGCCCCATTCTCATCGCCAAGCTAGACGAGATCCGTGCCATTGAAAAGATGAATAAAAACATGTTCAAGGTCAAGGCCTACCAAACTGTCATCGACCAGCTTGTCAACCACAAGGGCCCCATCTACACTGCAGACGATTTGGTCACTGCCGGCTTAACTGGCATTGGCAAGAGTATCAAGAACAAGATAGACGAGATATTCGAGACGGGCACCATCGCTGGTGTCGACACCACCGTGCTAGAGAAGATGCGGGTGGTCGAGGAGCTGACCAAGGTGCATGGAATTGGCGTGGTCAAGGCCGAGGAGCTGTATAACAAGGGCGTGAGGACCATTGCCGACCTCCACAAGAACAACAATGAGCTCAACGACGTCCAGACCCTTGGCCTCCGCTACCACGAGGACATTCAGCAGCGAATCCCGCGCAAAGAGATGGACGCCCACCACAAGGCGATCAAGCGCATCATGGCCATGGATTTCCCAGACGTCAAGTGGGAGATTGCGGGGTCGTACAGGCGTGGTGCTGTGGACAGCGGCGACATTGACATGATCATCACAACAACTGGCCCTAAGAAAGTGAAGGGCCTTCTCGCAAAAGTGATCGAGTCGTTCAAGGCCCTCGACTACCTCGTGGCAGACTTGGCCGAGGGCGACAAAAAGTACATGGGCGTGTGCAAGCTGCCGAAATACAAGGTGCACCGGCGCATCGATATAATGTTTACCGAGCCCGCACAGTACCCGTTTGCCATTGTCTATTTCACAGGTTCCCAAAAGTTCAACATAGCCATGCGGAACATTGCGCTTGTCAAGGGTTACACCATGAACGAGCACGGCATCAAGGCCACGAAAAAGGGCGCCAACGCAAACATCCCCATATTTGAAACAGAAGAGGACATTTTCGAGTTCTTGGGGATGAAGTGGGTGGCGCCGACTGACCGCTAATAGTTAGACACACTTGGTGTCTTTTCATATACACTATTAAATTGTTTTTGAATTTCTATTTTATCTTTATCAATTTTAAACAAGTTGAGCATTTTTTCTGTAATACTCTTCCCAAATGTGTTGGTACCTACAGTCGCATCATGATTTCGTGTAATAACATATGCGATTCTAGCAAACTCTGATATTTCCATGTTGTCAGGTTTTACCAGTTTAACTCGGGCGGTTTCATCAAATAGTACTTCTGTAATATTGAGACATACTTCATTTTGAAGTTGATCTCTTTTCCATTCATCTAATGTCAAACCATTCATTTTGATTAAAGCATCAATTTGCTCATTTGGAATTGCCTTTTCCTTTTCAACTTGTTTTTTCAAGTCCGATACATTTGTCCCAATAAACCGTGACATAGTTCTCATAACCTGATTGATTGATGGTGCTAATTGACTTACAATATCAGACACTCCTTCGGGTTCTTTTTGTGTGATCATGAATATGTTTATATATATTTGATATTTAATAAAGATGTTTTCAAACTATCTAGGTTATAAAACAAAAGAGACACAACAAGAAAAACAATTACAAAAATGTTATCCAGTCAATGGTATGCTTGACTTCTCTTTTGTATACAATACTGCTATTGTCATCATGTATGGTATGGGTTCAGATCATGATTTTTGGAAAATGGATGATCATCACAATATTTTAGTTGAAACTGTCAGTTATGAAACTCAAGGTTTCTTTTCCGATCTCGAAAATTTAAAAAAAACAGTGAATACTTTGTCCAAAACAGAATCAGGCCCTAATGATGTATTTAGTCAGATGAGGATTATAAAATTAAAAAACGTTCTACAAAAATGTTTATTATTGTTTTCGCGTGTCATAGCAATAGGAGTTTCCCACGGATCACTCGTACTACAAGGTGCTGTAATGAAATTGCAAATGGATAATATTGATATATCCAAAATGTGTGTATATACCATAGGATCTCCTAGATATCTTCCACGTTATTTGATGTCCTTTAACCCTACAATGTTTCATAGAGTTTTAAATTTCTTTCACTTGAATGATCTCGTCATTTCTAAATTGCTCATTTTGGTCAAATACAATAATAGTTTTAAAATTCCTAATTTTAAGACATATGCATCAGCTATAGAAAAAGGGTTGGGGGTCATGAATCTCCCTGATGGAACAATTCTAGACAACAAAGAAAATAAATATGGCTATTACTATGATGAAGAAAATGCAGTTGTTATAAATAATATTCCGTATTATCCTGATTTGACGTTTTCAGATAAATTTTTAGTTTTACCGTTCATCAATAATGCTTTTAATTATCATGTTTCATCAATATCTTTGTATCCAGTTTTTGACCAGTATTGCAGATATATGTTTTTCACAGATGAAAAAATAAAAAATTACTTTAGATATATATATACATCACCTGAAACTTTGTATTCGAAATGTTTAAGCTTGAAAAAACTGAGATTAACTGTTTCAAAAGCTCAATATAATACAAGTTATAGTCTCGATAACATAAGTTTTAACGTGTCTTCAATGTTAAATACAGCAATCGTAATCATGGAAGGTGTTTTAACAAATACAGATTTCTGTAAAGTGCTTCATACACAAAAATGTGTCATTGAATGGGTAAATTATTTGACCAAGAACAACAAGGTATCGGATATCTACAACATGAACGATACAGCTAAAGCATTGGCATTAGAAAATGCAGGCCCTTCTGATACATATAGTGAAGCGAGAATACTCAAATTAAAAAACGTTTTAAAAAAATACACAGAGTCTCATTCAAATGTCATAGCTATTGGAATTTCGTATGGATCATTACTCATGCAAGGTGCTATCATGAAACTTAAAATGGAAAATTGTGATATGAAAAACCTAAATGTATATACAATAGGATCCCCAAGATGTATTCCTAAAGATTTTATAGGACTATCAAGAGTAGGACAAGTACTAAACTTCTACCATTTAAATGATCCATTTATAACAAGCTTATACAAGTTAACTCAAAATGGAGACAATAGCTTCATTATTCCTAATTTACAATATATCCGTGACAATAAAATTGTTGAAATTCTTGGTATTGGTCCGTCAAGTGACCGATATTTTTACGATAAAGAGAAAAGTATAGTCATTGGTAATATGAAAAATACTATACAAGGCTTGGCCTTTTGGCAAAAATTCACACCATATTTGCGTGACACAATACTGTATCATACTTCTCCTAGTACATTATTTCCGATATTTGATCAGAAACTAATGCAAGCGTGTAGTACATTACAAGTCGATGCAGTTTTTACACAACAATGCAATGAACAAAGTGCAGGGTTGTCTAAATACGTTTATATCAAGATGTGTTCAACGTGTAAAAACTACAAGGTCCATATTGACAATAATACACAAAAGTATATCAAGCAAAACAAGCAAAAAATATTTTTGAGAGAATTACGAGGCAAGTACCGGTATGTATCTATATGATATAAAAATTATTCCTGGTATTCTTTATTTTCTTTCTTGGCATTGTGAAAATCAACTTGGTTTGCTCCAAAATACGATACAATAGCCGCTGGTTGTTGATCAATATCCAACTGATTATAATATTGCACAAAGGCTACGAGCGCCACATACCTATCTGGCTGATTTAGCCGAAGGCTCTGTAGATAGTTGAAATGATTAGTCACCATGGCATAATACTCGACATCATTGCGATTATTTTGGGCATTGGCAAATCCGCGTATTTTCTTTTGAACCGACTTGGTCATGTCGACAATATCTGTGTAGATCATGGTCGGAATCTCTGTGATCTTTCCAAACATTTACAATTACAAATGTAATTTTATGGCATCAAGTTGCGAATGTTGGCAACGGCCGTGGAAATTGCGTCGAGATTCGTCACCAAGGTTTGCTTCATGGCCGCGGGATTCGTGGCAGGTACTGCAGGTGCAGCTGTATTAGTTGTAGGTGCAGTCACATTGCTTAGAGTAGGATTATATGGCGTTACTGTAGGTGTAGGTGTTGTAGCCGGTGTGGATACAGAAGGCATTGCAACTTGGGTCTTTGGAGGCTCTATAGTGCTTGATACTGTGGGCATTGACGATGACGATGACTCCTGTGCGGGTGCTGGCATAGGGGTAAACGGAATTGGCATAGTGGCAAGGGCAGGTGTAATAGATGGTGCATCTTCAAACTCTTCCTTGACCTGAAAGTCGGCGAGGACTGCCACCAAAATATCCTGTTCGTTTTGAATGGCACCATACTTGATCAGCTCTTCCGGGGTGGCTTTGCGATGGAGCACCGTGTCAAACACCTTGATGACATTGAGGCGCGAGTCATAGTCTGCCTCGGAAGTCACAACATTCGATTCTTGTCCAACGCTGGCTGTGAGCAACTGTGTAAAGTGCTCGGTGCTATTCCTACAAAAGTTGGATTTGAAATAATTAAATAGCAGCCACACTAGATAACACATCCCAAGTAGCAAGAAAATAACGAGTATAACATTCATCTTGGTCGGCATGGTTTATGGTTTATATATTTAATCAAGAATAAAAGGTTGAAATATACAAGTTGCAATCCGCGAATCTCAGATCGCGAAAGACGGCATCGCACGCCTTGTACTCGTCACGCAGATTACTAAAGGCCGCCATGTTGATATTGCCTTTATCTGATGCAATATAAGGGTCGTTGCTAAACGTTGCCGTGTCAAAACTGGTAAATTCGAGATAATTGCCGAGGGGATCCTTGGGCAGGGTGTCGCTCACAAGCCGATCCATCTCGGGCATCACGCGCCGTTTGATCTCGGACGGAAGTTGCGCCACCTGTTTGAGTGCTTGGCCAGCTTGCACCACCGTGTTCTTCATGGCTTGGACAAACCCGCCAAAGCCTACCACGGCAGTTTCGTCTCGTTGGAGCGACCACTTGCTCTCTCTGCTACCTCCACCAGTGCCTTTAGTGCCTTGGCCCTTTTGCACATTAGAAGAGCCATATTTTAATTTATTTTCTTGAGTTATTTCGCGCATCCGCAAATTGGTGTAGCGATGTATATTTCCGTCGTCGCCCTCTTCAAGGACTTCCTCGGGCTGAACCCACTCTTCTTGCACAACAACTGCAGCACTTTCCTCTTGTACAACTGTGCTTTCGCCATCCACGAAATACTCGTGCACAGGTTTCTCATTCATCAAGTACAAGAAATAAGCCAAAAAGATGATAAACAACAGTACGAATTCAAAGTTGCCCAGGTTTCTAAACGACATGAACAACCACACGACAAGAAACATGAATACGATAAAAAACATGACATTCATTTCGTCCTATTATATTCAGTAAATATTCTGTCCAAGTCTAAACAACCAGCCGGCCAATTTTATTCCCGGACAAATACATAATATGCCTCCGTTGTTTGTGTTTCTCGACATAGATGGAACTATAATAGGTGACATCCTCCCCCAAGTTGTCGAATGGGAATTGATCGACCTTTTTGAAAAACCTAAAATGGCAGCTTTCAAGAAGAATTTAATGGTACAATTGCAAAACGGACTTCTTCGGCCCCACTTGGCCACATTCATTGACACTTTGAAGAGTAAAGGGGATTGCGAAATATTTATCTATACAGCGTCGGAATCCCGGTGGGCTAATTGCCTAGTAGGCTGTATTGAGCAAATCATTGGGACCAAGTTTAGTCGACCGTTGTTTACACGAAATCACTGCATCGTTGGCAACCGTGATTACAGCAAGTCACTGAGTTCCATCGCGGGCGTGGTTTATACAAAAATGAAAGACCGATATCATTTGAAAAGTAAAGAAGAAGTTGTCGCCAAAAGTATCATGGTGGACAATCACCGGCTCCTCGTGGAAACCAATAAGTTGCATCACTGCCCCACGTATAATTATAAAGATGTGTATGATGTTTTACGCCTTCTCTCGGAAGAAGTCCTTGCGAAGCATTACATTGAAATAGCAGCGAAATTGTCACAGCACGGACTCTTTCCTGTTATTTCAGGGGGTAAATCATTTTCGTTTCACGTCTTCAAGTCGCTCTACTTTTCGTTTACAGGGGCGGCTATAAAAGAAAATCTAAAAAATAATTTGCTTGCCAAGGATAATTATTGGATGCAGATCAAGATCTAATGAATCCGCGAATATTTGATTGTTTCAGATTTTACAAAACTAGTAGCAAAGCCATATACAAAATGTACATGAGCCGTGGCCCCCGCATCTGCCAAAAGTGCGCCCACGTGTCCACCACGCCCAGAAAGTGCTTCGACTGCCCCAAGGGCTGCAACGTTGTGAGCTATTGCTCTCAAGAGTGTGCCTGTGCCGACTGGAAGGAGCACAAGGAGTTGTGCGAGATGTCTGACAACCACAATGACATTCGGTACTGGAATGCCAAGCACTCGTACCAGCTCTACGACATTGTCACCTTTACCATGGACCGCTACCCCCACTTTGACAATACCAAGCACATCGTGGTCATGGAGTTCCGCAGGGTGGTCAATGGCTACGACTTGGTGAGCTCTACCATTAGCACTAGATCTACCACTATGACAAACATAAGTACAAGGTACATGAGAATGTTCCCAGATAGGAAGACTCGCTTTTTCAGCATGACCATCTTTCACGGATGGGGCGATACTATCACAAGCTGCACTGCTCGGCTCAACAGGGCGACAAACGTCCCACTCGAGAGCTACATGAACATGTTTATCCACGACACGTTCTTGATGTGAGCTATAAATTACTAATTCATTATTTGCTATTTTCTCAGAATAATCGATTAATCAAGTACTTACCATACCATCATAGACAACTCGCCATGTTTCTCAATCGCACTCATGTGCACCCAAAGAACAACGTCGATGACCAGGTCATGCACTCAACAATGCGCACATGGCACGACAAGCACGTGGTCAAAATTGAGCGCATCATTGCCTTTGCCATCGACCGCTCCCCGTGGTACGACTCGAACAAGCACCTGATCTTGGTCGAGTTTCACAGGGTCAAGGAAGGTTACGACTTTGAATCCGCCCATGTCATGCCACTGACCAGCCTGCAAAAGCGCAATATCCCGCTGTCACTCGCCTACTGCGACCCCAAGTCGTGCTTCTACTTGCTACAGGTCAAGGGATACAGGGATACAGACAATGACTCGTTCGTGGGCCATTACCGCAAGTCCAGTGGGACCATTGCGAGGCTCAAGGTGAATCCACCGGAAGAGGCCGAGATGCACACGTTTGTGCACGATACTTTTGTCTATTAGATTTCATACTTTTGAATTATTATACAATTGGTTTGGTCATTGTGACCATTTCCTTTGTTCCACAACTAAAAACCTGCGATAACAAAAATGACTGAAACGTTCTGTACACCTCGTAAAATCTAAAATGAAACACTTTAAACTTCACGTGCGTATTCTCTATTAGCCGTAAAGGCATGTGGTTGAAAAATCAACCTAGTACGAC